>Ga0181558_10006058_pt1 | contig 10570 bp, 8 predicted proteins | sample 011ome_22_FD_133754 | JGI IMG/M metagenome (GOLD analysis project Ga0181558, IMG submission 133754) | Coastal salt marsh microbial communities from the Groves Creek Marsh, Skidaway Island, Georgia - 011507BT metaG (megahit assembly) | ecosystem: Environmental > Aquatic > Marine > Intertidal zone... | reverse complement strand
TTTGTGGCCTCCTTAGATGTGTAGTTTATATGTAATCTACTCGATGGAGGTTCGTCGTTCATTAATTACTTATTGGTTCTCATTTATTTTGAAACCCAGGATTTCTTTTTTCCAGGAAGGCATGAACTCCTTCTTCGAAATCATGGGTTTCGAAAAGCGCACCGAAAAGAGTCGCTTCTTTCTCAAAAAATTGCGTTGAATACGTATTGAGTTGTGATTTCATAGCAAAAATAACACTTTTTATGGCTAAAGGTGCCATCGAACACAACGGAGTAATCCATTCTTTTGCCTGATCCAACATATTCTCGTTTTCTTGCTCTAATATAGCATTAAATATCCCTACATCTACCCCTTGCTTTGCGGTAATTGTTTTGGCTGTGGTCATCCATTCCATTGCTTTGGCATATCCGATTAGACGTGGTAGCCTAACGGTTCCTCCAAAGCCAGGAATTAATCCCAACTTGACTTCTGGAAACCCAATGATGGCGTTTGGAGCGGCTAGCCTAAAGTCACATGCAATGGCTAATTCCGCACCACCACCTAGTGCATATCCTTCTACGAGCGCTACAGTCGGTACAGGAAGTTGCTCTATCTGTGCAAAGATACGTTGCCCTCTGGTCGATACAGCCTGTGCTTCAACTTTGGTTTTTCCTTTAAATTCTTTGATATCCGCACCTGCCACAAAGGCCTTAGACCCTGCCCCTTGTAAGATAATACAGCGTATTGGGTTAGATGACTGCTCTAATTTCGGGTGGATTTGAGTGGACCATTCATCTAGTTCCTCAAGCACATCAGCATTTAGCGCATTCAAGACTTCTGGCCGGTTTATAGTTAGCACAGCTACTTGCCCCTCTACCTCCCAAATAAGGTGCTCAAATGATGTTCTCATGGTTAATGCCTCATTGGCTTCTTGGATGAGCTATTTAAACTGTTCGCTTCAGTTGTTCTGAGATTTTCATTCAAAGAAGCTTGATTTGAATCAGCGGTGCCGTCCTTAAATGCCCCAGATTCGTTTGAGCTTGCTTTCTTTGCTTCAATTTGCTTGAGTAACTCATCCAGTTGTGCTTCAGAGTAATATTCCTGCGCTTGACTTTCATGTGTGTCTAAATCCATCGCATCCAGTAATTCGGCTGTTTCATCCACATCTGTCAATAAATTATCCAACTGGAATCCAATTTCCTCCGGCTTATTCATGGTCATTGATTGCTCGTATATGTATCGAATGGCATCTTCAATAGTTTCTAGGTGGGTCTCACACATAGCATATTTGTCTTGAGCCACAGTGAATTTTTGCAACCGCTTCTGCAAAATAGTCACTCGCCTAGTTTTCGAATCTTTAAGTTTTCCAGGTTCAAGCGTTTTAATGTGATTGATTAATTGAATCAATTCTGTCTCGACTTGCTTCTCTACTTGAACATTCAAATAGACATTATACCGTCTAATGAGATCTAAAAGATTTAAATGATTGGTTAATAAACTCTCTAATTTTTCAGAAATAGCACTAAGCAAGCCCTGTGAAGTGTAGGGTAGTTTGTCAAAATTTTCAGTTATAAGCTTAGTGAGGTGTTTCGATACCAAAAACCGCTTTTGAGAAGCTTGATCCAACGACTGAAAAATCGCTTTGTCGTTATTGGTATGGTAACGCTCTTGCATTTTTTTGAGTTCAATACTTTTTCGAACCTCCGGTAATTTAGTGGCAATTCCCAGATACATGAGCTCAGCCCCCATGAGCCCTGACAATAGGGCTATTCCTAGGTCTGGCACATAGGATGTTAAGGCCACCGAACTAGCCCCTCCTATAATAAGTGCTGCAAGATTGATGGGGTGCTTAAAAACTTCTCGAGCATAATTTATTGAGCGTTCAGTATTCATTGTTTCTCTACTGCTTACCTATAGTTTTACTTATTTTACTAGCTCTGGCTCTTTTGTTTATTTCGTCGTTGATTAAACCCATTTCGTTTTTGATTATTTCTAGGCTCTCTTTCGCCTTTATTTGTTGGGTTTTACTAGCCTCTTTGGCCGTACTAGCTTTTTCAAGCTTCAAATCAATATCGTTGAATGTCAACCCTAAACGTGACAAAGATGCTTCTACCCCGTGTAAGGCACGTTGTACTGATGCACTTCGAACCGCAGCTTTATGCTCTTTCTTCAGTGCTTTGACATCTGCATAATGCTGTTTCCAAACGTTTTTTAGTGCTTCAAACTCGGTATGTTTCGATTCCTTGGACAAATTGACTAGGTTTTTGAACCAATTGATTTCTTGGTAGACGTATTTTCCTGAGTTGGGTTGCTACTTTCTTCCTCCGAAGACTCTACATCTACACTCCCCTCATGGGTTAATGCATCTTGTTCAGCGCCGGTGTCAGTTATTGGCTGCTTTGATACTGCACTTTCAGGATTCATTTCCAGTTTAAATTGTTCTACTAACTCATGAGCTCGTAATTTTTCGGCATTAGCCTCAATTTCCATGGTTTGGGTATCTAAACTATCCAATGCAATTTCCATTCTGGCTTCATTTTTAGCAGATTCTTCGTTGAGGCGATTAATCATTTCGTCATGTGTCTGATCTATTCCACCCACCTCAAATTGCTCTAGGGTGTTAGCAATTTTCGCCTGCCATTCGGAACGTTCACTTGCTCTCAGAGCTTCTTTGGCTTCCTGTATCTTGCGGTCTTTTTCCCGCATGAACACCTCTTTCACCTTTAGTGCCTTTTCATAGGCTTTCTCTGCAAATTCAAGTTGATTTTTGGTTGAAATCAAATCCTCCTTAGCTTTTTCTAGTTGCAATGCATACCCTTCTGCTATATCGTCCCGATTTGCTTGAATGGCCGATTTAATTTTTCTAGTGAGATCCTGAACTCTTGCCTCCCCTCTACTAGCCTCTTTTTTTAGCATGATTAAATTTGCTTTGACCGTAGCAATATTCTCGTTCATTTGAGGGATTTGGTCATTAAGCTCGCGGATATTTTGTTCCAAAATCAATTTTGGATTTTCCATAGAGCTTACTACGCCCCCGAACAAAGATTTAATGGCACGAATAAAACGTTGAAACATAACTTTTTAGACTATATGATTGATTGATTTTACTGATTTCCTATTACTATAATGTATTTAAAAAAACGGATAAACTCTGTTAAGAATACGCTCTTGGGCCGTTTTTATCTACTATGTGAGAAACTAATGGTTGCGGTTTTGTCTGAGTAAGTCCCCATTCTATGGAAGAAAACACCCAGCGTTCAAGTTCATTTACATCAAGGTCTTTATTCGTATACAGAGTCATTAAAGTTTCACCCTTTTGAACATAATCTCCAAGCTTTTTTTCGAGTATAATGCCTGCTAATGGGTCCACATCATCTTCTTTTTGCTGCCTACCTGCACCCAATCTCACACTTAAAGTACCTAGTTGATAGGCATCTAAATGGGTGATATATCCTTGAGTGCTACTCAATATTGGATAACAATGTTTGGCTGAACCCCTTGAATTTGGACTGTCTATATAGCTCAAATCACCACCCTGTGCTTCAACTATATCCTTGAATTTTTGAAAGGCTTTTCCAGATGATATGGCCTTTTTTGCTTCAACAATACCCGCCTCAATCGTTGGTACGGTACCAGCAAGGTATAGCATCGCCCCTGATAGAAGTGTACTTTGTTTCTGGGTATCTGAAGGTCCATTTCCCTGAAGAATATCAATAGATTCTAGCACTTCTAACCAATTCCCAATAGCTAACCCAGTGGGAGTATCCATATTTGAAATAAAAGCAATGGTAGGCTTATTGAAACTCTCCCCTATATCAACCAGTGTTTGCGCGAGTTCAATAGCATGAACTTGGGTTTTCATAAATGCCCCTGATCCATATTTTACATCCAATACCAACGCATCAATTCCCTCTGCTAATTTTTTACTCATGATACTACCTGCAATCAATGGGATAGATTCGACGGTGGCTGTAACATCACGTAGAGCATACATCTTCTTATCGGCAGGAGCCATTTCATCGGTTTGACCCGCAAGTACCCGTCCATGTTTTTCTACCAATTCGACATACTTTTTCAGTGTGACATCCACCCTAAAACCAGGTATGGATTCAAGTTTATCCAAGGTGCCACCAGTATGCCCTAAGCCTCTTCCTGATACCATTGGAACAGGAACCCCCAAGCTAGCAACAATTGGGGCTAGAATAAGGGATAATTTATCCCCTACACCCCCCGTAGAATGCTTATCCACTTTTACGCCAGGTATATGAGTCAAATCCAATATACTCCCAGAGCTCAACATAGCATGAGTAAGTGAAGAGGATTCTTGATCATCGAGACCATTTAAAAAAGCAGCCATCAAAAAAGCACTCATCTGATAATCTGGCACATACCCCTTAGCATATTCATGAACTAAAAATCTTATCTCATTGTCTGACAATATATTATTGTCTCTTTTTTTTCTTATCAATTCCGCTATTTGGTAATCCATATAGGCCTATCATTTGGTTTTGCTACATTAAAAGTAGCTAAGCTAATGCATTAATTCTAATTTATTGAACAAGAGCCTCCCCCGAGCCTGTTGCAGCGATGAAAATAATGGAAGACTGGTTATATCATCATAGAAGATGTACCTTCATTTGGTATAAAATGTATATTTATTGAGCTATGCTGTAATTTATGTCCTAAACTCAGTTCACAGATATGCTCAAAGCTAAGTTCATGACTAAGTTCATTTGAACCCTTGTTCGAAATGTAGATTCTAACTAAGGTATACTTTCTGTTGATTACAGCGTATCAACTCAAATGAAACCGAAACCGATAAAAAATTCTAGCTTCACGTGAGAATATTGGCCGATCAACATATTCATTATTTAGATCAACTTATACCTAGCTACGTTGAATTAGTTCACTATGACAGCTCCGAAGGTATACCAAGACTAGAAGGATTTGACGCATGGATACTCAGGACCGTGACTAAGGTGAACCCAAAGACCGTACCTAGCCTCCCTGAACAACTCAAATTTATTGGGTCAGCTTCTGCAGGAACTGATCACATTGACATGGAGTACCTGAGAGATAATGGCATCCAATTTGATCATTCTCCAGGCTGTAATGCTAATGCAGTAGCGGAGTACGTACTTACATCGATGTTGACATGGTGCTCACTGACCCAAGGGGATTTAACCAACCACAAAGTTGGGATTATTGGCATGGGGCATACTGGAGGAACTCTTGCAAAAAAATTACAAGCAATTGGGGTGTCTTATGCTGGCTATGATCCGCCGAAAGCCATGCGAGAGGAATCATTTAGGAGTTGCCATTTGGATACGCTAAAGGATTGCGATATTCTGAGTTTTCACCTGCCCTATATCGATCAAGGCAGGCATCCCACCCATCATTTTATGCCTGACATTTTGTCGCTTAGCCCAAAGCACAAGCTTATCATCAATGCTGCTAGAGGCGGTATTATTAATGAATATTATTTATTGAATCACAATAAATTACAACCATTATCTAATAAAAAAATTAGCTTTATTTTAGACGTTTGGGAAACCGAACCAGTGCCTAATAAAGCACTAATGAATCAGGCTTTCATCGCCACCCCACACATTGCTGGATACTCTAAACAAGCTAAGATTCAGGCCTCAAAAGGGGTTTTAAGGCGCCTTTTGAGTTATTTTGATTCAGAATGGACAGATAGCAAATGGCAACATGAACAGGTGGATAGTACGAAAACGAAGTTTGGAGAAGTAAGTAGGCGTGGATTTAATAAAAAAACTAACACATTAAGCCTTAGTGTTTTACACGGTTTGCATAACTACGATTATGAGATGCGAAGGTTGTTTAACCTGTACGGGCAAGGCACCGACTTAGACCAGTTCAACGCAAGTATAGCTCGGGGGTTTCAGGCATTAAGAAATACCATAGAACTTCGAAATGAATTCGCACACACTACTTTTCCAAAAGGTCTCTCCGATGATTTACGACCTATATTTGCACCGGATTAACCAGCCAGTCTAACTCCGTAGATCTATGTTATAAAGAAAACAAAGAAGCCGCTGTTAAGTCGGTATGCTCCTCTACTTCTTCTTGGCTTAACTCAAAAAGTTCTCCTAGTTTTTTTTGGATAAAGGCTAGGTGAGCAGGTTCATTACGCTTACCACGCAACGGAGTGGGTGAGAGATAAGGTGAATCTGTTTCTAATATGAGTTTATCGATAGGTAGCTGCCGAACAACTTCGGCAACCCCTGCATTTTTAAAGGTTACTACCCCTCCTATTCCAAGATGAAATCCAAGGTCTATAGCTCGCATCCCCTCCTCATACGTACCATTAAAACAGTGCCAAACTCCTTTGACGGAACCATTTTGATGCTTCGCTATGGTTTGCAATAAATCTTGAGTGCTGTCCCTATTATGTAACACAATTGGCTTATCGACACTTTTAGCTAGTTCGAAGTGTACATCAAGACTAAGCATCTGTTCTTTTTTGTACTTCTTTGACCAATAGTAGTCTAAGCCTGTTTCCCCAATCCCTATGTAATGAGATAATGAGGCATATTCCTGTAGCCAGTTCTCTAATTTTTGAGCCCACCTATGCTCACCCCAAATTGGTATTTGCTGATGTACATCACAAGGATGTAAACCAATCATTGGATGCAATTTAATGTCTTTGTTCCCACTGTTAATTTGTACGATTGCTTCCATTTGTGCAACAGATTCAGGATTGATAGCGGGCATTAAAACGTGACTAATACCCAAATCTACCGCCCGATTGATCATCGCTGTTACATCTTCAGAATAGTCTGGCAAAAATATATGGGCGTGGGTATCAATCATAGAGTATATTGTTAAGGTAAACTATGGCTTATATGGTTAAAAAAGCTTATTTTTACAATAATTTACAAAAAGTCGAACTTGTAAAAATCTCTAATCCTACTGCTTTTACGAGGGTATTACAGTATTTTACAAACTCCATCTAAACACCGAAATAAACGGTAACAATCGCGTCAATATAACCAATTAGTCCAATGTCAGTATCCCTTTCCGATTTTGATCTAACCAGCCATGAACGCATCCCCACTCTGTTATTCAATACAGCCATTGAAGGATCGTTGTATGTAGCGAATTCCATCGCTGAACTTATTGAATCCAGAAATAAGGAGTCTAAGCCTACCGTATTAGGACTTGCAACTGGATCTACCCCAACCCAAGTCTATGACGAACTAGTACGAAAGCATAAGGAGGAAGGACTAAGTTTCGAGCGAGTGATTACCTTTAACCTAGACGAATATTTCCCTATGGCTCCTGATGCACATCAGAGTTATGTCCATTTTATGCATGAATATCTCTTTAATCACATCGACATTAAGCCAGAGAATATTCACATTCCTGATGGAACCCTAAAAAAGGATGCGGTTGCGGCATTCTGCGAAGAATATGAGGCAAAGATTGCGCAGGTAGGCGGTTTAGATGTTCAAATCCTAGGCATCGGTCGAACAGGTCATATTGGCTTTAATGAACCGGGTTCTACCATAGACTCAAAAACCCGACTTATCACACTTGATCGATTAACCATGCTAGATGCTGCTAGTGGATTCTTTGGGATTGAAAATGTACCTAGAAGAGCCATTACCATGGGCGTTGGAACGATTTTGCAAGCCAAAAAAATCTATATGATGGCTTGGGGTGAAGGTAAAGCTAATATAGTTCGAGAAACCATCGAAGGAGCTATTAATACATCTATTCCAGCTACCTTTCTTCAGCAGCATAACCAAACTGAAATCATATTAGACACAGCAGCCGCTGCGGAATTGACCCGAATTAAAACCCCCTGGTTGGCTGGCCCCATTAAATGGAATAATTTTCTTATCAAAAAGGCAGTTATCTGGTTAAGTCTTAAATTAGCCAAGCCTATTTTAAAGTTGACCGAAGAAGATTATCGTGAATTTGGAATGAACGATATTTTAGTTGAAATAGGCACGGCTTATAACGTAAATATTAGGGTATTTAATCAGATCCAGCACACCATCACTGGTTGGCCTGGAGGTAAACCCAATGCCGATGATACCTATCGACCAGAACGTAAAACCCCATTCCCAAAAAAGGCGTTGATTTTTAGTCCTCACCCCGATGACGATGTAATTTCAATGGGTGGTACTTTTATACGATTGGTCGATCAAGGACATAAGGTCCATGTAGCATATCAAACTTCTGGGAATATCGCTGTGTTTGACGATGACGCCGTACGATTTGCTGACTTTGTTTCTGACTATCATGATGCATTTAAGTTAGATGATTCACTGGTTGATTCTATTTTTAGTGGAATACGGAGCTTTCTAGCAGAAAAAAATCAAGCGGAGCCCGATTCTGAAGAAATTAAAATTATCAAAGGTCTAATTCGACGTGGTGAAGCAAAAGCGGCTTGTAGATATGTAGGTATTCCTGATGAAAACATTCATTTTCTCGACCTACCCTTCTACGAAACGGGTAAAATTCGCAAAAAACCTATTGGCACGGATGATATTGCCATAGTTAAGAAGCTAATTGAAGAAATTAAACCTCACCAAATTTATGCTGCAGGAGATTTATCTGACCCTCATGGGACCCATAGAGTCTGTTTAGAGGCTATTTTTCAAGCTCTACGCGAATTGAAAGATCAAGAATGGATGAAAGATTGCTACGTATGGCTTTATCGAGGCGCATGGCAAGAATGGGATATAGAGGATATAGAAATGGCCGTACCATTAAGCCCTGAAGAAACCGATAAAAAACGCAGAGCTATTTTTAAACATCAATCCCAGAAAGATCGCCCGCTATTTCCAGGAACTGATAAAAGGGAGTTCTGGCAACGAGCGGATGATCGGACCCGTTCAACTGCAGAAACCTATGATCAACTTGGATTGGCTGAATACGAAGCAATGGAAGCATTTGTTCGTTGGAAGGAGCTAGATACCTAATAGATTAACGTAGTAGAATTAAATGAAAACACGTTTTTACCTTTTCCTGATAGCAGTTACTACACTGTATTGTTCACAGAATGAATCACTCACCTATGATATTGTTATCGTTGGTGGAGGGACCAGTGGCACAGCCGCAGCTATTCAAGCTGGGCGCATGGGCGCTGATGTTTTACTGCTTCAAGAGCAAGAATGGCTTGGCGGCATGCTGACCGCAGCCGGGGTGAGTGCAACCGATGGAAACCATAAGCTACCATCGGGTATTTGGGGGGAGTTTAGGGACTCTTTATATGCACGTTATGGCGGCCCTGAGGCTTTATTTACAGGATGGGTAAGCAACACCCAATTTGAACCACATATTGGTGCTCAGATTTTCCAAAATATCATAAATGAATTACCAAATGTAGATAGAATTTTTGGGTTTAGCCTTCAGAGTGCACAATTAGAGCTCCAAGAAAATGGGAAACGACGCTTACAAGAGATTACTGTATCAACCAATTCAGGTAAAAATCTCTCCATTCAGGCAAGTGTATTTATTGAAGCCACAGAATATGGAGACCTTTTGGGTGTAGCAGACGTACCCTATTCCCATTACATGGAAACTGCAGACATGACGGGCGAACTATCGGCACCAAGCAATAAACACCCTTATGTACAGGATTTGACTTATGTAGCAATTGTAGAAGATTATTCCCCAATGAATGCTCCATTAGTTGAAAAACCAGATTCCTATAATCCGGCAGAATTTGATTGTATGTGCGCTGAACTATGCTCTGATTCTACACAAAATCCAGTCTCATGCGATAAAATGTTGGATTACGGACGCCTGCCTAACAATAAATTTATGATTAACTGGCCTAATTTTGGTAACGATCATTACGCTGATATACTGGAAAAAAGTTCAGTAGAGCGTGAACAAATACTCCAAGAGGCTAAAGAGACCACGCTCTCATGGATTTATCATTTACAAACCGAAGGTGGGTACACTCATATTGGTATTGCAAAAGATGAGTTTCCAACCGAGGATGGTTTGGCTCTGATTCCATATATCCGTGAAAGCCGTAGAGTAGTTGGGATTGATCGGCTCTATGAATACGACCTAAGTGATCCCTATGCATTAGAAGAAAGGCCACTATATATGAGCAGCATTGCTGTTGGTGATTATCCTTTAGATCACCACCGAAAAAAAAATCCTGTGCCTAAACAAATAGATTTCCCATCTATACCTTCCTATTCTGTTCCTTACGGGGCTCTTATCCCCGAAAAGGTTAATGGCCTCATTGTCGCGGAGAAAAGTGTTTCGGTTAGTAATGTAGCCAACGGAACGACCCGACTGCAGCCAGTGGTACTCCAAATTGGACAAGCAGCGGGTGCTGCTGCTGTATTGAGTGTTGAGAGTGGGATATCGGCTTCGTTGCTAGACGTGCGCAGTTTACAGGACGTCTTACTAGAATCGGGACTTATACTAATGCCTTATATTGATGCAACTCAGGATTATTGGGCCTTCTTACCCATTCAAAAGGTTGGTCTTAGCGGGTTAATGCGAGGTGAAGGAATTCCTGTAGCTTGGGCAAATGAAACCAGATTCTATCCTGAGAGAGTGGTAGGGAAAATGGATCTGTTCGAAATTTTTT
>Ga0181558_10006056_pt1 | contig 10574 bp, 7 predicted proteins | sample 011ome_22_FD_133754 | JGI IMG/M metagenome (GOLD analysis project Ga0181558, IMG submission 133754) | Coastal salt marsh microbial communities from the Groves Creek Marsh, Skidaway Island, Georgia - 011507BT metaG (megahit assembly) | ecosystem: Environmental > Aquatic > Marine > Intertidal zone... | reverse complement strand
TCCTTGAATTTCTTCAAAGGCTGCTCCAATATTTTGAGAGTAGAGATCAATAGAAGATCTACCTATGGTAAGAACCTGCGGATGTGTTTTCATAAGGTTTTGGTTTCATTCATTTCAGCAGTTACTAGAGGTAATCTAGGGTCCATCGTTGTCCATGAATTGTATATCCATTCGTGGTCTGGATCTGTGGTGTTTGCCAAACTTTGATCTGTCCCTGCCAAGAAATTGAGGTAGTAACAATGAAAGCCGTGTTCAGCAACTACGGGATGGTAGCCTTTAGGAATCAAGACCACGTCGTCGTGCCTTGGTCTAACAATCTCATCAATACTGCCGTCCTTGGTGTACACTTGCTGAATGGCGTATGCTTCTTTTTTTTGAAACTTGTAAAAGTAAGTTTCCTCTTGCACGGGTTCGAGCAATACCCCCTCCTCTGAAACTCTGCGTTCATCGTGCTTGTGTGCCGGAAATGAACTCCAATTTCCTGATGGAGTATAAACCTCTCTTGAAACAATCCTGCTGCACCCAAAACCCGGAGGCACTAAATCATTAAACTGCCTTGAGGCATTGTCTCCACCAAAGAGTACCGTGGGCGTTTCTGCAGGACGCACAAATTTTGCAGGGAAGGCCTCATCTACCTCACACCATGCATAGGCGATATCCAAGTGCGCGCTTTCTGCTTTCAAGGTAAAACTCGAATGTATAGGCAAGTATAAGGTATGTGCTACGCCGCTAAAAACGTCCTTTCTGCCGTTGATCGTTTCAAATTTTCCATGGTTGCTACTCACCGTGTAATTCCCTGAAAGCAATACGATCACCATTTCACAATTCTGGGTCTCATGCTCCCAAGACTCTCCCTTGCTTAGCCGTCTTGCTTCAAAATTCAAATACGTCCAGCCAGCAGATTTTGGGGTGACCCGATGGTAAACGGAATCAGAGGGATGTGGGTGTATACAAAGAGGAGACATGCGCTATGAGGTTAATGTTTCTAAAAATATAAGGCTCTTTTCTTGGGCATTAAAGAGCTCGAATTTGCGGATCATAAATGCTTTAAATGCCTGAATGAATTCTTTTCCAGGAATAGTAGGGTCGAATTGATCAGGTTGCGTAGCAAAGAATGTTCTATGGGTGCGTGTCCATAACAAGCGTATGTCCGTGGCAATATTGATTTTACAAATGCCTAATTCTATGGCGGCTTTCACATCTTCGTCTGGAACCCCAGCAGCATCGGTACCTAAGGTTCCACCAAACTGATTAATACATTCAATTTCTGAAGGATTTACCGCTGATCCTCCATGAAGAACTAATGGAAAGCGCGGAAGTTTCTCTTTTATGGCATGCAGTAAATCGAGACGAATACGCTGATCCCCGGAGAATTTATAGGCCCCATGACTGGTTCCAACCGCTATTGCCAAACTATCACAATTTGTTTGTTCGACAAAAGCTAAAGCTTGATCCGGGTCTGTGTACTTTGCATGCTTACCATCAACTATCAGGTCGTCTTCTACTCCGCTTAGCACTCCTAATTCGGCTTCTACAAACACTCCTTTAGAGTGGGCTTTTTCTACGATACCTTTGGTTCTTCTGACATTTTCTTCAAATGGATCGTGTGATGCGTCAATCATGACTGAATCGTATCCCGAAGTGGATATCGCATCTAGAATATGTGCTTCTACTCCGTGATCTAAATGAACTGCATAAACTGCTTGTGGAAATCGTTCCGCAGCAGCTGAAATCATTGCCAAGAGCATTCTCGAATCGGCATAATTTCTCGCGGCAGGTGTAATTTGAACGATAAAAGGTGCCTTTGCGATTGAAGCCGCCTCAAACAGACCTATGACTTGCTCCATGGTAAATACATTAACAGCAGCTATACCATAAGACTGATAGCAATGATCAAACAAGACTTTGGGCGAAACGTTCATGTTAAAAAATGGACATCGATGTCCTCTTGCTTCAAAATAGAAATAATCGCGCTCTTCTCTAAGAAAGCCCATTTATTTTTATAACAAGTCGGCAACTTCTTTGCCCACCAAAGAGCCCAGAGCCACCCCCATTCCGCCAAGACGTGCAGCTACAGCAATGCGGTCTGAGACCTTCTTTATGATGGGCTGTTTATTTTTTCCGAAGGCCATGATACCCGACCATTCGTAATCCACCTCTACCGAGTATCTAGGAAGGATCAATTCATTCAGATCTTTCACTAATTGAGCTCTGAGCAAGGGGTTTGTCCCGAACTCATGGGTCGTTTCAGTAGGTTTATCGAGATGGCGTGCTCCCCCTAGTAAGATTCTTTGATCTATGGCCCTAAAATAATTGTAGCCACTGTGGTAATGAAAAGACCCTTCGAGATGAAGGCCTTCTATAGGTTTGGTCACCAGCACAAGTCCTCTGCCAGGTTGTATGTCTAGCTCTGGAAAAAACAATGGGGTAAAGGCATTGGTACAAAAAGCGACTTTTTGAGCATTTAGGTTAAGACCTTGGTGACCAGAAGTTACCTCTAATTGAACCTTCGATTCACTTTCAGTATAGGACAAGAGTTCTGTCCCCGTGAAAACACGGACACCTATTTCACCGAGCTTTTTATAGAGGGTGTCTATTAGTTTTCCTGTATGAACCGTTCCTTCAAAAGCATGCGCAATAAGTCCCTTGATTTGACTGTCAAAAGGATAACTGTTAAGTCTTGAAGAGTGATCGCTAAAGGGCTCTGATCCAAATACCGAGCGCAAGGCGTTATTAAAAAAGGCCATCTGCTCGAGGTTTACTTCGTCTAAACAGAGTTCGAACCCCTTTACTGGGGCGTAGCCAATGGCTTCATCTCCTAATGAAGCTCTTAGATGTAGTATTCCTTTATAGCGTCTTTCTGTGAGCGAAACCAATTCATCTAGGCTGCAATCGTTGAGGTCGTCTTGAAGTTCAGATAACGATCCAAAGCAAGCAAATCCGGCATTTTTAGTACTGGCACCCTTAGGTAATAAACCTCTTTCAAGCAGCGCTACTTTGGCGGTCGGATGAGCTTCTTTATAGGTCAAAGCGGCAAAGCAGCCAACCAAGCCTCCGCCTATGACGATGTAATCAAAATCGAGTAGCGATGATTTCTCCCAAAAGCTCAACATAAAGTTAAAAAGAGTGTTAAAACTAGGGTATTTTGTGTAAATCCTTAATGAATCGCTTGATCAGAAGCCTAATTTGCCTATATTTTTTTACAATAAACCAGTTGATATGCGCACTCAAAAGAATCTTGCAATTTACCTAGGAGTCTTTTTCCTATTCTTCATAGGCTTCTCTAGTCAACTCAAAGCACAATCCAATTCTCCCTTAATCGGATCGTGGGACTTAGAAATACAATACGGTGACACTACACTGCCTTCATGGCTCGAGGTAGAGTTTTCAGGAACTCGAACGCTTATTGGACGCTATGTGAGTTTTGCAGGATCGGCCCGACCTATTGCTGAGGTGTTTGAAAACGGTGAAAGTTTTAACTTCAGTATTCCGCCTCAATGGATGGGGAATCAATACATGCATTTAAGCGGAACCAGAGATGGTGATACGCTTAAAGGGAATATTATCATGAATACGGGGCAGGCGGTTACATTTACCGGAGTTCGCGCGCCATCTTTAGAGCGAGAAGCTCCTAAAAAATGGACCAAGCCTCAGCCTATTTTTGACGGTGAAAGTCTTGCTGGCTGGAAACCGCAAACCACCAATCGCTCAAACCAATGGAAGGCAGTCGATGGAGTACTAACCAACCCAGAATCAGGGGTGAATCTGATGACTGAAGAGGTCTATGATGATTTTAAATTACATCTTGAATTTAGATATCCTGCGGGATCTAACTCAGGGGTGTATTTGCGTGGTCGTTATGAGGTACAGGTTGAAGACAATTACGGACGCGTTCCGAACTCCCATTACATAGGCGGTCTCTATGGATTTCTAACGCCGAATCAAAATGCTTCTAAGCCTGCGGGCGAATGGCAAACTTATGATATCACTTTAGTAGGCCGAAGAGTAACAGTAGTGCTTAACGGTAAATCGGTGATCACCGATGCATTAATTCCCGGAATCACTGGAGGCGCACTCGATTCTAAGGAGGGAGAACCAGGGCCGATCTTACTTCAAGGAGATCACGGTCCAATCGAATACCGAAATGTAACCATTTCGGTGCCTAGAGACTAAACTAACACTCGCATTTGTTTAAGTCGAAGGGGGCCTCTGTTTAGAGGCCCTTTTTTTATTCCTGATATTTTATGAGTTGTTCTAAGGGGATGAATTGCTCCATAATCTCATCGATCAAGGCAGAAGAACCTGTGAGCTCCCATTGCCCTAAAGAGACAGGAATGTTTCCGATAGCATTCAGTCCGTCAAAGTAGGAGCGAAGAATTCCTTGTGAGCCGCTTTGTTCTTTCGACTTAGCATAAGCCATTAAGGTGTGTTCCATCAAATATTTTCCAGTAATATAACTAGAGCCATACCCGGGTTGTCTGAGGTATAGATGTTGTTCAAAAAGCAAGAGCTCTTTCTCTGTTTTCATCCATCCTCTTGGGGTGTATTCTGAATGGATTGTTCCGGCCTCTTCCATCGTTTGCAGATTGGCCTGCGCATAGAGTGATCCCAGTCCGCGGGCCGCGCGCTGAGCAATGAGAATGTATACAATCTCTCGGGCTCTCGGGTTGCTCTCATACAGTCCGGCTTGCATAAAGAACTCCTCTACGGCGGTGGCCATGCCTTCATTTCTAGAGTCAAAGATGTTGTAAAGCAGGGCCCCTCTTCGAATAGGGTCGGCATGCGGTTCTTGCTCCATTCGTGCCAACTCAAACCAATGATAAAAGTGAGAGTAGAGCGGTTTAGGATCTAGATGCGCCGTAATCCAAAAGAAATTGCGCCGATCGGCTGGAATGTATCGACCCAGATGAGGTTCAAGGGCTGGACGGAAATAGTCTTTAACACTTACGATATTATTTTCTGCTAAGAAATCGACCAGCTCATCTGCGGCCTGAGAAGCCTGTTGACGGTAGCTTTCTTCTGAATCGGCTGCCTTTAGTTGAGGCAGGTTTAGATTCTTGTGTTCCTCTAGGGTCAGAGAAGACCAAGCTCGCGCCAATTCACGCTTAAGCAACATGACTTCGTCGCTCCAGTTTAGGGGTACGAGATGCACATTGCGTTGATACCATGAATAATACTCTTTTCCGATTCCAGATGCCCCTGTTTTTTTTGGTGCTTCGCGTTCTAGCCACTCTTTCAAATCTTCAGTGGCCCCTATTGCTTGATTGAGGGCTTTGTTTAGTGCTCTGTTTTTCTGAAAGATTTCATCTGAAGCGAGTTCACCCAAGGCTTTGGCTTGTTGTTCGATATCTCTAATGCCTGCGACCCATAATTCTCGCGCATTCCCCGTTAGATTGCGTTTGGCCTGATCATAAAAAGTAGGAATGTACGAGAGCTTTGAAAGTAGCTCGGCGCGGTCATCTTTAGAAAATGGCTTGCTGTATTGCCACCATTCAATAACCGCATGATTGGTTGGGCCTTCATGTGCAGGTACGTCGCTTTGGTCTGTCCATAAGACTTTATAAAAGGCCGGATCTCTTTGCCACGGTTTAAGGATGTGTTGATTGAAGGCGTATCCGTTCATCTCAGCCCACAACAACATCCAATCTACTTGTGACTTCACCGACCAGTCAGTACGGTCAAACGCTTCTAGTTGAGTTCTTAGGTTGAGGTACTCTGGCCATCGCGCTTCAAAGGCTTGTTCTGAATAATCAAAGGGGGCCTCATCGGTAGCGGGAACCTCAAAGGAGCGCCATGCAGTGAACAAATCGATCAACGCTTGTTCTTGTGCGCGAAGGGCGACAGTGGTGCCTAGAAACAAAAATATCAGGCTGATACTTCTAAAATGAGAGCGGAGTAGTGGCATAATGGAGTACTTGGAATAGGATTAAAGAAACAAATTTTCACTTACATTGTAAAAGCGAAAATCTCATTCCATGTTTAAGAAATTCCTATTGCTTTTTGCACTGCTTCCTCTTTTAGTAAACGCGCAGCAACTTGATCTCAGTCAGATTAAACAGCTTAAAATCCGCAATGTAGGTCCGGCAAATATGAGCGGACGTATCACAGCAATAGCCGTGGCTGCAACAGACCCTAAAATCATGGTGGTCGGCGCTGCCTCTGGAGGGGTTTGGAAATCTACAAACGGCGGATCGGCATGGGAACCTATTTTCGACGATCAACCTACCCAAAACATTGGGGCGGTGGCCATTGATCCAAACAATGCGGATATCATCTGGGTAGGAACGGGTGAAGGAAATCCGCGCAATTCAGTCAACCTTGGAATGGGCCTCTTTAAAAGCGAAGACGGGGGGCTTACCTGGAAGCATCTCGGGCTCGAGAAAACCAAGTCGATTCATCGCATTCTCATCGACCCCATAGAATCAAATACCGCGTACATAGGGGCACATGGAGATCCTTTCACGCCCAATACAGATCGGGGATTATACAAAACTATTGATGGAGGGCAGCATTTTGAACAGCTGTTGTATACCAATCAAACGTCTGGTGTTGCAGATATGGTGATGCACCCTGAAAATCCTAAACGCTTGTTTGTGGCCATGTACGACCATCGCCGAACTCCGTATTCTTTTGTTTCTGGAGGGGCAGGATCAGGGTTGTTTGTTACAGAAGACGGCGGAACGAATTGGCTTCAATTGGGTGCTGAACATGGCTTGCCTGAGGGAGACTTAGGACGTATAGGAGTAGCTATAGCGCCCTCGCAACCCGATCGCATGTATGCGAAGATTGAGGCCGAAAAGAACGCCTTGTACAGAAGTGAGGATGGAGGACGTACTTGGGTGCTCATCAACGACAATCCTAAATTCACGAACAACCGCCCATTTTATTTTCAAGATCTCGCCGTGGATTCGAAGGATCCTGACCGTCTTTACAATATTTACCAGCCGCTATCGGTGAGTTACGACGGAGGTGAAAGTTTTGACCCTGTACCCATGATTCCGGCCGACGAAACCAAAGGGATTCACGCTGATTTTCATGCGATGTGGATCGATCCTGCTGATCCGAAGCACTTTGTGATCGGGGGTGATGGAGGTCTAGGGATTACTTACGATCACGGTCGTAGTTGGTATTTTCCAGAGACCATTCCGGTAGCCCAATTTTATCAAATCAGCGCCGATCATGAACGACCTTTCAATGTTTATGGAGGGATGCAGGATAACGGAAACTGGTCGGGTCCGGCGTATACCTGGAAGCGCGGTGGAATACGAACCCTTTATTGGCAATATTTGGTAGGCGGAGACGGATTTTATATCGCTCCTGATTTAGACCATCCTCGTTTCGGGTACGGAACCTCTCAAAATGGAGATCTGTATCGATACGACAAGCTCACGGGATATTACCAGAGTATTCAGCCGACCACAGAGGACCCCAACATTCCTCTACGTTTTAATTGGAACGCTGCCTTTGCCAAAGATCCGTTCAATCCTAATGCAGTGTATTACGGATCCCAATTTGTGCACAAATCAGAAGATAAGGGCGCTAGCTGGAGCGTGTTATCGCCTGACCTCACCACCAATAATCCAGAACATCAAAAGGGCGATTACGGAGGACTCACCCTCGACATCTCAGGAGCCGAAAACTATAACAGTATTCTATCTATTGCGCCGAGCCGTATCGATCCAAATCTCATATGGACGGGCAGTGATGACGGTCAAGTACACGTGACAACTAATGGAGGAGCTCAATGGAAGAATTTAACCAAACGGATCAAAGGCTTGCCAAAACGGGCATGGATCGCCCGTATCCATGCATCACCGCACGACGCTAACATTGCCTGGCTAGTAGTGAACAACTACCGCCAAGGCGATTACAGTCCGTATCTATTTCAGACGCTCGACCAAGGAAAGACGTGGACCAATGTGTTGAAAGACAAGGCGGTTAGAGGATACGCTTTGGCTTTCGTCCAAGACCCCGAGGTGCCCGCTTTACAGTTTTTAGGCACCGAACACGGACTTTATATTACGATTGATGCAGGAGCACATTGGGTCCAATTCAAGAATGGCTTTCCTTCGGTTTCTACCCGCGATTTGTTCGTTCAAGAACCTGAGTCAGCCTTGGTGGTGGGAACCTTTGGACGCGCCATATGGGTACTCGACGATTTACTCAGTCTACGGGCGATTGCTGCAGGCCAACTTAGAGCACCTCTTCAGGCCTTACCAATGAATGAAGTGGTACAGGTAAAGGGGTTGTTTATCAATCCACCCGGAAATATTTGGACCGGTTTTCACACCACTTTTGAAGGAGAAAACCGTGTGTTTCAGCGTGCTGAGATACCGTTTTATGTAACCGATACCCCTAAGGAGAACGACAGTATTCAGTTGATTATTAAAGACGCTTCTTCTCGCATCATTCAACAGCTTAAAGCGGGTAATCTTACACAAGGATTGAATTATGTGCAATGGAGGTTAGACGAACAGATGCATCGTCTGCCCGGGGCATGGGTGAGTGAAGAATCTAGGGGTATTTCGGTATTAGCAGGCACCTATACTGCTGAACTTACTTATAACGATTACAGCACTTCTTCGAAGGTTGAAGTCATTAACGATCCTCGTTTTGTCATTGATGAAGCCGTGGAGCAAGAGCTTTATGCATTCAACAAGCAACTGGACTATTTGGTAGCACGCTTCGCTGAGGTATACAATCGATTGACTGCGGCCGAGTCTTCATTAGAAGAAGATAGCCCAGAAAAATCGCTCGCTAAGAAGTGGCTGCTCGAGGGTCGAGACCGTCCTGTTGATCGACAAGTGGGTGCGTGGCAAAGCACTAAAAGAACTCCTCATAAAGTGCTGAGCGGTCTTCTAAAAATCGGAAGAGCAAGAACCCAGCCTATTTCAGACCAAGAATACGCTCGTTTAGAAGTGGCCGAGAGAGAAATAGATAACTACGTGAATCAGGTGGAGGCGTTTCTTAAGCGTCTAGAATAGCCTCGGCTTCGATTTCTACTAAATACCCCTCACCAACGAGCCTGGCCTCTACCAGTGTGTTGGCCGGATCGATGCCGTAGAAACGCTCCCCATGTGCACGTGCAACGGCCTCCCAGTCTTTGAGTTCATTCACAAAGATTCGGGTGCGGACTACATCGCTCAACGATCCGCCCAAAGCATTCAAAGAGGCTTCAATCTTGTCGATAATAAAATGGGTTTGAGCGGCGGCATCATTCATACCGATCTGTGCGCTTTCGTGAGTAGCAGTGGTGCCCGAAACATGAATGGTGTTTCCTTTTCGTACGGCCCTACAGTATCCTGCAAAGCCTTCCCATACCGTATTGCTGTATACCTTCTGATGGTTGGGCCCTTTTGAAACAGGCTCAAAGACCGCTGGAATAGCTTCTACATGATGGCTTAGATCACCGGATGCGGTTAAGAATGGGGGTTTTCTATACTCGTCTCCACAATCCCCAGGTATGGGACTTAGTTTAGACTGTGCCTCTTGAATGCCCTGTATATCGTACTCATCCAATTCAAGAGCTAAGCAGTTCTTGTGTTCTTCTATGTGAGAACGTTCACCCAGGCGCGCACCAACAATGATGGCTCCTACAGCCGGATTTTCTAAGACAAATCGACTGGCAACACTGGCAATACTGCTTTGATGCTTTTGGGCCACCGTATGTAAGGCTTCTAGGACTTCTTGAAACACAGACCAGCCTCCTGCCGCGTCTATAAAGCGTTTGTATTTCATTTGCGACCAGGTACTTAATGCTTCTGCTTGGGGTTCAGGCTGGCGAAGCCATTTGTCTGAGAGAAATCCGCCTGCGAGTGTTCCATAGGCCAGCAGCTTGATATCGTATGCTTCACAGACCTCTCGCAACTTGTGGTTGGCTCGCCTATCAATGACAGAATGCGAAACCTGATTGCTTACCACTTTGATACCAGATGAGGCGACAATTCGCAAATGTGCTGCATCAAAATTGGTCAGCCCTAGGTGTTCGATAAGCCCTTCTTCACGCAGTTCGTTTAGGAAGTACAACGCATCTAGGTAGCTAGGATCGGGGTAGTGCCAGGCATGAAATTGCATGAGATCGATAGAAGACTGTTTCATGCGTTCAAGTGCTTTCTCTACCGCTGCCCTTACGATGTCGCGACTAGTCTTGCCCGGTTCAGGCACCCATTTGGTAAAAAGTTTTACCTGCTCTGAACCCGTATAGTTGTTCTTAAATGTTCCTGTTATGATCTCGCTTGATCCGTAATGGTCTGCCATGTCAAAGGCATACAGTCCATTTTCGACATAAGGCTGCATGTAAGCGGCCGCCTCAGTGGGGTCGAGCGTTCCTTTTTTGCGCTCGATATCGGCAATTTGCCAAAGGCCAATCAACATTCTGGGGATGCGCAATGAAGGCGACAAGTCACAATAAGGGTTCATATGCTATTCGCTAGGTAATGATTTGAAATGGTCTTCAGCTCGCATGGAGCGAGATCGAAGATACGAAACAGAGTACAGCACACTCCCTAAAAGCATGACAATAAGCCAAATGTAGGTAGAGTGAAAGTACCACGGAATGTCTTGCTGGTTGAGGT
>Ga0181558_10006050_pt1 | contig 10579 bp, 9 predicted proteins | sample 011ome_22_FD_133754 | JGI IMG/M metagenome (GOLD analysis project Ga0181558, IMG submission 133754) | Coastal salt marsh microbial communities from the Groves Creek Marsh, Skidaway Island, Georgia - 011507BT metaG (megahit assembly) | ecosystem: Environmental > Aquatic > Marine > Intertidal zone... | reverse complement strand
CTCGATGAGAGAGAGAGAGAGAGAGAGAGAGAGCTTTCTCGTCGAGACGCTTTGTATATTATTATTATTATTATTACTATCAGTGCTAAATGTTCACATCCGAGCTTCCTTCGTCGTCTTTTGCTCCTTCTTCTCTGCGTTTCGCTCTCTTTCTCGCTCTGTCGTTGTTCGCGACGACGTGTTGTTCGTAATACGCGTCCGTCGCGCGCGCCTTCACGTTCGTCGCGCCGGTGGCTTCGAGCACTAAGGACTCGTCGTTCAAAATATTTTGTAGAAGTGTAACGCCTCTTTTTTAAATTCAAATTAATCTCCACACACGTTTCTCAAAGTGGATTTTATACTCCGGTCATGACTGAAAACGAACGCAACGAGGACGACGACAAACACGACGACGAAACGATCACGCTCCTCGTCACGCCCGGAGCGGCCGCGTTGGCGTCGTTCAACGCGAACGAGGACGTTGAAAGAGACGCGCTGATTGAAAAGGCGTTGAATGCGAGATGCGAGGAGGAGAAAAAACTGAAAAAGATTGGCGAAGAGGATGAGGAGAAGAAGGACGACGACGACGTCGAGAGGAAAAGGTACGACGCGGTGAAGCGCGCTCAATTAAAAGCGCGCGCGAGAGTCATGGAGGAGAAGAGGAAAGCGGAATTGCGTCTCGCGAAGAGCAGCGGCGGTGACGAGAGTACGACGAAGAGCAGGAATGTTTTGAAAGAGAAGATTCGTTTGAACGTTCAAAACAAGGACAAAACCGATTCGGAGAAGAAAAAAACCAAAATCAAGAACGGGCTAGAGATGGTTTCGCACGTGTTGATTCCGTTCGAGACGACGAAAGAGAACAGGGATACGATTCAAGCGAGCGGGGTGGATATTGGTGCGACGTGTATTTGTGCGCTTCCGAACTCGTTGACAATCGCGTGCGGTCGCGAAAACGGTTCCGTGGATATCGGGTTCGCGAAAGGCGAATTGAACGTGCAAAGGAAGATGAATCCAACGGTGCCTCAGCAAAGATTAGAGTTGAATAGAATTTGCGAGAAAGTTGCAAAAAATAGTGGAGTAAAATCTATGCGACTGAAAGATGACGTATTGGCGATTGGTTTCGATAACGGTGCGTTCGTTAAAATTGTCGAGCCGGGATGTTTCGAGGAGAGAGGATTGACGCAAGAAACGTGCGTTTTGAGAGCGCACGAAGCGCCGAAGGAAGTTCAGGATATATTCAAACGTGTCGCGGGTGGGAAGTTGTTGGGACCACACGTATCGAGGAAAGCGAATTGTCGCGCTCAGGTGATTTCGAAGGATTTGGAGGTTCTCTTTTTCGGCTCGCCGGTGTTTCGCGACGGTAGCTTTTTCGCCACGAGAGAGGTGTACAAGAACAGAAAGAGGAGGAAGAAAAAGCAAGAGGTAGGAGAAGGAATAAAGACAAAGAAAACGTTAATTTCGAAAGGTTTTCTCAACAAAACGAGAACCACTAGTAAGCAGATACCATCGCCACCGGTCACCATCGAGGAAATCCACGACGGCGATAACGACGACGACGAAGACGAAGACGACGAAGACGACGATTTTACTCTCACGAGATCATTTGATAAGTTTGAAACGGCATCGGAGATTAGCGAAATGTATGACATTATGCTTTCAGACATGAACGAGAAGGAACAGACGGAAGCTTTGAATAAGCCGTATAGAAAGAAGAAGCCAGAATTGAACGCAAGCGACACCGTCAAGAAGAGCACCGCGGAAGAAGAAGCGAGAGTTTCAGAAGAAGAAGAAGAAGAAAGAGGAGGAGAAGCAGAACCGCGCGTAGATGAAGAAGAAGTAGAGGAAGAAACGCCTACGGTTGTCACGTATCGATTCAGTGCACACGCGCATCCGGTGCAGTCGCTCGCGTATTACGACGCAGATACCGAGACGACGCTCATTTCTGGTTCTAACGACCGTACCGTTGCTTTTTGGGATCTCGAGAAGGCGTTTGACGACGAGACTTCGGGAGATGTTTTGCCCTCGCCAATGTTTAAGTTTGACGCGGGAACGGAAGTTCGCGCGATGATTGTCTCAAAATCAAAACGAGTTCTTTATCTCGCTGGCGCCGATAAGTGCGTGCATATGTTCGAACTGCTCTCTGAAGCTAAAAACAAAGATATTCCATCTGGAGCTTTGAAAAAGAGAACGTTTCCATGTTATCATGAAGGTTTCATCACAGCACTTTCCTTGTCGCAAGACAACACGCGATTATTCACTGGGTCCGAATATAGCGACGTGCCTGACGACGGATTCTCGAAAAACTACAATGCCGGAGACGGAACTATGTGCGTCTGGGACGTCTCCACCGGCGAAGCGACGGATGTCGTCCGCGTGCACAAAGGCACAGTGACACAGATTTTAGTGAGCGACGACGACGACGAAACGATACACACGGCTGCTTTGGACGGGTGCGTGCATCGAATGAAACGAACCGAACACGGAAAGTTACGCTTGAACTTTGAAGACGGAAGAAGGAAGATGCGCAATCCTACGTTTGGATTTAGAAAAGGGTTCCTCTAAAATATCTATTTTACATGCTTCTTACTAAATTACTTCTTCTTCTTGGAGACTTTCCCTGTTTTCACTTTCGTAGGCGTTGACTTTTCTTTCTTGCCAGCTTTCTTCTTACCGCCGCCGTATTTCTCCTCCAATCTGGCGAACAAATCATCCGCCGCGCCCGCTCGACTCTTATTCTTCGCCAGTATCAACGCCTGCAAATCGCCCATGCCATTTTCCTTCCCAGTACCGCTGCTGCCTTTCAACTTCTTCTTGCTCACTCTGTTCCCCAACGGATCGATCGGGGCAGCTTTCCCCCTCACGTGTTTCTTCAAGTACTCCTCAAACTTTGGATACTTTTCTAAACTCGCGTCCGCTTCGATAATCTCCGCGAATCGGTGCGAATCAAACTCGATATCCGAACACATTTGCCATTCGAACACTTTCGTCATGTCGCCCTCAAATCTCACGTAGCACGCTTTCAAATCTCTCGTTTCCTCTTCGCTCCCTAAATATTCTTTCGTCACTTGCAATATGTCCTCCTCCGTGACTTTCTTATACATCGTTCGATAATACTCGTACAAGTCGTTAAACTCCTCCGAATCCATCTCGTCCACTCGGCCGGTTTCATCGTACACCTTTCTCTTCTTCTCGTCGCTCAGAACCGCGTACACTTTCTGCAACGTCTGAAACTGCTTCGACGCATCTTTCGACGGATTTTTATCCGGATGTAACTTCAGAGCGAATCGGTGGTAGGCTTTTTTAATCTCCGCAGGCGTCGGAGAATCTTCTTTTTTCAATCCCAACGTCGCGTATAAATCTTTTGGATAGTTGTTGTCTTCTTCTCCGTCGGAATCATCCGAATGATTATTTTCTTCGTCTGAATGATGAGATGACATGATTGGAAAGATGACGACGAGATTGACAAAACAGAGAACGACGACGCGGCGTTCGCGCACCTGGGGAGGGGATTCTCTCTCTTCGCGTCCAAGTTGTGGCCCTCTTCTCGTGGGTGCTTTTCTGGATGTTGGAGACATTTTTGAATTTTTATAAAACCCTAAATATTAAAATTTCTTCCTCTACTTTTAGGGAAAAAAAGGGCGGCTCCGACTTCACATCGCTCCCCCTCTCGCACTCAAGGCGCAAAAGAAAGCGCTTCTTTGCGGAAGAAGGTTGTGCACAAAGAGACGACGAGAAGAAGCAGCGTGGATTTTACGAGATAAAAAATGTCGTCAAAACTCGTGAAACAATCGCTCAAACGCGCGAAAGGTTCGCCGTTGGACGTGCACATTCGCAAGCACAAATTGAAGAAACAAAAGAAGAGCTTGAAGGAAAAGAGGGAGAAGTTGAAAGCGGAGGAACAGAGGAAGTTGGAGTTAATGGGAGAGCAAGTGGACGAGAAAGTGCTGATGGCGAGGAAGAGGAGACATTTGGCGTATTTTGCGATCGGGTTGAACGATAGCGGGAGGGTTGGGGAGATGGAGAAATTTTTAGGTAAAAATGCAGGGAAGAAGAAGAAGAGAGGAGGTGATTCGTCCGAAGACGAAGACGACGCCGGAGACGATTGGGACGTTGATGACTTATTCGCGAATGCAAAGAAGAAAACGTGAATTGAAAAATTCTTCGTCTTAGATCATTATTCATAGTTTCTAGCGCTTAGCAATATCTATTCTACAACATGTACTATTTCTTGATACCTTTTGCTTTCAAATGTCTTGTACTCCCGGAACCGCCGAGAACGGTGGCGATGTCTGCCCATTTACTCGGACGTTCACCTGGAATGCGTTCGTTAGACGCACATAAAGCTCTGCGTTCTGCTGCATCTAATGCCGTTTCGTCGTTTGCATCTTTCAATGTCTTGTCTGCACCGAACTCGAGAAGCGCACAGAGCGTATTTTTGTGACCATTCACAGACGCCCAATGCAAAGGCGTCCTTTCAAATCTGTCGCGCGCGTTGATCAAATCTTGTGGTTTCTTGGAGAGCATGAGGAAATCGTTTATGAGCGATTTGGCGCAACCGTATCGTGCGGCTGCGTGTAACGGAGTTTGTTCGTCCTCGTCTCTGCTCTGTACGAGTTTCGCCAAAGCGGACTCGGAGCATGTCTGCGCGAGAATAGCAAGCACTCTCCCGGCCTTTGCCGGGTTGCGAGCGGTGCAATGTAGCAAATTTGCCCTTCGGGCACCTCTGCAAAGCTCCAAGTCTGTTTTGAAACCGCCGTATGATATCAGAGTGTCAAGCGTTTCGGCGTGACCGAGTTGACACGCGAGACATACCGCCGCTTCGTCGCGAATGGGAGAGCGCTCCTCGCTCTCGCGAGCTTGCAAAATCGCCTCGATTACTTTGAATTGATTCCATTTCACGAGCGAACGAATGAGTGATGTTTCATATTCGGAATGTCTTTCGACTTTCGACACGTAGTTCTCTTTGTTCCTCCCATTTCGTTCGGTCCACGTTTCTGGCAAATCTAGCGTTGAGGCGAGATGCGAAGCGAACGCGAGCAATACCGGTCTTTGCAAAAGTTCGTGCGGACTCAACGCGCCGAAATCTTCACCAAAAATCCCGCTTCCTTGCACTCCATTCATCGATGGTGAAGTCGAGATTTGACTGAGTGTTTCTTTTAGCTTTCGCACGACGCTTAATGCACCCAAAGAATCACCGCCAAGAAACACAAAATTAGAGCTTAAGCGCAAGACAGGTTCTGCACCATTCGCATCAAGATCCAACGCCGAACGAAAAGCATCAGCGATGGCAAAATCGAGCGGAGTTTCAAGACAATCACCACCATCGTCTCCTTCATCTTCGAACGCTAGATTTGTCATTTTCTCCGCGATGAGCGTTCCCATGTATTCATCAGAGAGAAGCAAACGCCTATCAATTTTGCCGTTCGCAGAGAGTGGTAAAGCAGGTTCGTCTAGGATAAAAATCTGTTTCGGGCGCATGAATTTCGGCAACGTTTTTGAAATGCACCACCGTATCGCCATCGAAAGATCAGTTTTAATCGATGCCAAGGTAACATCCTCATCTAACGAGTCTTCTGAAACACAACAAAATAAGACCAGCTCGGATTTTGAGAGCGCGCAGGCCGCGATGGCACTCACAAAACTCTCACACGCTGCCATCGCAAGGCTTTCCACCTCTTCAAGTTCAATGCGAACACCGTTTATCTTCACTTGCGAATCTTTTCGTCCAAGAAAAATTAACTCGCCGCGTTCAGATTCTTCGTCGTATTTTGCGAAATCACCCGTTCGGAAATAGCGCGTATCATTCAGGGTGACAAATCGCTCGCGAGTAAGCACCTCAGCTTTAAAATAGCCTTCGCCGACTTGCTCGCCGCTTATATAAATCTCTCCTATCTTTCCCCGATCGAGCGTTGGGTCTAATATAATAGTTTTTTTGTTTGACTCGTCGCGAGCAAGAACAATAGATACACCGTCGAGTGGTTCGCCGATTTTTTTCGAATCTGAAGCGTGTCGCATTTTGCCAAAGGTTTGATACACCGTACATTCAGTCACTCCGTACGTGTTTGCAACTTCAACGTTTTCCTTATCCATGAGCTTCGCGAGGAGTTGTGTGCTCGCGCGTTCACCACCTAAGGTTACGAATAACGGCGCTTCAATCGCCAGCAAATCTGCATCTGAAAGTGTCGATGCGAGCGATGGCGTCAAAGCACAAAAATTTGCTTTGGATCTTTTGAGGAATACGCCCAAATGTTCAAACGTCGCCGCCTTTGTCTTCCCAACGTGCAATGCACCACCGGTGACGAAACAACTCAAAGCATCACCGTAACTCGGATCAAACGTGGACGAAGACGCCATGAAAATTGCACTTTTCTCCGTAATATTCAACCTCTTGTTTCTTGCAACGCAGTACGAAAACAGCGCCTTTTCGGAGACGACGCATCCTTTGGGTACGCCAGTCGAACCTGACGTGAAGAACACGTGCGAAATGAATAGTTCACTTCCATTTATTGACGCCAAACTGAGAGGTGTGCTTGCACAGTCGTTCAAACTTGTGAGTACGTCATCCGCAACGACAAACCTATCTCCCATTCGACTCCTCTCCGATGCGTCCAACATTTCGAGAAAAGCTTCCTTCTGCGTCAAATCCCTAACTACGACAGACGCAAACTCGCACAACTCGCACACCGCATTCAACCTCCGTCGACTGCCTTCATCTATAGATATCGGCACAAACGTTTTCCCAGCTCTGAGCACAGCCACTTGACACACGTGCAACATGCTACCCTCGTTCACCGCGACGCCTACCATCTCATTTCGCTTCTCCGAGAAACAAAGCAACGCTCTCGCTATCCTCGCGCTCTTCTCCCACATGTCACCATAACTCGTCGTGACTTCCGCACCGTCGCGCGAAGAAGACGAGAGATAGTCGTGTTCGACGATTGCTTTCGCATCGGGACACGATATGGCTCTTTTCTCGATCCATTCGAGAACTTTTGACGACATGTTTTTACGCCTTCTCCTCCGCGCTCGTCGTCGTCTTCTTCTTCTTCTCTCCTTCTTCTTCCAAAACCAAAGTCTCCTCGTACGCGTCCAAAACTGCCGCTTGCATTCTCTCAATCTCCTCGCTCGTAAACAAAACCGCTTCAAACTTCATCTTCAACTTCATCGCGACTTTCACCTTCGATTTGCTCAATCGCATTCCGTTCGCGGACTGTCGGCACAAGCGAATGAAACTCTCCGCGACGGCTCTCGTCAGGCCGGAGATGCGCGGATTGTCTAACCGAGTCAACGTATCGATGGCTTTTTCAAAGGACGGGTCCGGTTGGCCGATGCAGCACAGACAGTTCGGTTTGTGTTGTTGCAGAGGGTTTAAGGAGAACGGGCCGTCGATCGAGGACGCGCTTTTGAAGCGCATGTGCGTGCCGTGTTCCCGCCGGCGCCGCGCGACTTGCTTTTTTTATGAAGGGGATTTGTCAAAAGTCAAAGGTGGGAAAATGGATAAAAAAGGTCTCTCTTCAGTCACACATACTTCACTATTCAGCAGATAAACACACGCAAGCGCATACAATAATGCCACCGCAACCTAAATGGAAAGAAGAAGAAGAACACCCCACTCGTTTTACGATGGGGTACTGGCAAATGCGAGGCCTCGGCGCGCCGATTAGAATGTTGTTGCACTGGGGAAAACAAAACGCCGAAAAAACGAAACCTTTCGCGTTTAAAGACGTGCAATACACGCAAGACGGCGACGGCGTGAACAAGTGGTTTAAAGAAGACAAGGTGAAAATGATCGAAGAGTCTAATCCGCTGGCGAATATTCCGTATTTGATCGACCACGAGGAGAAGAAAACTATCGTGCACTTTCTCGCCATTTGCGATTATCTCGGTCAAAAGTTTGGTTTGGATGAGAAAGAAGTGGACTCGGAACAACGCGAGCGGAACGCGCAAATCGCGATGGAGGTGTTCGATTTGCGAAATAACGTTATTCGGTTGGTGTACAAGTTTCCGAACAGCGTGAGGACGCAGGAGGAGTTTGACAAGCAACTTCCGGAACATTTGAACGCGTGTAAGAAGACGTATCAGAAGCTGGAGAGTTGGTTAGGCTTTTACGATTTCACGTACTTCGCGAAGAAGGACGAGGTGTCCTCGTGCGATTTTCACGCTTTCGAGATGATTGATCAACACGAGCACTATCAGACGTTGTTGGCGGGTGGTGAGAAACGAGACGTGCTGAGTGAATTTCCAAGATTGAAGAAGTTTCATCGGGCGATGAGAAATAGACCAGAATTGAAGACGTATTTCGAGAGCAAAGAATATACGGATTTTCAGTTGAATAACCACACGCTCGCGAACAGTTGGGATGGACCCGGGCCTTCTTCAATGAAATAGAATAGAACCGAATAAAGGGCATAAAGAGTGATTTAGCGCGAACGTGACGTAGTATACTCGTAACAATCAACCGGTAGATATCGCATTAAATTAATTCATCGTGCAAATCGTTTTACTTATTACGCTAGAAAAAACTTTTTGCTCAACAAAAACTTGACGAGCATCATCAACACTTTCACCGAACCTCCGAAAAGACTCGCGAGGATGGCAACCTGTAACGTTCGATCGAACCGCTTTCGTCGACTAGTTTGCACAAAACTCCAGTCGTCTTTTTGCAACATTTGAATGGTGTTTGGCATGAATAACCATGGCGCGATGCGGTTGAAAATCGAATCCAATATTAATGGCAAGACGAACGTTAAGAATCCACCGTCGAAACCGTGCGAGATTTCTACGAGCGCTTTGGCGTCTGCGGCTCGTTTTTTCGAGTACTGTGGCAAAAAAATCTTCGAATCGCCTTTCGCGTTCTCGATGCAGTCTTCCAGAACGGTCACGTCTTCGAACGCCGAGTTGACGCCCATTCCAAAGTAAGGTTTGACCGTATGGATGGCATCACCGATTAATCCCGCGCAACTGCCAAGATGTAAAGCGCCTCCCGCGTATTGGAAATTTGGCAAACCAGAAAATTTACTCTTTGCAATTTTCTCGACGTTTTCGTCGCTGACCATTTTTGAAAACATCGGGAAATCACTATCCAAATACTCTCTCAATTTCTTCGGGTCGGAAACTTTTTCGCACGTCTCCTCGTCCGTAGGTTTAATCAACAAAACGCCAACTAGCAAACCTTCTTTTGTCGGCAAGCACTCCATCGCGACGCCTTTCGGTGTTCTCGAGGAATAGTTCAAATCGGTTCGATACCCGTTTGGCAGCTCTATCGGAATAATCTTATACACTCTCGTCGATTCGATTCTTTCTTTCAACTTTACCATTTTGGTCTTACACCTTTTGCTCTCGTCCATCGCTCGAATCACCGCGCTTCCTCGTTTTCCAGCGTTCCCTTCCGCACCAATAACCAACGACGTTTCGATCTTCTCCTTCGCTTCGGTGTCGCAATAATCGCCGTCCGCCTTGCACTCGAAAATTTCCAACGTCGCTTTATCTCCACTCTCCGAAAACGTGCACGAATTCACCGCCAAACCGTGTTCGACCGTAATCGCGTCGCTGTAATTCCTCTCCACTTCTTCCAAAAACGCCGCGACCAATCGATCTCTCGGAATCACTTGCGTGTCGAACTTCTTCTGCACCAACTTCTCCACCGGTTTCCCGTCTTTATCAAAGTCGCACCTACCTTTAACTCGTTTCGCGTATTCCGTCGCGACGTCTAATAAATCGTATCTCTGAAGCGCCAGCTGTCCTCTCGCGGATAACCCGATGTTATAGCTCCTCTGCGGATCGCCCCAAACGTCCGTATTGTTCGCCTTCTCCGGTTTGTTCCTCTTTTCGAGAACTCGAATGTTCTTCCATCCTCTTCGCGCGAGCATGATGGCGGTGACGAGACCAGTCGGCCCGGCGCCGACGATAACCGCGCTCTCCGGTTTTTTCTCGTCCTCGTCTTTCGCGACGATCGCGTTCACCACCTCGAGCGAAGAAGAAGAAGAACTACAAACCGTCGCCGGCGCTTTGTTGTTGTTAAACTTAGTGTTGTTCGTTATTAGGGAAAAGCGTCCATCGTGAACAAAAGCATCAAAGGAACGAGGAAGGAAACTCCCGTCCAATCGCCGCCGCGTTCTTCTTCTCTCAGAGAGCGAAGAAGAAGAATGAAGTCTGTTGTTGTTTCTCCTCGCGCGCGAAGTCGCTCCTCCTCCTCCAACCGCCGCTGGAAGTTTCGCAAAGGCCAGCGTCGAAAGCGTATTCATATTCTCTCCAAAGTCTGACGAGAATTGGAAAAAAAAGTGAATTTCCTTCACTTCTCGATACGACATACGCTCTCTCTCTCTCTCTTCCAAACAAGCGTCATCAAAAAGAATGGCGGGCGACAGCGCGAAAAAAATCCTCCAGCGCAACGCCAGACACGTTTCTTTCCTCCACAAATTCGTCTCCGTCTCTTTTCTGTTCCATTTCATCGTCCGCGTGGTGTTGCATCGATCGCTTCCGATTTGGACGTTCCACACTTCGTTTTGGTCGTTGGCGTGTCTGTTTTGCTACCGGAGTTTACTGAAACACGCGAAACCGACGTACGATTTGCACACGAGAGAACTTCTGGACGCCGGAG
>Ga0181558_10006048_pt1 | contig 10581 bp, 5 predicted proteins | sample 011ome_22_FD_133754 | JGI IMG/M metagenome (GOLD analysis project Ga0181558, IMG submission 133754) | Coastal salt marsh microbial communities from the Groves Creek Marsh, Skidaway Island, Georgia - 011507BT metaG (megahit assembly) | ecosystem: Environmental > Aquatic > Marine > Intertidal zone... | reverse complement strand
CGCGTTCTATGCGTTCTAGTATCAGTTGTCGCGCGCCGATCGGCGCGCAGACTTTGGCGCTCGCGCATATGCCCGGCGAACTTCTCCGCGTGTTCCGCCCCGGCCGCGTGGCGGGCGCGGTGGAGGTGTGCGAGCCCGGCGGCGCGCCGCGCGACGCGCTGGCGTACGACAAGGCGCACGGCTCGGTGGCGTGCGTGGACGTGAACGACTCCGGGGCTTTTCTGAGCGTCGCGACGCGCGGCGGGTACGTGCACTCGTGGTGGCTGGGGGGGCGGTCGCCCTCGGCGCGTCATGATTGGCGGGCCCCGAACGGCGCGCGCGCGCCGACGTCGATCGACGCGCCGATCGAATGTGTAAAAACCAACGCGGACGGCTCGTGCTTGTTGGTGAGCTTCGGTTTAGAGCCGAGCGGGTCGAGCCACGTGTGCGTGTACGACGTCGCGAACGACGCGTGGGCGTCGTTCGACTTCGCGGCACAGATCGGGCGCGTCGCGGAGACGGTCGCGTGGGACTGCCGGTTCCCGTCGCTGTTCTGCGCGCAGACGGCGAGGCTGGAGACGAGTCTGCCGCCGTCCGAGAGCCTCACCGACGCGAGCCTCGTGGACGCGCGTTTCCGCGAGGACCGCGACCGCGCCGGCGTCGTGGCGTTCACCTGCTTCGCCGCGCGACGCGATGAGCGCTCCTTCTCGAAGGACGACGCGAACGCGTCGGCGAAGGGTTTTGCGAAGGATGAAAAAAAGGACGAGAACCCCGAAGGAAAAGGAAAAGACGCCTTTTGCTTCGTCGCGCCGCAGGAGTCGCACGTCCTTCCCGACGGCTTCGACGCCGTGCTCGGCGTCGCGGCGCCGTGCCTGTTCGTCAGTCGGAAGGCGGACGCGCGCGCGAAGAGCGGCGACCGCTCGGCGCCGGCGCGCGGCGCGTGCTTCTCGGTGTGCATGCGCGACTTCGAGGGCGTCGACGCCGTCGCCGAGTCGAACCGTCACGAAAACGAAAACGAAAACGACGACGTCGCGTCTTCGCTCCTCGCGTTCCACGAAGCGTTAGCCAGCACGAGCTTCAGCACGAGCTTCAGTGACCCGAACGAGCGCGCGTTGCGCGCGGCGAAGAAACTGACGCACCCCGCCGCCTGGCTGTGCGCCGGCCGCGCGAGCGTGCGCCGCAAGCGCCTGGACGTCGCCGAGCTGTGCTTGTCGCACACGGGCCACGTGCGCGGCGCGCGAGCGGCGCGAGACGCCGCGCTGTACGCGGAGCCGGACGCGCGCGTCGCCGCCGTCGCGACGCACCTCGGGCTCCTCGATGACGCCGAGCGTTTGTATCGCGGCTGCGGGCGGTTCGACCTGCTGGCCGAGCTCTACGCCGCCTCCGGGCGCTGGCGCGACGCGGCGCGCCTCGCCGAGGCGCGCGACCGCGTGCACCTGCGGAGCACGCACTACGCGCACGCCAGGCACCTGGAGCGCCTGGGCGACGTCGCGGGCGCCGTGCGCGCGTACGAGAAGAGCGGACGCGCGCACAGGGAGGTTCCGCGGCTTCTGCGCGCGCGCGGGGAGACGCACGCGCTCGAGGCGTACGTCGCGCGGCGTTCGGCGAGACGAGACGGCTCACCCCTTGTCGACGACGACGACGACGCGAATGCGTGCGTTGACGATTCGCGGCTCCGGCTCTGGCGCGCGCGGTGCCTGGAGAGCGAAGGCGACGCGGAGGGCGCGCTCGCGGAGTACCTCGCGTGCGGCGCGTTCCTGGACGCGACGCGCGCGTACTGCGCCGCGGGCGACCTCGCGGGCGCCGCCGAGACGGTACGTCGCGCCGAGGAGGGCGTCGCGAACGCGAACGCGAACGCGAGCGAGACCCACTCGGACGGCGAGACGCGAGGGGTCGCGTCTCGCGCCGGCCCGAGCCGCGAACACGTCCTCGCCGCGTCCGCGTTCCACTTGGCGCGCGCGTTCGAGGCGCGCGACGCGATCGGCGAGGCGATCGCGTACTTCTCGAAGGCTGGTCGGTTCGGACACGCCATGCGTCTGGCGACGCGGCACGGCATGGACGGCGAGGCGGCGCGCCTGGCGCTCAAGTTTGCTAAATGCGAGAAGAGCGCGGCGGAGACGGCGCGTTTCTTTCTGCGGCGCGGCGATTTTACTAAAGCGGCGGCGCTCTTCGCGAAAGCCGGGTCGACGCGCGCGGCTGCCGAGCTGTGCTTCGAGCACGACCTGTTCGAGCCGCTCGCGGAGATTTGCGAAAATCTGCTCGTGGGAGAAAAAAAGGAGAAGACCGAGCGCGACGACGAGGAGAAGACCGGCGACGAGTCGGCCCTTTTGCGGCGGTGCGCGTCCTGGCTCGCCGAGCGCGGCCGGTTCGAGCACGCCGTGCTCCTGGAGGCGCGCGCCGGCGACCGCGCCGCCGCGCTCCGGCTCGCGCTCGAGAAGGACGTCAAAGTGGACGAGAAGATGGCGGACGCGCTCGTCGGCGACGGCGATAACGCGGCGCTGCTCGACGTCGCTCGGCTCTGTAAGCGCCGGGGCGAGTACGCGCTGAGCTGCAAGCTGTACGCCAAAGCCGGCGAGCGCTCGAAGGCGATGAAGGCGCTGCTCAAGACGGGCGACGCGGAGAAGGTGATTTTTTTCGCGGGCGTCAGCCGCGACCGCGACGCGTACGTGATGGCAGCCAACTTCCTGCAGACGCTCGACTGGCGCGGAGACGAAACCGGCGCGGAGACGGAGACGAAGGACACGAAGGAGACGAAGGACAAGACGTCGCCGGACATTGCGAAGCACATCGTTTCGTTTTACCAAAAGGCCAAGGCGTACGGCCACCTCGCCGGGTTTTACGAGTCGTGCGCGGCGACCGAGGTGGACGAGTTCCGCGACTACGACGCGGCGCTCGTCGCGCTCCGCGAGGCGCGCCGGTGCCGCGCCAAGGCGTTGGCCAAGACGGAGAAGAACGAAACCGACGACGAAACGCGCGTCTCTCGAGAGCGGACGCACCTCGCCGCCGTGGACGCCGCCGTACGCGCGATCGGTCGTTTCCTAGACGCGCGCGCGTCGTTGAGCGATGACCACGAACGCGCGTCCGCCGCGATACGAAGCCTGTCGGACGACATGGCGAAAGAGAGTGCGACGCACGGCGCGCGCGCGCCGGTGGCCACCGTGCGAGCCGGGGACGCGTTCGCTATGCTCGTCGAGCACGCCTTCGGGTCTCAGCGCGACGCCGCCGCCGCGCACGCGCTGTTGGCGGAGATGCGCGCGCGGGGGATACCCGTCGCGGAGTACGTCGACGGAGACATGCTCCGGGACATCGCGCGCGAATGCGGGAAGGACGCTTTGGAGTAGGGAGAATATGGGCCGTACCGATCGTTCCGAAAATCGCGTGTGATGAATGGACGCCTTTCCGTGTTGGTTCTTAAAGGGTCGAGACACTCGCCGCGCTTCGCTTCCGGAGACGTTTTTTTTTTCGCGCGGTTCGCGGCGGGTTTCGCGGCGTACAGGAGGCGTTTTCGTCTTCGCAGCCGAAGAGTTTCGAGCATCACAACAACTCCCGCTTCGCTCGCACGTCTTCTCGCCCGTCACGTCGCCGCGCCCCGGGCGCTTCGACCGCCACAACCACCGTCTCGCCGCGGCCGTCTCCTAATACACGCGTCCGCGCGCACCCGTCGCCGTTTTCGTTTTCTTTAACCAAAACGCCGAAAGGTTCAGTTGCCGACCGAGCGGAGCGCCTCGAGCGCGCCCTCGCCGTTCTTGGTCGCCTGCACGGCGATGCCGAGCATGCCGACCATCGCGAGGCGGCCGTGCTTGAGCTCGGCGGTCTTCAGCTTGAAGAGGGCCTCGGGGGTGGTGGTGTCCGCGAACTTGAGGGGGTCGAAGTAGCCGCCGGGGTAGGAGCGCTTCTCCGAGTCGAGCTCTGCGAGATTGAGGGTCGGGGGAAAACGTCAGGGTCGAACTTTTTTTTTTTAGTGGACGACGACAGATCTCGGCGGTCGCGTCCTGAGGAAAGAAAACAACGCGGAAAAACAAACAACGCGCGTCCGCCTGGCGGTGCCGGAAAGGCGACGGAACGTACCGCCGGAGCGCTTCACCTCCGCGAAGCCCATGGAGAGCACCTCGATGAGCACGAGAGTCTTCAGGGGCACGTTGATGTCGAAGCCGAGGTACGAGGGCTGCTCGTTGAGCACCTTGCCGGCGTCCACCCAGGAGATGCCGGTGGACTGCTCGGCGATGATCACGCCAACCAGGCCGAGCATGGCCCAGCGGGAGTGCTGGAGCTCGCACTCGCGGAAGCGCACGATGTCGAACGCCTCGTTGAAGGGCTGCGAAATCGAACACGGGAAGGGGATGGCGCGTCAGGTCAGCGTCGAGTCATCGAGACGGTCGAGGCGCGAGCCGACAGGCGAGCGCCGGGACGCGCGTGTCTCGGAAAACAGAGCACGCGAGACGTGACGAGACGGACGCGCGTGGTTTTCGGTCGCGTGAAAAACCGGGATGCGGGTCACGCCGCGCGCGATCGCGCCGACGACGCGCGCGTTCACGAGAGCGCGCTCGATCCGAGGCGCGGGTCTGCGAGATCGCATCTCGCGGCGTTTGTTTCGCGCGAGAACGGCGTCGATGGATTCGCGACGCGCGGTTCGCGCGCCGGTTTCCGGGCGCGTCGAGCGTGGCGGAAATGGCCATCGCGCGCGCGCGACGCGTGGAAATCGCGTGTCTTACGTACCACGATGGTGCGCTCGGTGGGCGCGTTGTCCACCTTCTTCAGCTTGCCGATGACCTGTCCGATGGGGTTGACCGCGGCGGAGCCGTTGAGGGAGTCCAGGTCGAACTGGAGGTACTCCACGGGCTTGGAGAGGCCGAAGGGGTCGAAGCCGGCGTCACCGGGGAGGGACCCGTCGAGGTACGCGGGAGGCTCGGGGTTGGATTCCCATCCGTTCCACAGCGTGCGGTTGGGACCGATGTTGCCCTGGCGCTTGACGCCGGCGGAGCGCACGGGCGCCTTCTTGGCGGGCGACTTCTTGGCGGGCGCCTTCTTGGCGGGCGCCTTCTTGCCGAAGACAGCGTTGACGTTGAGGGAGGCGATAGCGGCCATGGTTACCGGCGTGTGTGCGTGAATGACCGGCGAAAGCGCTGCGCCTCGCGTATTACGCTCCAGATTGAGAATCGCGTCGACCAATGGGAGACGGCCGTGGCGGTCGAAGATGGTAAGGCATTTAGTGTTAAAAATCGGAAATAGAGGAGATTTCGCTGATTTGGCAGTTTTTCACACGGCATGACCGGCGCTCTCGCGTCGAAGTTTCGAAAGTCGCGCGCCACCGCTCGCCGTCTCGAGACGGAGCCTTCACACCATCAGACGCGGACGCCATGCCCGCCTCCGCGCTCGCCACCGTCCTCCCCGTCGCCGCGCCGCGCGCCTCCGCGCGCGGCGCGCCTCGGTCGTCTTCCCGCTCGGTCCGCCGCTCGGTCCGCGCCGCGGCGTCCAACACCGTCGACGCGCGCTTCGCCCTGCTCTTCGATTGCGACGGGGTCATCGTCGAGACCGGTGCGTGACGACCGCCTCTCAGCTCTCGACCTGTGTGCGCGGCGAGGACACGCCCGATGACCGCCGCATTCCGTCTCCCCCACTACGCGCGTACCGCGCGCGCGATCGCTCGCGACGCCGCCCCCGTCGCTCGCGACGCGAAGCCGCCTTTCTGTCGCTCGGCGCGGTCGCGCCCGTCTGATTCGGCGCCGATAACGCTGACGCACGCCCCCTTCGCACGCCCCCTTCGAAACACGGAAACACACACTGACACACCGAACCTCGACTTCCGACTTCCGTCTGTGTTTCGTCACGAAAAACGAATTGCGTCCTCGTTTTCGTTTCCACCTCCGCGCGGCGCGCGCAGAGGAGCTCCACCGCCGCGCGTACAACGCGTCGTTCGAGCACTTCGGCTTGGCCATCGACGACGTGCCCGTGGTGTGGTCCGTGGAGTACTACGACGTGCTGGCGAACACCGTGGGCGGAGGTAAGCCCAAGATGAAACACCACTTCGGCGAAAACGGATGGCCCGCGACGGCTTCGTTTTTCGGCGGCGCCGTCGCGGCGAGCGAGGACCAGCGCGACGCGTTGGTGGACGCGCTGCAAGATAAGAAGACGGAGTTCTATAAGGAAATTGTCGAGCAGACAGCCACGGCGAGGCCCGGCGTGCTGCGTCTGATGGACGAGGCCATCGCGGACCCGTCGATCGCCGTCGGCATCTGTTCGGCGGCGACCAAAGCCGGGTTCGAGAAAGTCGTCAACTCCGTGGTCGGCCCGGAGCGGTTATCGCGGATGGACGTGATCATGGCCGGTGACGACGTCGTGCGGAAAAAACCCGACCCGCTGATTTATAACCTAGCCAGGGAGAAGGTGTGCCTCCCCGCGAGCAAATGCGTCGTCATCGAGGACTCGCTGGTGGGCCTCCGCGCCGCGCTCGGCGCGGAGATGCCGTGCATCGTGACGCCCTGCCCCTCGTCGGACGTGCCCGACTTCAAAAAGGAGGGCGCGAGCGCGGTGATGGACGACAAAAGGGGGCTGGGGGACGGCGACACCACGGTGGTGACCCTAACGAAGCTGTTCCCGGCAGGCGCGGACGCGCCCAGCTTTGACTTTTGACCGCGCCGAGCGCGGAGAGAGAGACGCGGAGACTGAGGGGATTTTTCACCAAAAGAAAAAAACGCTCCGCGTGTTGAACGCTTTTCGTTCACGAGCCCCTCGGAAAAAGCGATCAACATCACAACGTCGTGCGCGTTCGACCCGCCTTCCATGGCCTCCATGCGCCGCTACTCGCGTTTCAGCGCGCTCGCGCTGGCGCTCTCCGCGCTTGCCGCCGCGCACGCCGCGGTGCTCCACGAGATGTCCGAGGCCACGTCCACGGGCGGCGTCCTGACCACCACGATCGTGGTGGACGAGTACACCGCCTCGTTCACGGAGGCGGTCTCCGGCTCCGCCTTCTCGTACAAGACGCGCGGGTACGACCCCGCGGGCGCGACGATGACCGACCGCATGGCCGTTGGTCCCACGCTGCGGTTCAGCGCGGGCGACAGCGTGAAGGTGACCCTGGACAACGACCTGGACGCGAACCCCGGCACGACCACCACCATGAACACGATGCACTCCCCCGGAACCACCAATCTGCACACGCACGGGCTGCACGTGGACAGCGACACCCCGCAGGACAACGTGTACATCGCCGTCGAGCCCGGGGATACGTTCGAGTACACGTACACTATCGCCAGCGACCACGCCGCGGGCACGCACTGGTACCACGCGCACTTCCACGGGAACACCGCGCTTCAAGTCGGGAACGGGCTCGTCGGGATGATTGTCGTCGAGGACGCCGCCGACGAGATCCCCGCCGACCTCGCGGCGCTCGACGAACTCGCGCTGATGGTCCAGAGACTCGAGCCGTTCGCGGTCCAGACCGTCGCCGGCGCGTTCGAGGACGGGGGCGACGGCTGGACGCAGTCCGGGAACGTCGGTCTCGCGGACGGGGAGAGCTACTGGACCGTGAACGGCCAAATCAACCCCGCCGCGACCGTGACCCAGAACCAGTGGACGCGAGTGCGCGTCGCCTACAGCTCGCTCGACGCCGCCGCCGACATCGAGTTGCTGGACGCCGACTCGCTGGGGTGCGAGTGGAAGCTGCTGGCGAAGGACGGCATCTACGTGGACAACGCGCCGCGGGAGCTGACCACCGCGCACGTCGCGCCCGGGAACAGGTTCGACTTCGTCGTGAAGTGCGCTTCGGCCGGATCCTTTACCCTCACCGCCGCCGCCGAAGCGGGCGGCGGCCCAGGCGGCGGCGGCGGCGGTCCAGGCGGGCGACGCAAGCTGCTCCAGACCGCAGAGACGCTCATGACGTTCACGGTGAGCGCGAGCGCCGCGTCCACCGCAGGCGACCTGACCGTCTTCACGCCCAAGAAGCCCGTCTACCTGCAGGACGTGTACGACGAGGCGCTCCACTCCGTGACGCACACGTCGCACGAGTTGAGGTTGGCCCGCGCGGACGGCGGGTGCGCCGTCTCCTTCGACGGCGACGAACGGGCTTACGACGGCACCGCGCACGGCTCGATGGCGGTCGGTTCGGTGCAGGCCTGGCAGGTCTCCGGCAACGACAAACACCCGTTCCACATCCACATCAACTCGTTCCAGCTGGGAAGCGACGTCGTGGACGCGTCGGGGTACTACCGAACGGGCGACTGGCACGACGTGTTTTACCGCCCCGCCGACGTCACCGCCTCTAAAATCTACTTCCAGGTGGACCAGCACACGGGCAAGGCGGTGCTGCACTGCCACTTCCTCGAGCACGAGGACAAAGGGTGCATGGCGTACGTGGACATCACCGGCGTGGACGACACGCGCGTCTCCGGGCTCGCCGCGTCCGACCTGGTCGAGACGTTCGTCGAGGACACCACCGCCACCGGCGAGGCGGCGGCCACCGAGGCGGACACCGCCGCCGCCGAAGGAGTCATTAGTCGCAAAATTTCCGGCGGACTCGCCGCGCTCGCCGCCGCCGCGCTCGCCGTCGCGCTCGCGTGACGCGCGAGACGTCTCGAGCCGATAGTGCGCTATCGGTGTGTTGAATAGGTACCGTTATCAGTATAACCTAAAAGGAACTTTTTAGGTGATCGTGACCCAATCACCTAAAAAGTAAATTATGGCGTACGCCTCCGACACCGGAAGCGCGTTTTGATTTTAATCAATACAATCAATCACGCGGACGCCGCCGCGTCCCTTCTCTCCTCGAGCGCCTCGAGCGCGCTCGCGCGCCGCGCCTCGCGAGAAGCCTCGTCCGCCGCGAACGCCTCGCGCGCCGCGCGCCGCAGCGCGTCGCGGTCCTCGCGGCGCGCCCTCGCGAACCGCGCGAGCGCCGCGCCCGCTGCGCGCGCCGCCAGAAGGACGACGGCGCGGCGTCGCCGCGCCGTCTCCGGCGAGACGAAAACGTTTTTGTCCTTTTCTTTTTCGGCGCCGAGCTCGAGCGCGAGGAACCCCGGGGAAGTCTCGGAGACGTCGGGAACCGATTCGCGAGTTGAGGATTTTGAGGATTCGTCGTCGTCGTCGTCGTCGTTCGAAAAGGCGTCGAGAGAGACGTTCGAGAAATACGTGAAGACGTCTTCGTCGTCTTCGTCGCGTGCGGAATCCGAATCGCGGTCCGACGACTTCCGCGCCGTCGCCGTCGCGAACACGGGCGCGACGAGCTCGTCGTCGCCGTCCACGACGCGCGGGGGGAAGGATTCCGTTTCCGGGTTTTCGGAATCCTTTCGTTCGGAAGAAGAATTCAAACTGAGACTGGCGAGACTGGCGAGCGGACCCGCCAGTCTCGCCTCGCCGACGCTCGGCCACGCGTCGCCCTCCCAGGCGCGCATCTCGTCTCCGACGCGGCGGCGCGAGTGCGCGGACGCGTGCACCACGCGGAGCGCGCGGCTGCGCGCCTCCGCGCCGGGAACGAGCACGCCCGCGTACGCGCCGACGCCTTCTTTTAACCTTCCTTTGTCGAAGGAAGGTTCGAAAAAAACGCCGTCGGCGACGGCGTTCGTCGCCGCGAACGTCTCGACGAGACGCACCGCGCCGCGAAACGCCTCGATGGGTGACTCAGTCGCCGCCAGCTCGGAAAGCGCCGCACGAAGCCTGGTCTCATACGCGGCGAGCGCGCGCGCGCGCTCGCCGAGCGCCCGCGAGGTTTCAAACGCGTCGCGCCGGCGATCAATCGCCGCCGACGCCGCCGCGCGCGCCGCCGCGCGCGCCTCGGCGGCGCGCACGGCGGCGTCCGCGCGCGTCTTTTGACGCGACGCGAACGCGACGCGGACCATATCGCTGACTACCATATCGGAGTCGATGCCGCACCCTGAAGACCTTCCGTGGAAACGCGCGGCGGCGCGCGCGCCCGCCGCGCTCGAGCCGACCATGAGCCCATCCGCGACGACGTCGTCGACGGCGCGCTTCGCCGCGAGAACCCAAACATCGGTATTAATATCCCCTGGTCCCGGACCAGCCTTTGGATTCGTGCTGCGCTCGTGCTGCGCGACTTCTGTGTGTCCAATAAATACCCCGCGCTCGCGGAGCTTGGTCTCCAGCGCCGCGCGCAGGATCAGAGGCGTGACGTGGTCAAAGTCGGTCAAAGTCGGCTTTGACTCCGACTCGTTCGTCGGAGACTCCGAGTGTGTCGAAACGTCGTTTGTTACGAGCGCCTCGAGCTCGACCACCGCGCGACGCCTGCGTCGCGCGGCGTCGTCGTCGAGCTCGCCGTGGAGGGTCGCGGCGGCGGCGTCGGCGAAGCGAGCCGCGTCGACTCGGCCCACAGCCAGCTTCGAGCGCGTCTCGAACGCGTCGCAACACGCGAGAAGGCACGCGTGAAAGTATTTCGCAGACTCTTTCGCAGACACTCTTTCGCGGAACGCGTTCGCGGCGTAAAACGCGCCGGCGGTTTCGTGAACCGCGTCGAACGCGGCGTCCTCGGCGACGGCGGGCGCGCCGCGCGACTTTTCGAGCAGACACGAAGCCAACGCGTCGCGGAGAGACGCGAGGCGCGCGCGCGACGAGATGATGTCGATCTCGAAGCGTTCGTCGTTCTCGAAACCCTCGTCG
>Ga0181558_10006041_pt1 | contig 10587 bp, 7 predicted proteins | sample 011ome_22_FD_133754 | JGI IMG/M metagenome (GOLD analysis project Ga0181558, IMG submission 133754) | Coastal salt marsh microbial communities from the Groves Creek Marsh, Skidaway Island, Georgia - 011507BT metaG (megahit assembly) | ecosystem: Environmental > Aquatic > Marine > Intertidal zone... | reverse complement strand
TTGCCCAAGCGGTCGTCCACTTTGTCCAATTGCTCGGAGAATTTGCCGAACTCGGTCTTGACCGCCTCCAAGATCTTCCACGCCTCACTGCTCCGCTTGGTAACAGCGAGGGTGCGGAAGCCCATCTGCAAGCTGTTCAACAAGGCCGACATCGTGGTGGGCCCCGTCACCGTGATCCTGTATTTACGCTGCAGTGTCTCGAAAATACCCTTGTGGCGGAGCACCTCGGCATAGAGTCCTTCCACCGGGAGGAACATAATGCCGAAATCCGTGGTGTAAGGGGCCTCCACATATTTCTGACTGATGTCCTTGGCAAAGGATTCAATGGTCCGGGCCAGCGCCTTTTCCGCAGCATCTATGGCGGGTAAATCTCCCGCCTCCCGCGCGTTCAGGACCGCTTGATACCCCTCCAATGGAAACTTGCTGTCGATGGGAAGCCATACCGTCTCATTGTTGTCCTGTCCAGGCATGCGTACCGCAAATTCCACGCGTTCACTGCTGCCCGGACGGGTGGCAATGTTTTCCTCGTATTGCTCGGGAGTAAGCAATTGTTCCAAGATGTTGCCCAATTGGTACTCACCGAGGATGCCCTTGGTCTTGACATTGGTCAACACCTTTTTCAGGTCCCCCACACCGCTGGCAATCGTCTGCATTTCACCGAGTCCCTTGTGCACCTGCTCCAGCCGCTCGCTCACCTGCTTAAACGATTCACCGAGGCGCTTTTCCAAAGTGGTCTGCAGCTTCTCATCGACCGTTTTGCGCATCTCTTCCAGGCGCTTGCCGTTGTCCTCCCGCATTTCGGTCAGCTGCTTTTCCACCGTACCCCGCACATCCTTGACCGACTCCAGGCTCTTCTTCCCCTGCTCGTCGAGCTGCTTGATCAAATCCCCAAAGCGATCGCGCATGGCGTTGGTCTGGGCCGTGCCCTGCTCCTCCACCTGCTTGCGAAAAGCCCCAAATCCTTCCGTCAACTCCTTGCGCTGCGATTGTGCCAATTCTGCGCCTTCCTTTCGGTTTTCGCGGAACTCATCGCGCAGTGCGCTTTCCAATCGATCCAGCCTTTCGATGATCTGGGTCTGATCACCTTCCCCTCCTTGTCGAGAACGGGTGAAAATGAGCAGACACGCCACTGCGGAGAACAAGGCGGCAAGGGCAGAAAGAATCAGGGCTGTAGACACGATGCGGTAAAATTTCGAGAACCAGAAAAGGAAAGGTACCGGGAATTCATTGGGCAACGAAACCCATATCTCTCTCCAATCCAGGGCCTTCCCTTGAACCCACCCTGCTCGACCCACACCCGCACGTGGACATCAAAGCCATTTGCGTGTGGCTTGTCCTCGGAATCTGGTGAAATTGAGGGCAACACCTTACTTCAATGAAACACCTTCTCCCCTTCATCACGGGGTTCATCGCCTTCATGGTGATCAGCACCGTTTTCTACATGGGCATCATGCCATATCCCACCAGCTCATGCGTTGTGCCGGAGGATCAAATGAACATGGGCATCATGCTGTTGGGCAATGCCCTCATGGTCGGATTGGCAACCTACATGATCAGCCTTGGCGGCCAGTATTCGGCCAAGTCGGGCGCTGCACATGGTGCCGTAGCCGGGCTCGCCGCGAATGGGATGCTGAACCTATTCATCTATGGCTTCTTCACCTGTGATGGCGGGCACATTTTTCCCCTCAACGAAGTCGCAATCGACATCATCGCCAACATCGCCTTCATGGCAGCCGCCGGCGCCGGCATTGGGGTGATGTACGCCCGCAAAGGCTGAACACCCTCCACCTCATCGGCCCCTCGGACCCATGTTCGAGGGGCTTTTTTATTGCCCGGTGTCCGTCATCCGGGCACTTCAATGACGGTGCACAAAATGCTGCCGGTCAAAGCGAAGACGGGGGCCGTATACACCGCCCTCCGCGCGCTTTCCCGCAGAAATCACCATGGTCACCACTGCCTGGCGCGGCAATCCGAGGATGCCCTTGACGCGGGCGCTGTCCATGCCTTCCATGGGGCAGGTATCGAAGCCGTGGGCCCGCATGGCAAGCATGAAATGGGCACAAGCCAAAGCCGTGGATTTGTGGGCCCAGATGCGCATGCCCCATTTGCCAATGGGCTCCCGCGGATACGGCCTGCTCATACCGCGCCAACGGGTCAGGATCCACTTGAATGGGGTGCGCCAACCAAAGGCGCCTTGGTCATAGACCAAGGGCGTGATCTTGCGGTAGTACTGATACGCGCCATCGGGCACATTTCCGGCTTTGTCAAAGGCCTCGATCATCCAGCGGTTGTTTCGGCGCCACAGGTCGGGACGCCCAACGAAAACCACGAGCTCCGGGGCCGTTCCCGCAGCGGGCTGGGAAAGGCAGGCTTCCACCAGCGCCGCCTTCTTCTTCGCATCCACCACGTGGTGAATCTCCCACGCCTGCAGATTCGAGGAGTTGGGCGCCTTCAATGCCGCGTCCAAACACGCGTCCATGACCTCCGGAGGAATGGGGTCCTTTGCATACACCCGCACGCTGCGCCTTGAATCCACGACAGCGTGGAACGATTCGGCATCCGTAATGGGCGCCTCTATGGCTGGGCGTTCCTTCTCCTCTACCGGTGCGAAAATCTTGACCTTGGACATCCGCCAAAGATGGGGCCACCCATCCCGAAACACTGTCCAGAATTGAACCCATTGCCCAAGACTTTGGATCCTGGGTGAAACTCAATTCCAGAGCATGGCGTCCAACGCCTTGGACGTGCTGTCCAGGTTCACACCATAGGTCTGCTTCATCAGCACCACCGCCGTCTGAGAGGCGGGATGGGCAAAGTACTGGGTGTTGAAATAGCCGCCCCAGAAGAAGGCGCCCTCGGCCGCCCCACTGTTCCGAACCCCGAAAGCCAACCCTTGGTTCCAACCTCCATCCAACAGCCCAGGCGCGTGATCCGCCATGACCGTGTCGACCGTGCTTTCCTCCAGAATCCTGCCGCCTTCAGTCCTGCCCCGGTCCAGATAACACTGCAGAAAACGACCGTAGTCCTCCGCCGTGGAAGTCAAGCCCGCTCCACCACCGCAAAAGGGCCACTCCGGATGCAGCGGGTAATCGATGGCATATCTCGAATGCATGTGCCGCTTGAAACCGCCCACCAGCGGTACAGGTTCAGACACCATCACAAGGCGATCCGCGTCCTCCTCGGGTACCGCGAAATGGGTGTCCGTCATACCCAATGGGGCCAGGACCTCTTCGGCCAGAAACGCCGCATAGGAACGTCCGGACGCCACTTCAATGACGGCGACCAGAACGTCCATACCCAAGCTGTAATTCCACTGATTTCCAGGATCATGGATAAGACAAGTTGAAGCAATTTTCCGCGCGTTCTCCCGGGTGGACCTTCCGTCCCTTGGAAACAGGTCCACGATGTCGTGCTTGTCGTACAGCGCCTCAAACCTGGGGTCTCCAATCTCACCGTACGAGATGCCACAGGTGTGCGTCATGAGGTGCCGAACCGTCATCGGCTGTGTTGTCGGACGCGTGACAAACGTGGTATCCGCAAACAGGGAGTCCAGGACGCCGATGCCTTCAAATTCCGGCAAGTATTGGGCAACCGGCGCGTCGAGATCGAGCTGGCCCCGCTCCCACAACACCATGGCCGCTGTGGCGGTGATGGCCTTGGATTGAGAGCAGATGCGAAACAGGGCATCGCGTTGCATGGGCCGCCCCGTCATCGGGTCGGCTGCTCCGTAGGCCTCGTGCACGGCAACCTCTCCGTTCCGGCGGATCAACAGGACCGCCCCCGGAATCTGGCCTTCATCGACCGCCCACTCAATGGCGCCATCCAACACCTTCCACGCCTCATCCCAATCGGATTCCGGCCAGCTCTCTGAAGCAGAAGCCGCAGGCGCGTGATCCTGAGGGCCATTGGCCCAAACGACATAGGCATTCAAGGAGGTCGCAATGCCCAACCAAAGGAGGTACGGCGCAATGCCCCAACGCCCCGCCCCTGCAGAGTGCCAGTTGTTGCGCGCCATCAGCGCGATGACCGCGTACAGGGCCACGATTTCAACCAAGGCCCATGCCGTTGCCTGCAAGCCGAAAAACAGTGGATTCCAAGCCACATTCAACACCCACGCCAGACCGAACCACAAGGACTGATGCTTCCTGTCAGCGGCGGATTCCGTGCGCGACCACGCAGAGGTCATGAACCACGTGAAGCCCAACATCACCGTGGTCCAAGCCGCACCGAACACCCAGCCCGGCGGCGTCCATGGCGCCTTGGCCAGTCCGGCATACCAATCCGAGGACACACCCGGCCCCGTCGCCATGCTGCCGATGGCGAGGCCACCAAAATTCAGAACGCCGAAAATCAAAAAGGAGACGATGCGCGAAGCCATGGAGAGCAAGGGGGTATGAAGGATGGTGGCGATGAACCGAAGCCGCAACTTCGGAAATTGAACTCACTCCACCACAAGTCGGTAGGTCGCCTCCTCCCCACCGTCGCTCCGCAATCGAAGCAGCATGCAGCCTTTGGGCCATGTGCCGGCTGCCAAGCGCAAGGGCAATGTGCCCGAGCCCGCGGCAATGCGGCGCCCCTGTAGGTCCTTGATGTCCCAATCCACGGCTCCCTTGACGTGGACCGAAGCCACGTTCAGGTGTTCCGCAACCGGGTTGGGCCACACCTGAAAAACACCGGCAGGCCCCTCCAGGGGAGCTGCCTCTCTCACACCGTTGATCCCCAGCACTTCCTGTACCGCCCGGATGGCATTGACCTTGCCCCAACCCCATACCGTGCTGCCCGCTTCGGGGATGTCGCCGGTGTTTTCGTCCTGTCGGGCCGTCAGCCGCAAAGCATCGCGGACCTCATCGACCGTGAGATCCGGGTTGGCCTCGAGCATCAATGCCACGATTCCCGCCACCGCAGGTCCGCTCATGCTCGTCCCGGACAATTTGGCAAAAGGATAGACCCCCCCATTGAATTCCACTTCCTCGGTCACGGTGAAACTGGCATCGGTGAACGAACTCATCGAAGACTCCACCGAAACGCCAGGCGCAGCAATTTCGGGCTTCAATCGCCCGTCCAGCGCAGGCCCGTATGATGAGAAATTGGCCAGGGTGCCCCCGCCTTCATTCCCAAGTGGGTTCAGGTATTCCGAGTAATAAGCCGCCACCGCGATGACGCTCTCCGAGCAAGCGGGGGTTTGCACCCCGTAGTAGGGGTCTCCCTCCGTCCATCCGGCCCCAGGCGATTGGAAATCCTGGCCCCAGTTGCCAACCCCGTTGGAGAGGTGGGTGGTGTTCCAGCAATGTACCGTACCTGATTCCGCCTGGACCTGCAATCCCACACCAAGGGAACTGCCCGACTTGCGCACCCGAATGCGGACGAAAGGCCGGCCATTGGCTGGATGCGCTTCCTCCACGATCAGCTCGAAAGGAAGCGTGTCGCCCTCAAAGACGAGCACGGAATCGAGCAGGGTCGGACCATCCGACGTGGAAAACCACGGACCCTCGTGGACGATGTTGCTGCCCATGGAAGTCAATGCGATGCCCGCCTCAAACGGCGCGCCCTCCTCCCCCCACAAGGTCAGGGCCTGGCCCCACATGTTGGGGTTGGCGGATTCCGGATAGAATTGCACGCGCGATCGGAGAATGTCCCCGCTGAAGGCGTGTTCGATGTGGTAGTCGTTGTCTCCATTGTTGCCGGCAGAGGCCACGAAGACGACCCCTTCCTCCGACATGGTGTCGATGAATTGGTTGAACAGCCCCTCACCGTCACGGGTCCCGAATTCAGGCAGACTCCAACTGTTGTTGATGACCAACCGCTTACCATCCGCCTCGGCGATGTCCTGCATCCAGGCGAAGGCATCCATGGCGGCAGCCTCATCGATCAGAAAGGTCGCAAAGACCAATTCTGCGGCAGGCGCCATGCCGACCAATTCCGTTCCGGCTCCCGCCCCACCTGCGATCCCCGCCACGTGCGTTCCGTGGTATGCAAAGCCATAGATATTGGCCGTATCCGCGGCCAATTCGGCGATGTCCGCAGCATCTTCCGCCACACGCCCGTAGCCGAAATCCACAGGCCCCGGCCCCATCTGACGGTACTGATCCCACACCGCCCGGACACGGGAAGCATTGAGCAGCGAATCATAAAACATCGGATGGGTGTAATCGAAGCCCCAGTCGAGCACACCGATGAGCACCCCTTCACCGTGGTATGCCTGCGGCAATCCGAGCCCGGCCTGCACACTGTCGACCCGCGTTCCATAGCGCGCCTTCTCCAGGTCCGGTGCCGCCATCCCTGCGAGATGCCACTGGGCCAATGGCAGTGCATCCAACACGTCAAGGTGGTCCATGTCCACACGAAAGGAGACCACCGCCCCCTTTTGCGACCCCATTCGCACCGCAGGAGCCAGCGCCATCATCGCCTCTTGTCCACCCCCTTCCGCACCCGCATGCCATTCGCCCACAAAGCCCACCATCGGCCTTCCTCCCATCCAGGCAACCGGAAAAGTGCCTTCCACCGCCAACTGGAACGCTTTCGCATCCGGATGCTGCAAGCGCAAGTCCGCCAACTGCGCCAGATCCCAACGCGTGGTCATGGGCACCCGGGCAGGATGTGACGTCTGTCCCGTCCCTTGGACAGGTGCAACCAAAAGGAAACCGAAGAGAGGTATGAAAAGCCGCATGCAGTTGCGAAGATGGTGCCCAATCAGCACCGCCCTCACCCCAAGGGAATGACAGCCCTCTTCCTTCACTACGTTCGCGATATGAAGTCCGCAGCTTGCACCGCCCCACTCGCCCTCCTGCTCACCGCATCCGTTCTGCTCACAGGCCCTGTGCATGCGCAACAGATGAACTGGGTCCTGGTGGATGAAGCCCGTGGGGGCAGAGAAATCCCGATTGACCTGCGCTTCGACGCCAGCATGCAGGTTGCGCGCCCTTTGGTGGTCATTGGGCACGGATTTGCCATGACCTCCGGGGACTACGACGACCTCAGTGCTGCCATCGTCGGGGCGGGTTTCAACGTGGCGCTGGTGGACACCGAATCCGGACTGGCACCGTCGCACGAGGATTTCGGGCTGGACCTGGCATTCGTCGCGACCCACGCGGCTCAAGAAGTCGGCGGTGACCTCGGAGGCCTGATTTCGGGCAACTCCGCCTTGGTCGGCCACAGCATGGGCGGCGGCGCCGCTTGGCTGGGCGCCGCAGAGATGGGCGGAAATCTCGGGGCCGTTGTAGGCTGGGCCCCTGCTGAAACCAACCCCTCCGCCTTGGCCGCCGCTGCCTCCATTGAAGCACCCGCCCTGGTCATTTCGGGCACCGCGGATGCCATCACACCCCAAGCCACCCAGCACCTGCCGCTGTTCGACGCCCTGGACCCCGACATCTGCCGGGCTTTTGCCTCACTCGAGGAAGGGGGACACTGCGGGTTTGCCGACAGCGGCACCTTGTGCGACTTCGGGGAATTCGGTTTCTCCGGAATGCCCCGCGCCACCCAGCAATTCCATACGGCAGCCTTGACCATTGCCTGGCTGCAACACCATCTCTTGGCAGACCCCACAGCATGGATGGCATTCGAAAACCACGGCGAAACCGAGGCCGCCGTCAACCTCGACATCGCCTGCTCCAACCTCTCCCTCACAGGTGAAATGGCCATTCAACGGGCCACTTGCCACCCCAATCCGGTCCGCGAGACCCTCTTCTTGGAAGTGCCCGCCAACACCAATGCCATCACCATCCGATCGAGCGATGGGCGCATCATGCATCATTGGCACCCCCAGCAACCACCGCACATCGATGTGGCAACGTGGCCGCCGGGCGTCTACTTTCTCGCGCTGGAAGGAACCGGAGAGGCAGGACACAAACTCTGCCAGGCCCTGCGTTTCATCAAGACACCCTGAAGATCAGAGCGTCACGCGGACCAAGGAATCCAGGGTCACATCGGCCCCTTCCCCGTAGCCCATATCGCAGGCGACCACTGCGCCCTCGCGGTCGATGACCATCCAGGTGGGGTAAGCCTTGACCGGATAGCCTTCCGGCAGCGAATCGATCATCAATTGGGGAATGTCAAGCCCGCGGCGTGCGAGGTACCGGTCGACCATCTCCGGCTTCTGGTGGTGGTTGACCCCCAACACGGTAAAGCCCTCCGGCCCGAACTCCTTTTGCATGTGGTCCAGGTGGGGCATGGCGCGCATGCAAGGGCCGCACCCGATGTACCAGAAGTCCAGATAGACCACCTGCCCGAGGTAATCCGAAAGCGCAGCGGACTGACCGTCCAGCAGCTTGCCTGAAATCGCCGGCGCAGCCGACCCCACAGCGGGCAAGGCCGCCAATGTCTCCTCATACCAATCTTCATCTCCGCCGCCATCCACGGCAGGGTCCTTGGGTTCGGGCGCCTTGGCCCAATCCGGGGCCTCCCAGCCTGCAATGGCTGCAGAAACCGTCTCGTCATTGGTCAGCTCCCAGTCCCAGGAAATCGACATGTCCCGACCATAGGCCATGTCCCCCCGGAACCACTTTTCCTCCATGCGCACAGGCAGTCCATCGGGCGCCCGGAAGGTCCATTGACTCTGCGAATAGGTATCCGCATGGTAGTCTTCCGAAGTGGAATCCTGAACCTCCACCAAGGTCAATACATACGCCTCTTCGCGCCCCCCCTCGGGCAGGATGTGCTCCGTGGTCACGACCATCAGGGAGTCTTCCATCTGCTTCGCCCACCAGGTGGAGTCCCACAACATGACCGGCAACGCCAACGAAGCATAGTAACTGGGCACCCAATTTCCATTCATGCTTCTGCCTTCCACCGTGTCTGCCTTGAGGATGCTGTCGGCCCCGATTTGGGTCAGCTCGGCCTGCCACAATCCATACCAGCGCGTGGTGGTATCCTCGTCGTCGAAATACGTGTCCGACAAGCGCCAACCGGCCATGGACGAATCTCCAACAGCGTGGTCTGCCATCCAATCCGCCTCGACCACGCGGCCCCACCCATCGCCCGTGGCCTCGGTATAGCTTTCCATGGTGGCCGTGAAGCGCGCGTTGGACAACAACGCCTGGGCATCCTGCACAGATTGGATGTCTTCAAAAACGGGGGCGGATGGGCTGCAACCGACCCACAGGACGGGAACCCACAAAATCAGCGAACGCATGCGGCAATGTAGCCCGCCCCGCTCACTCTCTCTCCGCCAGCTCCTTCCGCAATCCTTCGATGGAAGCATGGATCTCCCGCAATACCTCGACCACATCATCCCCACCGGAAGCCGCAGGACCACCTCCTGTCATGCGGCGCTCCTGGAATTGATCCCGGGCCAACATCACCTGCTTCTTGAATCCTGCCGCATCCATGATGCCGATCAGCTTCATATCCGCTCCGGTCTGGGCGCTGTTTCCAGCGGTCTCCACTTTGAGAATGCGCATATCGAAATACTTGAGCAGCGGGTTGTCAATGAACGTCAGGTCCTGGATGTTCTCCAATGGAATCGTCTTCTCGGTCTTGAAGAAGTGCCCCTTTGAGAACTGCAGATGGCGATCGGTCAACGTGCACTGAAGACTGCGGTAATACTTGCCGATGGCCCATTGCCCCCACCCGAGAAACCAGATGACGATCAAGGGAATGCCCACGACTGTGACGAGCAGCATGAATGCGATGTAGAACATCAAGTAAGTGCGGATCGCCGGATTGAATTCAGCGCGCATCAGGGTATTCTCTTGAGACATGCCCCGAAGGTAGTTGTCCGAAGCAACGCCGATATTGTCGTCCAATACCCCCGATATGCCTCTGTTTCGATTACCCATGGCCGTGCTCATTCCATTGTGGTACGTTGCGCCACTGCATGCTCAAACCTGGGAGCAGGGCTCGGGCACCGAAGGGCTGAACCTGCAGGCGATCCACTTCCACGAAGGGTGGGCCTACACGGGGGGGGCCACCGGGACTTACCATTCGGAAGACGGGGGCGCGACCTATGCCGAGGCCAACATCGGTAACAGCAGCGTGGGTCCCACCCGCGGGTTTACCCACGACGACCTCTACGTCTACATGTGCACCAGCAATGGGGTTTTCCGAAGCGACAATGCCGGCGCGAGCTGGACCTCCGTGGACGACGGCCTGCCACAGCTGCTCTCCCATGGCATGGCAGCAGCGAGCGACCGGATCTGGGTGGTGACCCCCTCTGGGGCCTACACCTCAGTCGACCACGGTGACAACTGGCTTCCTGCAGGATTGGATGGACTGGATGTCCGGTGCATCACCATTCTGAACGATGTGGCCTATGCAGGCACCCAAGGGGACGGACTGTTCCGGTCCGATGACAACGGTGCAAACTGGACGGCCATCAACAACGGAACGACCTCATCGGCATTCCGGGCCATCGAAGCCCATGGCAGCACGCTGTTCGCTGCGGGCGGCATCGGTTCGGGCATTTTCCGCTCCAGCGACGAAGGCGCCAACTGGACCTTGCTTTCAGGCGGCCTTCCAGGCGGCACCTTTCGCGGGTTTGCCTCCCAAGGCGATTGGATCGCCGCCGCGGCATTCGGCAATGGCCTTTACGTTTCCAACGACAACGGAGACAGCTGGACAGGGTTGAATGATGGCCTGGGCGACCTCACCCTG
>Ga0181558_10006014_pt1 | contig 10615 bp, 7 predicted proteins | sample 011ome_22_FD_133754 | JGI IMG/M metagenome (GOLD analysis project Ga0181558, IMG submission 133754) | Coastal salt marsh microbial communities from the Groves Creek Marsh, Skidaway Island, Georgia - 011507BT metaG (megahit assembly) | ecosystem: Environmental > Aquatic > Marine > Intertidal zone... | reverse complement strand
TCTTCGCCTGATCTACCGAGTAGTAGTTGATGTCGATAACGTTATCCAGCATGCGGATAGCTGTGGTGATGGTCTTCTTCAGCTTGTCCTGATTCAGGCCATTTTCATCCACATGATTGACCAGGTTAACCGAGCCAAGGTTACACACCGCGACTTCTTCCTGACTGGTGTTCAGGGTGATCTCGGTGCAGAGGTTGGAAGAGTGGATGGTTCCCACGTGCTGCTGTGGAGAGCGCACATTGCAGCTGTCTTTAAATGTAATCCATGGGTGTCCTGTCTCGAACAGCATGGACAGCATCTTGCGCCACAGGTCAGCTGCACGCACAGTCTTGTAGGGTTTGATCTCGCCCGCTGCTGCCCGACGCTCGTATTCTGCATACTTTTCTTCGAACTCTTTACCATGCATGTCATGGAGTTCTGGCACAGTATTAGGTGAGAACAGCGTCCATTCCTGGTCATTGAATACCCGCTTCATAAACAGATCGGGAATCCAGTTAGCCGTGTTCATATCATGGGCGCGACGGCGGTCGTCACCGGTGTTCTTGCGCAGTTCCAGGAATTCTTCAATATCCAGGTGCCAAGTCTCCAGGTAGGAGCATACGGCGCCTTTGCGCTTGCCGCCCTGATTAACTGCAACTGCAGTATCATTCACGACCTTCAAGAAAGGCACGACGCCCTGGCTCTTGCCGTTGGTGCCAGTGATGTGCGCACCGAGGGCACGCACTGGTGTCCAGTCATTGCCCAGTCCACCAGCCCATTTCGACAGCATGGCGTTGTCACGAATGGCGGAGTAAATGCCAAATAAATCGTCTGGTACCGTGGTAAGAAAGCAGGAAGAAAGCTGCGGACGCAAAGTGCCAGAGTTAAACAACTGTGGCGTAGACACCATGTAATCAAAGCTTGAAATCAGATTATAGAATTCAATCGCGCGTTCTTCTTTATTGTCTTCCTCAGCTGCCAGGCCCATGGCGACACGCATATAGAAAACCTGCGGCAGTTCGAATCGCACGCCTTCACTGTGAATGAAGTAGCGGTCGTACAGAGTTTGCAGTCCAAGATAAGTAAACTGTTGGTCGCGCTCTGCCTTTAGGGCTTCGCCGAGCTTACCCAGGTCGAAATCCAGCAGGTGGGGTGACAACAATCCTAGTTCTACGCCCTTCTCTATATAAGGCTTAAGCGTCGCCGCGTACCGGTAGTGCATCTCTGACTGGGTGGCTGAATCGGTGATGCCCAGGAAACCTAGCGCTTCGGCGCGCAGGGTGTCCATCAGCAGGCGTGCGGTGACGTAAGAATAATTAGGGTCTTTTTCAACCATAGTGCGCGCAGTCATCACCAGCGAAGTGCGAACATCTTCCATCTTCACCCCAGGGTAGAGGTTCTTGAGGGTCTCGTTATAGATGGTATCTGCAGAAACGTCACTCAAGCCTTCGCAAGCCTCGTCGATTACGGTGCGCAGTCGCGCAGTGTCCAGAGGGCCCTGATGGCCATCTTCAAAGGTCACTGTAATTTCAGCTTCCTTGGGACGATCGGTTTCCTGTTTTTGCTCCCGCATGCGGGAGCGTTCGGCGCGGTAGATCACATAGCTACGTGCAATTTTGTGCTCGCCGGTACGCATCAAGGCCAGTTCAACTTGGTCCTGAATATCTTCTATGTGAATTGTGCCGCCAGAAGGCATGCGTCTTCTGAAAATGTCGGTAATCTGCGAGCACAGCTGTGCTACAGATTCGTGAATTCTGGAAGAGGCAGCGGCGTTGCCACCCTCTACTGCCAGATAAGCCTTGGTAATGGCTACTGAAATCTTTGACTCATCGTATGCGACTACCGCGCCGTTGCGTTTTATAACCCTAAGTTGCCCGGGTGCGGTGGATGCTACAGAAAGAGACTCGTCATTATTGTGAGTGGCGGCTTGCGAAGACCCGCTCGTGGGTCGTACATCAGTCTGCATTTATGTGCTCCGAATTTGGTCTTTACTACGAGGCATTCCTGCCTCATTTATTTTTTGGTCCTATTGTTAGGCCCTGCAGTGGCTGCTTGCTGTCAATCGCTTTCCTCTCACTCCGGTGCGGTTAAGCGTTAGGTCTCATCTGTGCATTGCTCTTATCGCCTGCATTTTGCCCGCCATTGATTGGCGGTTACCTGCCTGGCGACGCTTGCTGTACTGCATAAGCAGCTCGAGCTTCTAGCTAAATCAGCACTTGCGACATTTCACGACGAATCGACCCCATCCGGCACAACCAGTGCTGACAAATCCCATTATCGAGCTTGCCAATTTACTGTCCGGCAGCATTCAAGCCATATACTATATATTGTGTTTTTGCGGCTGGACTTTAGCGTTTTTTTTCTCGTGAACCGAGATTTCGCGGAAACCTTCAAAACAGTCCAGAAAACGGGCGTTAAATGGCCGGTTTTCATCAAGTGCTATTCTTATTATTGAACCGAATGACCCGCTAGAGTACTCGATTTGCCTGAATTTTTGGCTATTTGCTTGCTAAGATTAGCCCCTGATTTAAGCTTAACTACTACAACATATAGACAAGCTATAAATCGAACGCACAAGATAATGCGGTTTTGGGGGGAATGCAAGGGATTTCCCTGTGTGTTTGCTGTGGGGAAAATGTGAATAGATTGTGGTTGTTGGCTGGAAACTGCCCCTACGCCGCGCCGTTACGATGAATTCGCCTTTTGGCTGATTTTTGAGCAGTGGCTGACTGTCAAAATGCCTCGAATTAGTGCATAAACTGCGACAAGCAGGATACCACAATATATTGTGGTCAGTATTAAGGCAAGATCAGTGGGTAATTAACCCGCGATCAGATATTCCAACAGGGCTTTCTTGGAATGCATTCGGTTCTCGGCTTCCTGCCAGACTACGCTGTCATCAGCATCGAGTATCTCAGCGCTCACTTCCTCGCCGCGATGTGCTGGCAAACAGTGCATAAACAGGGCCGATTCAGCGGCGCAGGCCATAAGTGCCGTATTGACCTGGTAGGCCGCGAAGCGGGTGGCGCGCTCGGATTGTTCAGCTTCCATGCCCATAGAGGCCCACACATCGGTCACCACGAGATCGGCACCGGCTACGGCCTGCTTGGGGTCCGATACCAGGCTTACATGTTTGGCATACCGCTCCAGCAATTCGGCTTTTGGTTCGAAACCAGAGGGAGTGGCAATCTGCAGTGAGAAGCCAAACACGGCTGCCGCGTTGATATACGACTGGCACATGTTATTGCCGTCGCCTACCCAGGCAACTCTGGCGCCCCTTATATCGCCGCGTGCTTCCATGAAGGTTTGTACATCGGCCAGCAGCTGGCAGGGGTGAAAATCGTCGCTGAGGGCGTTAATGACTGGCACCTGGGAATACGCAGCGAATTTCTCGAGACTGGCATGGGAGAACGTTCGAATGGCTATAACTTCAACCATGCGAGACATCACCCGGGCCGTGTCGGCAACGGGCTCACCACGACCTAGCTGGGAGTCATTGTTGGTGAGAAAAACCGAAGCGCCCCCTAGCTGATTCATCGCCACCTCGAACGCCACCCGGGTCCGGGTGGAAGCTTTTTCGAAAATCAAACCAAGGGTCTTGCCCGTCAGGCTGGATGCCGGCTGGGGTTGCGCTTTCAGGTCAATTGCTCGGCGTATGATAGCTTCAAGATCGGCCGCTGGCAGATCCTGTAAGGTGAGGAAGTGTTGAAGTGCCATGGATTTAACCACCTGAAGCTTATAGCCGAAGCAGGCTTGGTTTTTTTTCAGTGCGCTGCGGATGCAAGACCGGGCGCTAAATAAGAAAAGGGTGGCTCGCGCCACCCTCGGATGATTCGCAATTCTAGCTGCATCTCAAGGCGCCGGCAATTGCCAGGGCGCGGTGCTTGCAGTAGGCTGCGGCGAATTGAATGGATAAGCCTGGAACCCTGGTTGTCTGTATGAACGCAATTGAACTCAAACTATTTGCCAGTCGTGTTGCCTCCATCTGCGATGAGATGGGGCTGGTGCTCAAGCGCACAGCGTTTTCGCCTAACATCAAGGACCGACTGGATTTCTCCTGCGCGCTATTCGGACCGGATGGTCAGCTATTTGCGCAGGCCGCGCATATTCCGGTGCATCTCGGCAGCATGGCCTTTGCCATGGGTGACCTGGTGCGCAAACGGCCCTGGCAAGCCGGGGACATGTTGGTAGTAAACGACCCTTATCTGGGCGGAACCCATCTGCCGGACGTTACTCTAATTGCGCCGGTGTTCTCAGGTGTTGGCGAGAGACTAATAGGTTTTGTCGCTAATCGCGCCCATCACGCCAACATCGGCTGTGATACACCTGGATCGATGCCTGTTTCCCAGCATCTGGAGGAAGAGGGCATCGTGATTCCGCCGACCCTGTTATTCGCCGGCGGCGAACTACAGCAACAGTGCCTGAGACTGCTGGAACTTGATTCAGCAGAGCTGAGTGGTGATTTCGCGGCCCAGGCCGGGTCAAACCAGGTAGGCGTAGGGCGCCTCAAGGAGCTGGTGGGCAAGACCGGCATTGATAGCTATTTTACAGGCATGGCTGAGCTCAATGACTACGCCGACCGCATCACCGAGGGCTTGCTGCAAACCCTGCGTCCGGGTGAATACCTGTTTAAAGATTTTCTGGATGATGATGGCTTTGGCAGTAGCGCGATCCCTCTCAATTTGGCGCTGCGGATTAATGCGGCCGAGGTTGAATTGGATTTTTCGGCTTCATCCGAAATGGTGCCAGGTAACCTTAATTGCCCGGAGTCTGTAGTGGCAGCCGCTGCGTATTACTGCTTTCGCTGTTTGCTGCCGGATGAAGTGCCAGCCTGCGAGGGGCTGTTTCGCCGAATTCGAATCAAGACCAGGGCTGGTTCTATTCTCAATGCTGAGCGACCGGCAGCGGTTGCTGCAGGCAATGTTGAAACTTCAACCCGCCTGGTTGATCTGGTGTTTGGTGCGCTCGCCCAGGCGCTGCCCGATACTATCCCGGCCGCCAGTCAGGGCACCATGAACAATATCGCCATGGGTCGTATTGATGCCGACTCCGGGACTCGCTGGGACTATTATGAAACCCTTGCCGGAGGACTGGGTGGCGGTCCTCATTATGCCGGGTTGGACTGTGTGCACAGTCACATGACCAATACCCTGAATACGCCGGTAGAGAGCCTGGAAATGCATTACCCGCTGCGAGTCCGTCGATACGCCGAGCGGCAGGGTAGTGGAGGCGATGGCCTGCAGCGGGGTGGTAATGGCATTACCCGTGAATACGAATTTCTGGAACCGGCGCAACTTTCCTTGCTTACTGAGCGCCGAGCGTTTCCTGCGTGGGGACTCAGAGGCGGAGAGGAGGGCACGTCCGGAGAGAACCTGTTGAATGGTGAAGTCCTGCCAGGGAAATGTTCACTGGCGGTGAAAGCGGGGGATAGACTGTTGGTGCGAACGCCTGGTGGGGGTGGTTGGGGAAAACCTGACTGAGCAGTCAGCTCACTATCTGGTCAGTGATCTGCTGTGAGGGTGCCAGCGTTAGGGGCAAGAGTCCGGGGCAGGTCGTGGTTACGCCATCCGGTTTGAATGCCTTGCTATAAAAGTTCCCGACTGCTGCGTTCGCCCCTTGAATGCAGACGCTTTGCCCCAACTAGGTACTGGCAGGATGTGATGCCACTGCGGTAAACTAGCGGTTAACTCGACGCTATTGTGGCGTAAGCTGCACGGCTTGCAAATCCTGTCCGGCACAACCCATGCTAATTAATAGCGCCCTTACTTGAGGTCAGTCATGAGCATAGAAGATACGATCAAAGAGCAAATCGAAGGCAATAGCATCCTGCTATATATGAAAGGAAATCCAGAACAGCCAATGTGCGGTTTCTCTGCTCAGGCAACCCAGGTGCTGATGGCTTGCGGCAAACGCTTTGCTTACGTGGATATTTTGAGCAATCCGGAAATTCGTTCGACTCTACCCAGCGTTTCCAACTGGCCGACTTTTCCGCAGCTATTTGTCAAAGGCGAACTGGTTGGCGGCTGCGATATCATCACTGAGATGTATGAAAAGGGCGAGCTGCAGCCGCTGGTTGATCAGGCTGGTGGTGACGAAGAGTCTGCTGCCGAGTCTTGATTAATTCCTGAACTACATGCCCGGTAAGCCGGGCTTGTACTCTAAATCACGCCTGGTCCTGCATTGCCTCAGGCCGAAGGCGGCCACCCTCCCAGATCTTTCCAGCGATTCACTATTTTGCAGAATAATTGCGCCGTGCGTTCGGCGTCATAGTTTGCTGAGTGGGCTTCGGATTCATCAAACTCAATACCTGCGGCGGCGCAAGCTCGGGAGAGTACGGTTTGCCCGTAAGCGAGACCACTGAGACTCGCGGTGTCAAAGCTTGAGAACGGGTGGAATGGGTCGCGCTTTAGATTATGACGCGCAGAGGCGGCGCGCACAAAGCCATGGTCGAAGTGCGCATTGTGCCCGACCAGGATCGCCCGCTTACAGTGTTGGGCCTTCATGGCATCCCGAATCATTTTGAAAAGGGACTGAAAGACTTCTTTTTCCGAGCGAGCAATTCGTAAGGGGTGAAATGGATCGATGCCGGTAAACTTAAGAGCCGCTTCTTCCAGGTTAGCCCCTTCAAATGGAATAACCCGGTGAAACTGGCTCTGCTCTATTTCAAGATAGCCATCCGCGTTCATCGCCAACACCACGGCGGCTATCTCCAGAATTGCATCGGTGGCGGAATTGAATCCCCCGGTTTCGATATCCACAACCACCGGTAGATAAGTGCGGAAGCGATCCGCCAACATCGGGGTCAGGCCGGTTTCAAGATCTGCTTCATGCATGCTGCTGTTTTCCACGTGAACTCGCTTTAGACTGCAAGGCGCCAGTGCAGGGTTTCGCCCGCGCGGACAGGTATAACGGTATTGCTACCGAATTGAAAGGATTCTTCCATCTGCCAGGAATCCCGCACCAGACTGATCTTCTCTGTGTTCACAGGTAATCCGTAAAAACGGGGCCCGTAAAGACTGGCGAAGCCCTCCAGCCGATCCAGTGCGTCAGCCTGATCGAACACCTCAGCATAAAGCTCTAAAGCGCCTGGGGCAGTGTAGATGCCGGCACAGCCGCAGGCGGCCTCTTTGTCACCCTTGGGATGCGGGGCGGAATCGGTGCCAAGGAAAAACTTCGGGTTGCCGCTGGTCGCAGCCTCAATCAAGGCAAGCTGATGTGAGTTGCGTTTAAGCACCGGCAGACAATAAAAGTGAGGCCTGATACCTCCCGCCAGAAGGTGATTGCGGTTGTAGAGAAGGTGATGCACCGTAATAGTGGCGGCAACGTTGCTGTTCTGTTCCGACACAAACTCCACCGCATTTGCGGTTGTAATATGCTCCAGCACGACTTTTAGTTCTGGTAATTGGGCGCGTAAGGGTGCCAGCACCGTATCGATGAAGCGCTGCTCACGATCGAAGATATCGATTTCGCCGTCAGTGACCTCGCCATGGATCAGCAGAGGGATGCCGCGCTTCGCCATGACTTCCAGGCTTGGCATAACTCTGTCGATAGAGCTCACGCCGCTGTCGGAATTAGTGGTCGCACCGGCTGGATAGTACTTCACTGCCACCACAGCAGGCTCTGTAGAGAGGCGCACTAACTCTTCCTGAGCAAGATTATCTGTCAGGTAGAGCGTCATTAACGGTGAAAAGTTTGTGTCGGTTGGCAAGGCATCGAGGATTCGCTGCCGATAGGCCAATGCCTGCTCTACAGTAGTAACAGGGGGTTTAAGGTTCGGCATCACGATGGCGCGGCTGAAGCTGCGGGCGGTGTGGGGCACCGAGGTCCCAAGCATCTCGCCGTCACGCAAGTGCAGGTGCCAGTCATCTGGTTTGGTAATCGTTATGGTCTTAGTCGTCATGAGTCCTGCTTGAAGCGGATGAGGTGCCAGTGAGTCGATGGGCTAATGAACAAGCTAATTGTATCGAAAAGCGCTAGGGAGCTGAATTAGTCTACTAAAATTAATAGTGGGGATGCTAAGCGGGATCACCCTGTCAGGATCCCGCAAGCCGGCAATCGGGGGGCTGCGAGCAAGGGCAGCCTCCGCGGTGGCATAGGCTGTCGTGAGGACAAAAACAATTTCCGCGGGTCCGGGAAGATCGAAGCACCCGGATTGCGCTTTGTGGGAGATATGGATCCTGCCGATGTGACCGCAAGCGGCGTGTCAATATGGTGATGCTGCGCAGACCCTCAGCCACACCCTGCCTGCGCCAGAGCGCTTCGCACTAGGCCAGTGGCGCTGTCTAAATTCAGTCTGAATGCTAGAATACTTTCCCTTTAAGCCTCTGTTACCTGCATCGAGCCGCTGGCGCTGGCTTGGCATTATTTCCCGGGAGCGTATTCATGTCCGACATAAATAAAGTCGTACTTGCCTATTCCGGCGGGCTGGACACATCAGTCATTGCCCGCTGGTTACAATCAACCTACGACTGCGAGGTCGTCACCTTCACCGCAGATATCGGTCAGGGTGAGGAGTTAGAACCCGCCCGGACCAAGGCGGAGGCCATCGGTATCAAGGAAATTTTCATTGAAGATTTGCGGGAAGAATTTGTCAGAGAATACGTCTATCCGATGTTTCGGGCCAATGCACTCTACGAGGGGGAATATCTGCTTGGCACGTCTATCGCGCGCCCGCTTATCGCCAAACGCCTGGTAGAAATTGCTGAGGAGACTGGTGCCGACGCGATTTCTCACGGCGCTACTGGCAAAGGCAACGATCAGGTCCGGTTTGAACTGGGGGCCTATGCTCTGAGCCCAGGTATCCAGGTTATTGCGCCGTGGCGAGAGTGGGACCTTAATTCCCGCGACAAGCTGCTCGCTTACTGCCAGCAACACGGGATCCCGGTGGAGAAAAAGCGCGGCACAAAATCACCTTACTCCATGGATGCCAATCTGCTGCACATCTCTTACGAAGGGGATGTGCTCGAAGACCCGGCGGCAGAGCCTGAGGAACCCATGTGGCTTTGGACGGTTTCACCAGAAACTGCGCCTGACACGCCGACTTATCTGGAGCTCAGCTATGAGCGCGGCGACATCGTGGCCATCGATGGTGAGCGTTTGTCACCGGCTGCAGTGTTGGCACGGCTGAACCAGGTGGCTGGCGATAACGGCATTGGTCGTGCAGATATTGTTGAGAATCGTTACGTTGGTATGAAATCTCGAGGTTGCTACGAAACCCCCGGCGGCACCGTGATGTTACGGGCCCACCGCGCAATAGAATCAATAACGCTGGATCGGGAACTGGCGCATCTGAAGGATGACCTCATGCCACGCTACGCCAGCCTGGTGTACAACGGTTATTGGTGGTCGCCAGAGCGGCAGGCCCTGCAGTCCCTCATCGACTATTCTCAGCTGTATGTGAATGGCTCGGTTCGACTGAAGCTCTACAAAGGCAATGTAATCGTGGTAGGGCGGCAGTCCGATGACTCTCTATTTGATGAGGATATTGCTACATTTGAAGACGATGCCGGCGCTTATGACCAGGCTGATGCAGCCGGATTTATCAAGCTCAATGCACTGCGCTTGCGAATCGCCGCCCAGAAGGGTCGTAAATAGGGCGCTGCAGGCGCCAGATCTTGAGATCCTGCTGCAGCAGTTTCGCCATTGAATGGCCTATAGGCAGATAAATAATGATCTATTACAATTAGTTATGAGCTAAAAGACAGCTAAAATCGAGCATAGGGTTCAGCGGGATGGCGACGTTCACAAGCGAGTCGTCAGCTTTGTCGTATTTCCGTTGGCGGAAGGTGCCAGCTTAATTGCGAATATCGATAAGCTGGTCATGTTTGACGCAATCCAGGACCTGAAGTATGCCGATGAAAAGCTGTCGGCGCAGGTGACCCATGATCCACTCAGCGCGGCTGATTAATCGGCCGAGTTCTGAAGCAATGACCAATCTGTTGATTGCGTCGCGCCGACCGGGAAATTCAACGCACTCATGCTCTGAAATCACTATCTCTTCGATTACACCAAAGAAGCCCTGGCCACCTACGCTTATTGATCCAGTGTGCCTGGCACTGGAGGTCGCGGGTCTGAGGTGCAGCGCGCAGACCGGTAGCGCTGCGAAAGCTCGGCGTTCCTGCGCACAGGGATAGTCGCGTTCTTTCTACAGCAATGCCTGGCAATGCTCAGGTTTCAGTCTTTTTGTTGTATTCGCAAAGATCTTCTATCAAGCAGGAGCCACAGCGCGGCTTGCGGGCAATGCAGGTATAGCGCCCATGCAGGATGAGCCAGTGATGCGCGTCAAGCAGGAACTCTGCAGGAATGAACTTGAGCAGCTTTCTTTCAACTTCCAGCACATTCTTGCCGGGGGCGATGCCGGTTCGGTTGGAGACGCGAAAAATGTGTGTGTCTACTGCCATCGCTACCTGCCTGAATGCGGTATTAAGCACCACGTTCGCGGTCTTGCGGCCCACGCCCGGCAGGGCCTCAAGTGCCTCTCGATTATCTGGTACCTGCGAGTCGTGTTTTTCGATAAGTATACGGCAGGTCTTGATAACGTTTTCGGCCTTACTGTTAAAGAGGCCGATGGTCTTGATGAACTGCTTCAATCCATTGACACCTAGTGCGAGTATCGCCTCTGGTGTATTAGCTACTG
>Ga0181558_10006012_pt1 | contig 10616 bp, 4 predicted proteins | sample 011ome_22_FD_133754 | JGI IMG/M metagenome (GOLD analysis project Ga0181558, IMG submission 133754) | Coastal salt marsh microbial communities from the Groves Creek Marsh, Skidaway Island, Georgia - 011507BT metaG (megahit assembly) | ecosystem: Environmental > Aquatic > Marine > Intertidal zone... | reverse complement strand
GCCGGGGGAGGCGCCGTGCGCCGGGCGGTTTCCGGCCCGGGGCTGGACGCGGCGGCGGACGCCGGGACGTCGGCGGCGCGCGGCGAGCTCGGCTCGGCGGCGGACGCCGCCGAGCCGGACACCGAGATGCCCCTCGACGATGCGCGCGACGGAGCCGCCATGGACGCTGACGCGCACGAGCCCGAACCCTCGCACACCGCGTTCGATACTAAATCACCAGAAAGAAAAGAAGGTCCGACGCCTCCGCGGTCCCCCGCGCGCCGGCGATCGAGCAGCGCGCCCGGCGAGTGGTCGCGCGCCGACCACTCACCGGGAGGTGCTTCTCGCCGTCATTTCCGCGTTTCCGGTAACGGGCGAACTAAAAAAAGTTTCGGGGACACGCAGCTCATGCGCCCCGAGTGGCTGGTGGACGTCCCGCCCGACCTCGCGCGCGCGTGGTGCGTGCTGCCCCGGCCGGAGGGCCGCCGCGCGCTGGTGGTGGCGTCCCGGGGGAGCACGGCGGCGCGCGCGAAAACCGGCGGCGTCTCGCGCCGCTTCGCGTCGGCGCTCCCCGGGGGCTCGCGCGCGACGCAGCGCGGCGGCGGCGAGGGCGGCTTTTGCATTCTGGACTGCGTGTTCCACGAGCCCGACGCCACGTACTACGTGCTGGACACGCTCGCCTGGAACGGCGTGTCCCTGTACGACTGCGCGGCGGAGATGCGCGCGGCGTGGACGCACGCCAAGCTCGGCCACCCCGAGACGGCGGAGTGCCCGGAGGCGGGCGCGGCGAACGCGAATACGAACGCGTTTCGGTTCGCGCCGCTGCCCGTGTACGACGCGGACGCGGCGGGGATCAGGAACGCGTACGACGCGGCGCCGGTGCCGTTCCAGCGGGACGGCCTTCTGTTCCTCGCCAAGGACGGCGCGTACGAGCTCGGCGTCACGCCCCTGGCGGCGCTGTGGAAAGACGCGCGGTGCTCGCGGTATTTTCTGGAGGAAAACCCCGGCTCTTCGGACCCGGAGCGGCAACGGGTGGTGTTGTCGCTGGACGCGGCGACAGGCGACGTCGTGACCGGGGACGCCGCGCCGGTCGCGCTCGCGCGGCTCCCGCGAGAGTACGTCGCGCCCGAGGACGGAGGCGCCGCGCCCCCCGGCGGCGGCTTGCCCGACGGCGCGCTCGTCAAGTTCGCGGTGGGCGACGGCGGCGTGGCGTTTGCCGAGGACGGCGCCGTGCTCGGCGCGGATCTCGTGTACGAGGGTTTGGCGAACCAAAGAAGGGGCCACGGCGCGGACGCGGTGACCAAGATCCTGTTCCAGTACAACGCGCGACGCAACCCGATCACGGTCGAAGAGCTGTGCGACGCTGCCGAGGAGCAGACGCGCGCAGAGCAGCACGCGCGAGCGCGCGAGAGCGCAGGCCGCGCCGAGCTCTTCGCGAGTCTTCCCTAGTAGCGCGCGTCGGGCGCGATAGTAGCTAGTCTACGTATGTAGTACCCTAATAGTCTATTAGGCGGGTTTACCGGGAAAGTGCGTTCCTGCCGTTCGCAAAGGACACGAGCAGCGAGAGACTCGCTGCTTCGCTCGACCGCGCGCGTTCGTACGCTCCTACCGTCTCTTCTTCGATTCCTTCTTCGATTCCGTCTTAGCCTCGTCGCCGTCGGAACCGCCGTTCGCCGCCGCCGTCTTCGACTCCCCCTCCCCGTCCGGCTCGTCGTCGCTGTCCTCGTACGCGCGGCCGAACTCGTTGACGCGCTTCTTGTCCACCGGGTAGATCCGCCTCTGGTACAGGTACACGAAGAACACCAAGTCGTCTCTCAGGCACGCGATCCGGTGGATCAGGGGCATGGTCACCGCGAACGCGAACACGTCGTCGATGAACGTGTTGAACGTCTTGTACATGAACGCGCGCCAAGGCATGTGCGCGACGGATTTCAGCCGGTAGTTGACGTACAGCTGAGGGGTCATGGCGATGAACCCGAACATGTACACGCCGTTGGCGAGCGTGCGCAGCACCCAGGACCGCCAAGACCTCTGCGGGTGGTACACCAGCGAGTACCCGCCGTACACCAGCACGACCGGGTACAGACAGAGGCTCAGAACGCGCATGGCGCGCCGATCGTACGCGTCCGTCTGGATTTGCGTCTCGGTCTTTTCCCTCGGCGGAGGGCCCAGCCCGAAGAGCCGGTGGAACACGCCGTCGCGCGCCATGAACTTGGACACCTTCCAGCCCTCGATGGAGACGCTGACGAACATCTCGGCCAAGATGATCGTGCTCGCCTGGCCGGTGTCCAGCAGGTTGGCGAAGATGATCGCCTGGCACACGAACGAGCTCCACTGCGTGCGCACGGACAACCCCTCCAGGTTGGACTTTTTCTTCCAGAACCCGACGTCGTATTTGAACGCCAAAAACGCGAACCAGGAGTGCAGCAGCGAGACGGCGAACGTCGCCGCCATCCACCGCCAGTCGTGCCCGGTGAACAGCTCCTTGACGTCGTCCAGGTCGCTCTCGGTCAACCCGAACGACTCGGACATCATGCGCAGCGAGCTCTGCATCTGGTGCGTCAGGCGGAACAGGCCCACGTGCATCGGCTGGATCTTCAGCGGGATCACTGGGTCGTCGCGACTCGCGTCCGAGCTCAGCTCGACGTACTCGCGCCGCGGCGTCGTGACGTCGTCGGGCATCACCAGCGGCGCGTACGCGATCTTGTGTCCCTTCTGCGCGAGAGACTTTGGCGCGCGCACGATGCGCATCGGCAGGTCGGAGGGCATGCCCTTCCGGCGGTCGAACGCGGGAGGCTTCGAGACGACGAACAACGTCAAACGCGGGCGCAGGTGCGTCACCGGCTGTTTCTTCGGCGTCTCTCGCGTCGCGTCTTCAGAGTCATCGTCTTCCCGTCTTCCCGAATCACGCGACGCCGCGAGAACACCGCTGCGAGTCTCTCCCTCCTCGGCGGCGCACGCGCTCGTCTCCTCGTCGTTCGCGTTTCTCTCCGCCGGTTCCGTCGCGGCGACGCACGTCTTCGTCGCCCCGTCCGCGGGCTCCTCGGCGGTCTCCGCGACGGACGCGTCCCCGTCCCCGTCCCCGTCCCCGTCCCCGTCCCCGCGCAGACGGGTGTTCTTCGCGGCGGTCCCCGCGTCTCGCGAGAGCAGCATGGCGTAGTTGGCTTCGCTTCGCGGGAGCGCCTTCGTGAACGCCGACGAGACGTGCGCGATCGGCGGCGCGTTCGGTCGCCACCCCGCGTGCCGCGCCTCGTACAGCGCGTCCGCCGCCGACTTCGAGGTCGGGTAGTACAGCACGGCGTGCACGTAGAGCGTGCCGTTGTTCCTGGTGCCGAACCGTCGCACCGGAACGGTGACGTTCGCGGCGAGTGTCTCGTTCAAGCGCATCCCAAACGCGGCGTGCACCAGCTCGACGGGCCTCGTCGCGCGATCGGCCTCGTCCGCAGCCTCCGCCGCGCGCGTCTCGGGGTCGTCCGTCGCCGAGCCGGAGACGCGCCCGGCGTGCACGGTCCCCGCCTCGTAGTCGCCGCCCTTGATGAAGTCCTCGATGGCGTGGAAGCTCTCCTCGGGGGACGCCCACACCCACAGGTCGTACCGGTCGCCCGCGCCCACCGCGCTCGGCACGCACATCGGCGACGGATCGGAGGCCGAGCACTGAGGGGGCGAGAACAACCGGTACATGTTGACCCCCACCACGAGCAGGTACACCACGAAGAGCCATTGCGCGACGGACGTCGCGCGCTCCACTATGAACATCATCACGCCCGAGCGTGCCGCCTCCGCGACAGCGCCAACGCGAGTGCCGCGTCGATCTCGAACGGCGTTCTCGTCGCGACAACTGCCGACTGCCTTCGCGATTTTTTATGAAGATTCCGACTTTCCGAGAGCTCCCCCGAAAGCGCGAAACCCGACAGTCCCTCGGGCGCCGCGGCGATGGGCGGCGGCATGCGCGGGCGCCGCCTCGCCGCGCTTAAGAGCGCGAACGAGTCGCGCGAGCCCAAGTTTGTGATCGCCGCGCGCGAGCTCGTGCGGGCCGCGCCCTCGCTGCGCCCTCAGTACTCTCGCAACCCGCTCTGCGCACCGTGCGATGGTGCCGAGTTCTCGGAGTCGGTGGGCGCGAGGTGGGCGGCGGACGCGCGCGCGCTGTGCGACTGGGACGCCATGCCCCCCGCGCTGGACGTGGCGCACCCCGAGGGGGGCGCGGTCCCCGCGGACCGCGGCGCGAGGAAACGCCAGCAGCTCCTGAACGTGGCGCTCTTCGTCGCGCCCGCGCTCCGTCTCAACCCGCGCGCAAGGGTGGTGGACTTCGGCGCGGGCGGCGGCCACCAAACACTGTTTCTCGCGCGCGCGTTTCCGGAGGCGAGTTTCGCGCTGGTGGACCTGAAGCGCCGCTCGCTGGATGTCGCCGAGCGCCGAGTCCAGCGGGCGGGGCTCGCGAACGTGCGCGTCGTGCACGGGCGCATCGAGGACTTCCGCGAGGACTTCGACGTCGGCGTCGCGCTGCACGCGTGCGGCGGCGCGTCGGACGCGGCGCTCGCGCGCTGCGTCGAGAAAAAAGCAACCTTCGTCGTCGCGCCCTGCTGCGTGGGGAAAATCGCGTCGGCGATTTTCCGAGCCGGTACCGAACCGAGCTCAGACGACGCTCGCGACGACGCGGCACCTGCGGACGTCGATGCGGCACATGTGGATGATACTGACGATGTGGGTATCACCGTGGGTATCACAGACGGTGGCGTACCCCGCGTGCGGGTGTCACAAACGACGTACCCCCGCTCGCTCGCCGCGCGCCGCGTTCTGACTGGCGACCGCTACGTCGCCGTCGCGCGCGCGGCGGACTCGAGCGCGGCGGCGTCGGCGCGCGCCGAGGCGAAGGCGGCGGACGCCTTCGGGGTGGCTTCGAGAGGCGCCTCGCTCGTCGCGGACCTCCACGCGCCGGACAGCAGCGAGGAGGAGGAGGACGCGCGGCTCGAGGGTATCCTCGAGGCACGAGAATACACAGAGGGTTCTCCTCCGGATTCGCGCGAGGAGACGCGCGTCTCTCGCGGCGAGGAGGAAGACACGAAAACGCTCTCGCTGGGCGAGCGGAGGATGCGCGCGGCGCGCCTGGAGAAGCGACTGCGGAAACGCCCGGGCGCGCCGCGCGCGTCCGCCTCTGTCACCGCGGAGCGCGACACGCAGAGACGCGCGTGTAAGCTCCTGATCGAGTCCGACCGGCTCGCCGCCGCGCGCGAGGCGGGGTACCGAACGTGGCTCGCGGGGATGCACCCCGGCGAGTGCACGCCGAAGAACGACGTGCTCGTCGGGGTTTTCGCGGATTCCGCCCAACGCGCCGACGGCGACGACGGCGAAGAGGCCGCGGCGCGTCGGCGTCTGCTGGAGGAATACGAAGAGGGGTTGGGGGTCCTGACGGACCCGCCCGCGAAGGCGTTTTTCGAGTCGCTCATCGACTGAGGGGAGCGGAGGGCGGGTCGTGACCCGCCGCGCGTAGCCTCCTCTTCGCGCGCGACGGCGGTATGAATTACCAACGAAACAACAAGAGAGTTGTTTTGCATCGACACACACGACGACGCGTGAGGCGTCGCGACGACACGCCATGGGCGTCGGCCCTCCCGCGTCCGCGTCTCGGGGCAACTTCCTCGCGCCGCGGCGGAGAAGCAGCCCCACTCGGGGCGGTACGCGCGTGCCGAAGGCGGCGCTCGCCCCCCTCGCCATATCGATCCTCGCGCTGCTGGTTTGGAGCTCGCGCGGCGGATCTCGCGGGGCGCCGAGCGCGTCGACGGTGAGGCAAGAGACGCGCGCGTCCGCCGACGTGGTGCGACCGGGACGCGAAGCGACGCGCGCGTCGGCGAACGCGGGCGTGGTCGTGCAGGACGGACGCAGGGTGTTCGAGCCGTTCGAGCGGAAGCGAAGAGGCGGCCGAACGAACGCCGAAGACGGTGAGAACGGCGGAATCGGCGCCGAGGAGACGCGCGTGGAACGCGTGCGGCAGATCATAGACGATTCGCACCTGCCTTCTTTGCCTCCGCTCCCTCCGGACGCGCCGCTCGCGCCGCCCTCGGGGCTCGAAGCGTTCGGTGCGGGTGGCGAGACGGGACGAGACGAGACGGAAAACGCAGGCGCCGCCACGAAGCGCGTCGCCGGCGGCGATTTCGTGTGGAGCAAGCCGCTGCGATGAACCGTCGCGACGAACGTCGTCTCGCCGTAGTCTTATTAGCGCGCGTTTACTAGTCTACTTAGCCACATAATACCCTTTGGTACGCGTACAGGTGCGGCGACGTCGATGCGCACGCGCGCGCGTTCTTAGAGCGTCCCTGATATACTTTAAAGTAACACGTAGGGCAGAGACTTCGGGTGCTACGAGCGGCTATCGATAGCCGCGGTTTTCTTCGCGTACGCGGCGCTCGGCGCGAACGAACCGAAGCGCCCTTCGCGAGACGCGTCTCTTTTTTTTCCTCCCCGCCGCGTCGTTCGCGTCCTCTTCCGACGCGATCACCCCCCCGGATTCCCCCTTTGTCGCCCCGCCCGCGACATCCTCCCAGGCGTCCATGGCGAAGGTTGAGAGCTGCAGGTGCAGGGCCGCCCAACGAGCGCGCACTTCCGGAACCGCGGAGGCTGCCTCCGCGAGCATCGTGGCGGTGCTCTGAGAGTAAAAGCCCCGATCGAACACCAGCGCGAACGACATCGATATCACCATCAACGCCAGGCCGATGGCACTGCACCAGAGGATGGATGTCCTCAGAGGGCGCGCGGGCGCAAAGCGCGCCCGCGGCACCTGCGCGTCGACGAACGGTTCCTCCAGCATCTCGACGCGCGCGCACAGGCACTGACAGGCACAGACTGATGAGGAGCGCGGGAGCTTTCTTTGAACCGCTTTTTCGCGGCAAAACGTTCGCTGCAACGGTCCACGGTTTTCTCGGAACCCGACGGTTCGTGTTCGTCCTCTCGGGCACGTTTTTGGCAACGCGTCACTCCGAGGCGCGCAGGCACGCCGCGCGCGGCCGACGCGCGCGCGACGAGTCGTGACGTCGGAGACGCTCACGTGAGCACGCGCGTGACCGCTGGAAACACCCACCGCGGTCTCCCGCTCGGCGAACAGCACGGGTGCCTCGAGATCTTGCGATCGTCCCCTCCACTCTTCCCGGATCGGTCCCCCGAAGCCGAACCGTCGATGCCGGTCCGATCGAAGGAGGGTTCCCCCACCTCGCGCGGACCGTTCGAGGACCGCGAGACCTCGTCTTCCGATATCGACCCCGGGGCGTTTTCGGCCGCGATGCGCGTCGCGGCCGAGCCCTCTCCGGCGCGTTCCCCGTCCCCGGGGACGGAGACGCGTTACCCCCGGCCCGCCCCGACGGACGCCGATCGCGAGGGCCCGCCCGCCGGGTTCGGCGCGCGCGCATTTTCCGTCGCCGTCGACCCCGCGGCGGTTTCGGTTCCGGAAGCGGAGCGCGGGCGCGCGTTCGCCGCGGCGGGCACGGCGGCGGCGGCGCCGGACGAGCGCACCGCGGTCGGAAGCACCGCGCGAACCGCACACGTACGCCCGCTCCGGCGAACCGCGGGGTATCTTTTCGCGAAAAACGCCGACGACGTCGTTACGTCCGCGCCCTCCGCCGGCGATGACTGTCCGCCTTTCCGTGACGCGGTACTACCCTCCTACCCTCCTCGGTTTCCCGGCGGCGGGTCCCGGCGCGCGCGCTCGGCGAGCGCGGCGAGCGCGGCGAGCGCGGCGAGCTCCGTGGGCTCCGTCGCCAGCGAGGACACGTACGCGGAGGTGGGCACGCTCGGGCTGGGGGGCCGGAGGAAGCGGGGCGAAAGAAAAAAACACGACGCGGAGGCGACGAGCGCGGCGAACGCAAACGCAAACGCAAACGACGCATTTGGTTTTTCTCCTCCCCGGGCGCGCCGCGCGACGCGCGCGCGCGCTTCGACGCGCCACCGCGGCCTCCGCGGTCCCCGCAAGACCGTTTTCGGCGGTCTTCCTCGGGAGCTCCCCGCGCACGCCTTCGCGTTCTTCACGGAGATCTTCAGGCTGCGAGGCACGATCCTGCTGAAGACCGTGCCGCAGATCGTGCTGGCTGCGGTGGCTGGTTTGTTCGCCAACGTCGCCAAGATCGCGTATTGCGGCGAAGGCGTGACGTCCAACGAGGAGTGCGACGTGACGTTCAACCTCGACGGGCACCTGGGCGTCTCGGTGGTGCTCTCGTTTCTGCTGGTGTTCCGCGCGGACCTGGCGTGGAAGCGGTACGAGAGCGGTAAGGCTGCGCTCGGCGCCGTGCACGGCGGGATACGCAACCTCAACGTCGCCGCCGCCGTGTTCCTCCGGCGGCGCGTGAAGGCGCGCGGGGGCGAAACCGCCGACTTGGCCGACGACGACGACGACGAGGAGGAGGACGCGCTGGCGGCTGATCGCGCGGAGATTTTCCGGCTCACCAATTTGCTGTACGCGTTCGTCCGGCACGCCGCGCGCGGGCAGCGGCACGGGTACTCCGACGTTGGGCCTGTCACGGACGACGAGCTGCTGACGCGCGACCGCGGCGGAAAGCCGCGCGTGCCCGACCTGTTTCTGGACGCCGAGGAGGCTCGGGAGTTCCGCGCGCTTGACGCGTGGAACCGCCCGAACGCGTGCGCGAGCAAGATCAGCGCCATCGTCGAGCACAAAAGGCGCGTGGGGTGTCTGGGCGAACGCGCCGCGATGGACGCTTTTCGTGATCTGCGCGTCGTTCTGGACGCGTTGAAGTCCATGGAACGCATCGTCACGACGCCCATCCCGTACCAGTACCTGCACATGCTCAACGTTTTGCTCTTCTTCTTCGTGTACTCGGTGCCGTTCGTGTTCACCGCCAACTTCAAGTGGGTCACGCCCTTCCCCAGCGCGGTGGTCGCGCTGGCCTTCTACGGCGTCAACGAGATCGGGCGGTGCATGGAGGACCCGTTCTCGTGGGAGGAGCCGTGCCACGACCTCTCCGCCGCGGGGTGGCGGTCCTACCGGGAAAACGCGCAGATCCACGCCGACGCCGACGCCGAGGCGGAGGCGGAGGCGCAATTAGTCTCAAAAAAGAGGGGCGCGATCGACGGAAACGGACGCGCGCGCGCGGACTCCGGGCACTCCGCGGTGTCCGACGTGAAAGACGACGACGAGACGCGCTCGACGACCGCGTCGGAGACGGACGCCTCGCGCGGCGAGCGAGGGAGGCGGAACACGCTTCGTTTTCTCGGGGACGTCTCCGGCACGGACGTGGACGACGGCGACGACGACGACGCCGCGGTGGTCGACCCCGGGATGCTCCCCAAGGAGCTCTCGACGCACTGGACGGGCTTCATCACAGAGATATTCGTGTTCCGGGACACCGTCATGCCGACTTTGCTGCCGCAGATCCTCGTGGCGTTCGCCCTGGGGGTCGCCGCGCAGATCGTCAAGATGCGCGCCTGCGGCGCCGACGTGGTGGCCGCCGCCGAGTGCCAGACCACCTTCGACATCACCGGCCACCAGGTGGTGTCGGTGTCGCTCGGCTTCCTGCTGGTGTTCCGCACGGACTGGGCGTACGACCGGTACTACGAGGGCAAGGCCAGCCTCGGCCAGCTCTACGGTGGCATGCGCAACCTGAACGTGCTCTTCGTCAACTTCCTGCGCGAAAACAGGCCGGGCGAGTGCGCCGCCTTCGCGCGCGCAGCGCGCACCTCCAACGTGGACGGGCGGCTGGACCCGGGCGCCGCCGAGCGCGGCGCCAACATGGGCAAGGTCACCGCGCGCACGAGCGAGGGCTCCGCCGCCGGGACATACGACGAGCGCGACGCCGAGCGCACACCCGCCGAGCGCGTCAAGACCGCGCGACGCGTGCGCCGCGACCGAGCGGAGCTCCTGCGGCTCACCAACGTGATGTACGCGGTGATGCGGCACGCGCTGCGCGAGCTTCGCGTCGGCCGAGCCTCGACCTCGACCTCGACCTCGACCTCGACCGACGCGAACGGGTTTTCGGGAAAACAATCGCGTTTTTGTCTTTTCGGGCGCTTCGCGCGCGCGTTCCGCACGCCGCCCGTCCGGCCGCGCTCGGACACCGAGTGCGTGCTGGACGATTCCAGCGGGTCGCCGCGTTTGCCGACGTACCTGCGCGCGGGCGAGGCGTCCACGCTGCTGCGTCTGTCCCCGAGCAACCGCCACAACTGGATCGCGATGCGCGTGCAGGACATCGTCGAGACCAACCGCCGGCTCGGTTTCATCGGCGAGCGCGCGGCGTTTGAGATTTACCAGGAGCTCGAGTCTTGCCTCGCGGCGTACAAAGCCATGGAACGCATCGTGAGCACGCCCATCCCGCACACGTACACGCACATGTTACAGCTTATCCTGTTCTTCTTCGTGTTCAGCGCGCCGTTCGTGTTCACCACCACGTTCCACTGGATCGGGTTCGTGCCGAGCGTCATCGTCGCCGTCGGGTTCTACGGCGTGAACGAGATCGGCAAGCTCATCCAGGACCCCTTCGACTGGCGCCAGCCCTGCCACGACCTGTCCGGCATGGGGCGCAGGGCTTTCGAGGAGAACCTGCGCCTGCACGAGTGCGCGGAGGCGAGGGAGCAGAGCGCGCGGCGCGACGGGCGGCGGCGCGAAGAGGCGAAAAAGAAAAGGCGACGCGAAAAAAAACACG
>Ga0181558_10006006_pt1 | contig 10624 bp, 10 predicted proteins | sample 011ome_22_FD_133754 | JGI IMG/M metagenome (GOLD analysis project Ga0181558, IMG submission 133754) | Coastal salt marsh microbial communities from the Groves Creek Marsh, Skidaway Island, Georgia - 011507BT metaG (megahit assembly) | ecosystem: Environmental > Aquatic > Marine > Intertidal... | reverse complement strand
AGGCTTAATTCCATAGAATGGTTTTGTTGCAGATCCAGGTTTAAGATCTATAGCGCCTGGCTGTGCAGAAATTAAAATACCACCTGTCTCTGTTTGCCACCATGTATCTACAATGGGGCACCGTGAATCACCCACTACTTTATGGTACCAAAGCCACGCTTCAGGATTAATAGGTTCACCCACAGAGCCTAAAAGCTTGAGAGATTTTCTACTGTATTTTGTAACAAAAGAATCTCCTTCTCTCATCAAAGCTCGCAATGCAGTGGGAGCCGTATAAAAAATATTTACCTGATGCTTATCACATACTTGCCAAAAGCGTCCTGCATCTGGGTAGCTTGGAACCCCTTCAAATACAAGTGTAGTAGCTCCATTTGCTAATGGACCATAAACGATATAACTGTGTCCTGTAACCCAACCCACATCTGCAGTGCACCAATAAATATCTCCATCTTTGTAATTAAAAATATATTCGTGGGTCATGGAAGCATAAACTAAATACCCACCAGTAGTGTGCATTACTCCTTTAGGTTTTCCAGTTGATCCTGATGTATAAAGAATAAAAAGAGGATCCTCAGCATTCATTTCTTCAGGTTTGCACGTAGTAGATTCATCTTTAATTAGATCGTGATACCAAACATCGACTTTATCATTCCAATCTATTTTTCCACCTGTATGCTTGTACACAATATTTTTTTTAACATTAGGACATTTTTTTAAAGCATCATCTGTATTTTTTTTGAGAGGTATTGATTTTTTTCCTCTCACCCCTTCATCTGCAGTAATAATGTATTCTGATTTGCAATCGATTATTCTTCCCGCCAAAGAGTCTGGGGAAAATCCACCAAATACTACCGAATGAATTGCACCAATTCTAGCACAAGCAAGCATAGAATAAACTGCAGCTGGGATCATTGGCATGTATAAAGTAACTCTATCACCTTTTTTTACTCCAATTTTTTTTAAGCCATTTGCTAATTTACAAACCTCGTCACTAAGTTCTTGGTAGGTAATTTTTTTAGATACCGAAGGATCGTCACCTTCAAATATAATAGCTGTATGATTTGCTTTTTTAGCTAGATGTCTATCAATACAGTTATAGGATGCATTTAAAGTACCATCATAAAACCATTTAATCTCAGTTTTAGCTTTTCCGTAAGTTACATCTTTTACTTTGGTATAAGGCTTGATCCAATCAATTCGCTTTCCTTCAGCAGCCCAAAAGGCATCATTGTCATTTATGGATGCATTATATTTTTTTTCGTAATTTTCTTTATTTACTAAACCAATTTTAGACCATTCGTCTGTAACTTTAAAAATTTTATTATCTGATGACATCTGCGCCCCCTTAATTTTTTATAGTTTACCCATCTTACAAATAATTTTCCAGCTTTTTGGATCAATGGGCATTACGGATAATCTGCTTTGTTTTATCAGTGATAAATTGGCTAATTCCTTTGTTTTTTTGATTACTTCTAAGGCTACGGGCTCCGGTATCTTTTGTTTAAACTTAACTTGTACCGCAACAAATTTTTTTTCTTTATCCGTAATATCTGGAAAAGCAGTTTGGATTACCTCTACAATTCCAACGATTTCTTTGCCAATATTAGAATGATAAAAAAAACATAAATCTCCTTTAGACATTTTTTTTAAATTATTTGCGGCCTGATAATTTCTTACACCATCCCAAGCAGTTCCTTTGGCTCCAGCATCTTTCTGTTGATCAATGGACCAAACATTAGGTTCTGATTTTAGCAGCCAATAATTCATTTGTTTTTAAGATCTATGTTATCTTGGTTTTAAGCTAATATTAAATATATTACTATGGTGGATCGAAGAAAATTTTTAGCTTTAAGTTTAATTGGATTTTGTAATACCTTTATATCTGGCTACTCACATTCTAAACAAATCAACCAATTCCAAATTAATAAAATTATTCCCAAAACAGGCGAGTTATTACCCTCTGTTGGTATGGGTACATGGATAACTTTTGATATTGGATTTAATACTGATGAAGTAAATAAAAGAGTTCAAATAGTAAGAAACTTTTTTTCTAATGGTGGATCTTTAATTGACTCTTCTCCCATGTACGGAAGCGCAGAAAAAGTTTTAGGATTGTGTTTAGAGAAAATTAACGATCCACAAAAATTATTTTCAGCCACAAAAGTGTGGACACCTATAAAAAAACATGGAGAACAACAACTTGAAAATTCATATCGGTTATGGAAATTAAATTACTTTTCATTAATTCAGGTACATAATTTAGTAAACTACAAGGAGCATCTAAAGAAGCTCCGGGAACTGAAAGAACAAAAAAAACTAAAATATATCGGCGTTACTACTTCGCATGGCAATAAACATAAATTGTTAATCGATATCATGAATCAAGAAGATATTGATTTTGTTCAGTTCACATACAATATTCTTGATGATGAGGCAGAAAAAATCTTACTTCCCTTAGCGCAGCAAAAAAAAATAGCTGTCATCATTAATAGGCCGTTTCAAGGAGGGTCTTTATTTAATCATGTTGTGGGCAAAAAAGTGCCCGTATGGCTTAATAATATGGGAATATCTACTTGGCCTGAATTCTTTATAAAATTTATAACATCTCACCCAGCAGTGACGTGCGCAATACCAGCCACTTCTAAGTTGGATCATATGAAAGAAAATATGAAGTCTTTAGTGGGCAAACTTCCTAGTATGGAAGACAGAATTAAAATGAAAAGTCTCTATCAAAGTTATTTGTAGTTTAATTTTTTAAGAGTGATCCACTCCTGCGCCTTTTAGAAAAGGAGCTTTTGTATCTAATGGCCATCTTGGTCTTGCTGCAAATGTAACATCATCTATTAATTTTTTTTGATATCTTTCAATTCCTGCCCAAGCAATCATAGCAGCGTTATCAGTACAAAGTTCTGCAGGAGGAAAAATATATTTAAATCCCATTTTGTTACAAACTTCTTGTAGGTTTTTTCTGATTGTTTGATTAGAAGCCACTCCTCCCGCAATTACAAAATAATTTTCTTTGTTCTTTTTATTATTTTCTAAAAAAAATTTCATAGCTTTTTCACATTTTACTTTTAAGATTTCATTAATTGTATGTTGAAAAGAAGCAGCTAAATTATATTTATCTTGTTTGTTTTTTATTTTTTTGGAAGCATGCAAAACAGCAGTTTTTAATCCTGCAAATGATAAGTTGCACCCACTTTTATTGATAATAGGTTTTGGTAAAACGAACCCATTTTTATCTCCTTTTGCAGCATACTTTTCAATTTTGGGTCCCCCAGGAAACTCGATTCCAAGAATTTTAGCAGTTTTATCAAACGCCTCACCAAGTGCATCATCTATAGTGGTACCTAAACGCTTATATTTATTGACTCCCTTTACCTCTAAAAACTGAGAGTGACCACCTGAAATTAATAAAAGCAAGTAAGGAAATTTTATTTTTTCAATTAACCTTGGGCTCAGCGCATGACCCTCTAGATGATTAATGGCTAAAAAGGGTTTATTTAAAAATGTTGCAATAGTTTTCCCAGCACTCATTCCCACCATTAAACACACTAAAAGTCCAGGTCCTGCAGTTGTTGCAACGCCGGTAATTTTGTTTAAAGGAACATTGCTTATTCGAATGGCCTCCTTGATAATAATATCAATTTTTTCTACATGAGATCTTGCTGCTAATTCAGGAACTACTCCACCAAAAGGTTGGTGCTCTTTTATTTGACTAGATACAATATTTGATAAAATTTCTACTTTTCCATGCTTGTTTTGTCTAACAATGGAGGCAGCTGTCTCATCACAGCTTGTTTCAATACCTAAAAAAATTACGTCTTTTTTCATTTTATGCGACCTCCCGTCGCTTAATATTTAATACTAATATAATGGAAAATAATATTTAAACAGGAAAAATGATATCAAAAGAAAAATTAATTATAGGCAGCAGAGGTAGCAGGCTCTCTTTAGCTCAAGCTGAACATTTCAAAGATGAGTTGTTGTTAGCAAATCCAGGACTAAAAACTGAGCAGATTGAAATTAAAATAATCAGAACTTCTGGAGATCAATTTAAAACTGAGAACTTAGCAAGCATAGGTGGCAAAGGGTTGTTTGTTAAGGAGATCGAGCAAGAGTTAATTAACAAGAATATTGATTTTGCAGTTCATTCATTAAAAGACGTGCCAACCTTTGGACCCGATAACTTGATTTTGGCAGCATTTTTAAAAAGAAAAGATGAAAGAGATGCATTTATTTCTCCAGTTGCAAAATCTTTTTCTCAATTAAAATCGGGTTCAACCGTGGGAACTTCATCAGTTCGAAGAGTTGCTCAGCTAAAGAAATTAAGAAATGACTTAAATATAATTAGTATGAGAGGAAATATTGATACTAGAATTGAAAAGGTAAAAGAAGGAATTTATGACTCTATAGTTTTAGCTTACGCTGGTTTACAACGATTGGGATTTCATACACAGGTTTCAGAAATTTTTGATAAAGAAAAAATGTTACCTGCGGCAGGACAGGGAGTGGTAACAATCCAATGTAGAGCAGATGATTTTGATGCAATTAAATTAGTACATTCAGTAAATGACAAGGAAACAGAAATTATAGTCAATGCAGAAAGAAGTTTTTTACATCGTGTAAATGGTGCTTGTGATACACCCGTTGCTGTTAATGCAGTAATAAATGATGAGGGAGAAATTTTTGTTAGAGCAGAGCTGTTGTCTTTAGATGGTACAAAAGTATTTCAGGCTCATAAAACTGGTCTTTCAGAAAAAGCAGCATTGATTGGTTTAGATGTTGCCGAAGAAATTTTAGATAAAGCTGGACATGACTTTATAGTTTCGGAGACCAAACTTGCACATACTATTCACAAAAACTGAATTAGACACACCTTACTTAGCTAATAAATTTATGAAGCTTGGTCATCAGGTTAGTACTTTTTCTATTTTACAAGTTGAGAAAATAAAGGTTAGTAAGATAAATTTTAATCATTATAATTCTATAGTTTTTACTAGCTCCAATGCAGTTATGTTTTTGGATCAAGATATTCCTGAGAATATTAGATGTTTTTGTGTTGGGCCAGTAACGAGTGAATATGCTCGAAAAAAAGGTTTTTTAAATGTGGTAACTGCAGGAGGAAGTTATTATCAATTAAAAGAAACCATACTCAATCTCTCAAATAAAAATGATGGTAAGTTTCTATATCTCAGAGGAGAGTTCATAAGCAATGATTTGCAACAAGACCTAATCCTAGAAGGTTATCAGGTTGATAGTTTGATTAATTACACCACCAAGCCTACGTCTAACTTTGATAAAAAAACCTTTAAAATTTTTAATGAACAATCGGTAAATTTAGTTTTTGTATATTCAAAAAGATCTGCTGAACATCTTTTTAAGATAATATTAAATAATAACTTACAATCAAAATGTAATTCTATTAAGCTCAGATGCATCAGTGAAAACGTTTTAAAGTCCCTTGAGAAAATACAATGGATGGATATAAAAATATTTTCTTCAGGAAATGAAGAGTTTTGCCTTGATTAGAACTCTATAGGAGTATAATTTTCATTTATTATCATGGAGACAATTAATAAATTTATTAGCTTATTTTCAGATGTTTGGGAAAAGGGTATTGGAGGTATCAATTTTTCTGAGTTCTTTATTGCGGTAGTAATTTTTTTACTATTTTTGCTTTTTAGAAATTTATTTGCAAAAATAGTTATTTCTCGATTAGAGAAATTTGTATCAAAAAGTTCTAATAAGTTTGATAATAAATTAGTCGAAGCTTTAGAGGGACCAGTAAAATTTCTTCCTTTAGTTGTTGGTTTTTTTATTGCAAGTAATTATGTAGAGCTCGAAGGAAAACTTATTTTTTTTGTAGAGAGTCTTAATAGATCTCTAATTACTATTTTAATATTTTGGTTTATTCACCAAATCATTGAACCTATTTCTTTTCTAATAAAAAAAATCGAAGATCTTTTGTCAAAAGATTTGCTAAGTTGGATTTTAAGAGCATTTCGAATTATAATTATTATTCTTGGTTTTGCAGCTGTATTAGAAATTTGGGGAGTGAAAATCGGACCAATAGTAGCTGGTTTAGGATTATTTGGAGTGGCTGTAGCGTTAGGAGCTCAAGATTTATTTAAAAACTTAATTTCTGGTATTTTAGTTTTAGTTGAAAAACGATTTAAAATTGGAGATTGGATATTTGTCGAGGGAGTTATTGAGGGAACCGTTGAAAAAATTGGCTTTCGTTCAACTGTAATTCGAAAGTTTGATAAATCTCTCGCGATCATTCCTAATTTTCAGTTTGCTGAAAAAGCCGTTACTAATATTACGCAAACTACAAATCGAAGAATAGATTGGACTATTGGACTTGAATATAGGAGTACCTCAGATCAACTAAAAAAATGCAGAGATAACATAGAGCAATATATTAAAAATAGTCCAGATTTTTATATTTCTGAAGATGCTCATTTGATAGTAAAGTTAAAACAGTTTTCAGCAAGTTCTATCGATATTCAAATAAGATGTTACACCAAAACAAATGATTATTATGAATGGCTGTCTGTTAAGGACAGACTTGTTTTGGTAGTCAAAGAAATTGTAGAAAAAAATGGTGCTTCGTTTGCTTTTCCGTCTCAATCTTTGTATGTGGAAAAATTTGAAAAATGAAATCACTTTTTATTCTTATCGATAATTTATTTCAAATTTATTTATGGGTAGTCATTATTAATGCTGTAATTGGCTGGTTGATTGTTTTTAGAATTATTAATACTTCCAATGCTTTTGTACGAAGTTTAATAGAGGTGTCTTATACATTGACTGAACCCCCATTAAGGTTAATAAGAAAAGCCATTCCTATTATTGGATCAATTGATTTTTCTCCCGTTATTTTAATTTTGGCTTTATTGTTTTTGCGCAATTTAATTTTTGAATTTTTTGCTCCGCACTTATTTTAATGATCATTGATGGAAAAAAAATTGCCAAGCATTTAAGAGAGCAACTTAAGAAAGAAATTGAGCAACTTCCAGCAACAAATATCAAACCAGGTCTTGCCGTAATTTTAATTGGCGATGATGCTGCTAGTCAAATTTATGTTAAAAATAAAGAAAAATTTGCTAATGAAATAGGAATTAATTCCAAAGTTTTAAGGTTTGATAGTTCAATTAAAGAAGCAGATCTTATTCAAACAATTCAACAGCTTAATGATGATAAGGCTGTTCATGGAATTTTAGTTCAATTACCCTTGCCAAGACACATTGACCCAAAGAAAATTATTAATGAAATCATTCCTTCAAAAGATGTAGATGGGTTCCATCCCATCAATGTTGGTAATCTTTCCTCAGGAAATGATGCTTTAATTCCATGCACTCCTTATGGTTGCTATTTATTGTTAAAAGAAATCATTTCCAATTTTACAGGAATGAACACCGTCATTATTGGTAGATCAAGTATCAATGGAAAACCTATGGCTCAGTTATTACTTAAGGAAAATTGTACCGTCACAATAACGCACTCGAAAACAAAAAACTTGAAAGAAATTTGTTTGCAAGCTGATATTTTAATTGCAGCGGCTGGTAATGCTAGAATGGTAAAGGCAGATTGGGTAAACAAAGATTGTATCGTGATAGATGTAGGAATTAATCGGATAGAAGAAGATGGAAAAATAAAAATAGTTGGGGATGTTGATTTTGAAAACATAAAAGATAAAGTAAAAGCAATAACTCCCGTGCCAGGTGGAGTTGGCCCCATGACAATTAGTTGCTTATTAAGCAATACAATTATTGCTTATAAAAAAATTTTATCAAATTAATTTTTGGGAACGGCTCTTTAACTAAAGAGTTAAAGAGCCCCCTTTAAGTTGGCTTTTCAGCCGAATTCATTTAGGAAAAATGAATTCTAGTTTTATTTTTTTAACTTAAAAAAGTGTTAATTAAATTAATCACTTTAAGTTTCAGGTGGTGACATTTATTATAGCCCTCCTCCAATAAAACACTCTCCTTCTTTTTTTAATAAAAATCAAATCTTGGTATTACTTTACCATAAGTAGTTTTATTATAATAAATTCATAAACTTATCGAGGAAGCCTTTATTGGTAAAATTTTTCGTGCTTAAATTAGTAAGAAAAAATAAGCATTTTTTTTCTTGTTCTAAATTGAAAATTTTTTTTTCTTTATTTTCAGTCTATTATATTTCTTTCCAACAAGCTTAAATAACTGTATTGTCTTGTTAATTTTTTTTAATAAAAATTTTTCCCAGCAATTTTTGAATTTTTAGCTTCTTAATAGACGACAGTGTTTCTTTATAAAGTTTTCAACATTTTTTTTATTAAATGTTTTATTTTCTTCAAAAGAAACCTTTTTCATAGAGTATGCTTTGCTTTTCGAAACTCGTGAGCAAATAGTGATGTTTCCTTTGTACAATGCAAGTTTAATCACTCCATTCACTTGATTTCTTTTTTTATCAATAATTTTTTGCAATTTATATCTTTCATTTGAAAACCAATACCCATTGTAAATTAATTCCGCGTATCTAGACATGATCAGGTCCTTTTTATGCATAGTGTCTTTATCTAGAGTAATTGATTCAATTGCTCTATGCGCAAAAGTAAGGACAGTGCCACCAGGCGTTTCATAAACACCTCTTGATTTAATTCCAATAAATCTATTTTCTACCAAGTCAACTCTGCCAATTCCATTTTTTCCAGCAATTTCATTTAATTTTCTTAATAATTTTGCTGGTGAAAGTCTTTTACCATTTAAAGAAATGGGGTCTCCATTTTTATATACCAAAGTAATATAGCTAATTTTGTTTGGTGCTTTTAAGGGAGAAACAGTTCTTTGAAAAATAAATTCTGGAGCTGGTTTACTTGGATCCTCTAATACTTTGCCCTCTGTAGAGGTATGGTACAAGTTATCGTCTACAGAAAAAGGAGGAGCCCCTTTTTTATCATGTGGCACTGGAATATTATTTTTCTCAGCATATTTAATCAAATCGCTTCGTGATGAGAAGTTCCAATCTCTCCAAGGGGCAATTACTTTTATTTTTGGTCCAAAATAATAATAACCCAACTCAAAACGTACCTGATCATTCCCTTTTCCAGTAGAACCATGCGATACAGCTTGGGCCTTAAATTTTTTAGCAATTTCAATTTGTCTTTTAGCAATAAGTGGTCTTGCAATAGAAGTTCCTAGTAAATAAATTCCTTCATAAAGCGCATTTCCTCTGATCATAGGAAATACATAATTTTTTACAAATTCTTCTTGAAGGTTTTCAATAATTACATTTTTTACACCTAGTCTTTTTGCATTTCTTAAAATTTTTTTTCTATCTAAATCCTGTCCCAGGTCTGCTGTGTAGCAAATAATTTCGGATCCATACTTCTCTTGTAACCATCGTAAAATTACAGATGTATCCAATCCACCAGAGTACGCTAAGACAATTTTATTTATTTTTTGCATTTATTTTTCGCTGAATTATACGCATCTGTAAATCCTAGCAAGGAATAAGTATCAGTTGTTTTGTTTCCCCTGGAAGATAACCCCACAACCTGTGCATCATTTTTTTTCTTCATAACAGATACAAGCTTAATTTCTTGATCTTTTGAGGGCAGCCAGGCAAAATTGTCTGAAGACTCAAAACCAAAACTATCATTGCTAATAGTCAGATTTACTTTAGCGCCTTTTTTATATGGATAGCCACCGGTAATACTTACTTCATCTTGTATATTATCTTTAGTTCTAAACGTTACAAATAAACGAGCTTCAGCTCGGTTTAAGTTTTTCGGTTCCATCTTAGTCGGCATAGACAATGCAAAACATATCAAATCCTTGCCATCTTCTGTGTAGTGAGATTCCCAGTTTTTAAACTTTCCTGCAATTTTGATATCAGCAAAACTTTGTTCAAAAGAAAATATTGAAATTAGAAATAAAAAAATAAATTTCTTTAAGGGCATGGGTTTGAAAAAATTAGTTGTACATGATTTATATCTTTTATTACTTCTTCGCTTAAGTTTAAAGAAATACTATCAATATTAAGCTTTAGCTGTTCCATGCTAGTTGCCCCAATAATGACAGCTGCAGTAAATTTCTGCATTTCGCAAAATTTAATTGCCATTTGACATGGATGTAGACCATGTTTTTTAGCCACTTCATGATATTTTTTTGCTGCTGGCTCTGCATTAATAGTCTTGTATCTTGGATAACGATGTCCAAAGAGTTGCATTCTACTTCCTGTTGGCATTTTTCCATCAAAATATTTTCCCGAAAGAACTCCACTTGCAAGAGGCGAGTATGCTAATAGGCCTACATTTTCACGAATTGATATTTCTGAAAGACCTACTTCGAAACTTCTATTTAACAAACTGTATGGATTTTGAATTGATACGATTCTGGATAGTTGTTTTTCAGAGGAAGCTTTTAAAAATTGGCTAGTACCCCAAGCGGTTTCGTTTGAAAGCCCAACATATCTTATTTTACCTTTTTGAATTAATTTATCTAAAACAGAAAGTGTTTCTTCGATGGGGACAATATCTGGTGTTTCAGTATGTTCATATTCTAATCCAGTGAAAGTATTTATTGGTCGGTCAGGCCAATGTAATTGATATAAATCTACATAATCCATTTGTAAATTT
>Ga0181558_10005996_pt1 | contig 10630 bp, 10 predicted proteins | sample 011ome_22_FD_133754 | JGI IMG/M metagenome (GOLD analysis project Ga0181558, IMG submission 133754) | Coastal salt marsh microbial communities from the Groves Creek Marsh, Skidaway Island, Georgia - 011507BT metaG (megahit assembly) | ecosystem: Environmental > Aquatic > Marine > Intertidal... | reverse complement strand
CTACGGTCTGGGAGCCGGCCTGTGCAAGGCCCGGCGCGAGCTCAATTAAGAGCTTGGGAAGTAGTGCCATACTAAGAAGGGCTAACCAAGGATGCATGGAAAGACAAGTATGTTGAACAAGACTGGCGTCATCGGCGCAGGCCAGATGGGCAGTGGTATTGCACATGTGTGTGCGCTCGCAGAGCACGATGTCGTACTGATGGATATTGATCGGGGAGCCCTCGACAAGGCGCTCGAAAAAATCGGCAGGGACATGGATCGTCAGATCAAGCGCACGCTGATCGAAGACGCCGATAAGGCCGCCGCTCTGGCGCGCATCAGCACCACCACCGATGTCTCCGGTCTGGGCGATTGCGACATGGTGATCGAGGCCGCCACGGAAGACGAGGCGATCAAGCTCAAGATCTTCGAAAGCCTGTGCCCGCATCTGAAAGACGATGCGATCATCGCGTCGAACACATCGTCCATCTCGATCACGCGGCTGGCCGCCGGCACGGACCGGCCCCACAAATTCATGGGCATGCACTTCATGAACCCGGTGCCGATGATGAAGCTGGTCGAACTGATCCGCGGCCTGGCCACCGACCAGGAAACCTTCGCGGACGTCCAGGAACTGACCAAGCGCCTGGGCAAAACCGGCACGGTGTCGGAAGATTTCCCGGCCTTCATCGTCAACCGCATCCTGCTGCCGATGATCAACGAAGCCGTCTATACGCTCTATGAAGGCGTGGGCAATGTGGACTCGATCGACAGCTCCATGAAGCTGGGCGCCAACCACCCGATGGGCCCCTTCGAACTGGCCGACTTCATCGGCCTCGACACCTGTCTGGCCGTGATGCAGGTCCTTTATGAAGGCCTGGCGGATTCCAAATACCGCCCCTGCCCGCTGCTGGTGAAATATGTCGAGGCCGGCTGGCTCGGCCGCAAGACCGGCCGCGGTTTCTACGACTATTCAGGCGAAACACCGGTCCCGACGCGATAAACAGCCGCAACTTGTCATGCGCGGACCTGACCCGATCACGGACTGACATCCTCATGCTGAGCCTGTCGAAGTATGGGGATGTCGCCCTCGTCCTTCGTCAGGCTCAGGATGAGGGCTCATTCGAGCATACTCGCTAGCTTCCGCTTTTCTCCATCGCGTCCCGGTCGAGGTACCAGTTCACCAGGGCGAGCGCTTCGGGGGAGTCCCATTCGGCATGGCCGACCAGGCGTCCGACCTCCTTGCCGTCCGGTCCGATCAACAGCGTCGTCGGCAGGGAGACGATGCCAAGCGCGCGGGAGAATTTCAGGCGTTCATCGACGAAGTTGTCGGGAAAGTTCACGTCGAGCTTTTTCAGGAACCGTTCGGTCTGCTTAAACCCGGCGCGGTCCTGACTGACCAGCACCACCTGCGCCCGGTCGTCGGGCAGGGCGGCATCCAGACGTTCAAGCGACGGCAGTTCGCGGATACAGGGCCCGCACCATGTCGCCCAGAAGTTGAGGACAATATACTTGCCGCGGAACTGATTGAGCGTGGTCTTGCCGCCGTCCTTCGTCAGAACCGTGACATCGGTGGTTTCGACGGGCTGGGGAAAGACCTCGAAATTCTGGACCTGACCTTCGACCGGCGGCCCGGATTCGGCCTGAACCGCCCCTGTTGGGGCCAAAGAAACAGCCATCGCGGCAATCGCGATGCACAGAAAACCTTTCATCCGGCGTATCATGGCGGTAAACGTCGCTCCCAGAATTGTGAGCCCGAGACATATGAGCCCAAACGAAACACGCAAGCCCGCCAACGCGCAATGGAGTGGCCGCTTTGCCTCCGGACCGTCCGAGGTGATGGAGCGCATCAATGCGTCCATCGGTTTCGACCAGCGCCTGTTCGCCCAGGATATCGCCGGGTCGCGGGCGCATGCCCGGATGCTCGTCGCGCGGGGCATCCTTACATCTGAAGATGGGGAGGCCATCGCCGGGGGTCTAGACACGATTTCGCGAGAGATCGAGAATGGGGAATTTACCTTCTCCGCGGCGCTTGAAGACATCCACATGAATATCGAGGCCCGGTTGCGGGCGCTGATCGGCGATGCCGCCGGACGGCTGCACACGGCGCGGTCACGCAACGACCAGGTGGCGACCGATTTCCGTCTCTGGGTGCGGGACGAGATCGACGCCATGGACCTTCAGCTCCAGGCGCTTCAGGACGCCTTGCTGGACAAGGCCGAGGCCCATGCCGATACGATCATGCCGGGCTTCACCCATCTGCAGACCGCCCAGCCGGTGACCTTCGGGCATCACCTGCTTGCCTATGTGGAGATGTTCGGGCGGGACCGGGGCCGGTTCGCCGATGCCCGGGCACGGCTGAACGAACTGCCGCTCGGCGCGGGTGCCCTGGCGGGGACCTCTTTCCCGATCGACCGCCACGCCGTGGCGGAGGATCTGGGCTTCGACCGGCCCGTCGCCAATTCCCTCGATGCGGTTTCGGACCGGGATTTCGCGCTGGAATTCATGAGCGCCGCCTCGATCTGCATGGCGCATATTTCGCGGTTTTCCGAAGAGATCGTCATCTGGTGCAGCGACGGCTTCCGGTTTGTGGCGCTCAGCGATGCCTATACGACCGGCAGTTCGATGATGCCCCAGAAGCGCAACCCGGATGCCGCCGAGCTGTCGCGCGCCAAGGCCGGGCGGGTGTTTGGTGACCTGCTGGGCCTGCTCACGGTCATGAAGGGGCTGCCGCTGGCCTATTCCAAGGACATGCAGGAAGACAAGGAGCCGGTCTTCGACGCCGCAGATTCGCTGGCGCTTGCGCTCGCCGCAACAACGGGCATGGTGTCGGACATGGAGCCGGTGATCGAGAACATGCGGGCGGCGGCCGGAAAGGGCTATTCCACCGCGACCGATCTGGCCGACTGGCTGGTCCAGGTCGCCGATGTGCCTTTCCGCGATGCCCACGGCATTACCGGGGCCGTCGTCAAACATGCCGAGGACAAGGGTGTCGATCTGGTCGATGTGCCGCTGGACGAGATGCAGGCGATCGATGCACGAATCACCGAAGATGTCTTCAACGTGCTTTCGGTCGAAGCCTCGGTCGCAAGCCGGACGAGCTTCGGCGGCACCGCGCCCGAGAATGTCCGCGCCGCGGTGGCCGATGCACGCAACCGGTTCATGGGAGACTGAGCGATGGCATTTCGATCCGGGGCACTTCGATCCGGGACCCTGACCCGAAGCGTGATTCTGGCCATGTTCGTTACCCTCGGCCTGGCAGCCTGCGGCAAGGAAGGTCTACCCGAGCCGCCCGAAGGCGAACCGATCACCTATCCGCGTTCCTATCCCACGCGCTAGACCAGCCCAGCGACCCTGACCATGACCCATTTCGAGCACCGCAACGGCGAACTCTTCGCCGAGGATGTTGCACTGTCGCGGATCGCCGAGGCCGCGGGCACGCCGGTCTATGTCTATTCGGCGGGGGCCCTCACCGAAGCCTATCGGCGCTTTGCCGACGCGCTCGACGGGGCCGGGCTGAATGCGCGCATCTGCTACGCCATGAAGGCCAATTCAAACATCGCCGTCATCCGTACCCTTGCCGATCTCGGTGCCGGGGCCGATGTGGTCTCGGGCGGCGAACTCGAACGGGTGCTGGCGGCCGGCATCGCGGCGCAGGATGTGGTGTTTTCCGGTGTCGGCAAGACCGAAGCGGAAATGCGCCAGGCGATCACGGCGGGGATCGGCCAGTTCAACATCGAATCCGTGCCCGAACTGGAATTGCTCTCGGTGGTCGCGCGCAGCATGAACACCGAAGTGGACGTCGCCATCCGGGTCAATCCCGACGTCGATGCGGTGACCCATCACAAGATCACCACGGGCCTGGAAGAGAACAAGTTCGGCCTCGACATCACCCGGGCGCCGGAGCTCTACGCCAAAGCCCGCGATCTGGGCGGGCTGCGCCCGGTTGCCGTGGCGGTCCATATCGGCAGCCAGCTGACCTCGCTGGACCCGTTCGAGGCTGCGTTCTCGCGGGTGGCGGAACTGGTGCACCAACTGCGCGGAACCGGCTTCGAGATCACCAAGCTCGATCTGGGCGGCGGTCTGGGGATCGACTATGGCGATGCCACACCCCCGCCGGTCGAGGACTACGCACAGGTGGTGGCGCGCACCGTCGGTGATCTGGGCTGCGAGATCATGTTCGAGCCGGGACGCTATATTGCGGGGCCGGCCGGCGTTCTGGTCACGCGGGTGATCTATGCCAAGGAGGCCGAGGCGCGCCGCTTTGCCATCGTCGATGCCGCCATGAACGACCTGATCCGCCCCGCCATGTATGACGCCGTGCACCGCACCGAAACCGTGCGCCAGCGTCCCGAAGGGGCGGAAATCGTGGACTGGGACATCGTCGGACCGGTCTGCGAGACCGGCGACACCTTTGCCAAGGGGCTGCATTTGCCCCATCTGGAGGCCGGTGAACTTCTCGTGATGCGCGACGCCGGGGCCTATGGCGCGGTGATGAGCTCGGTTTACAATAGCCGGGCACTGGTCGCCGAGGTGCTGGTGAAGGGCGATTCGTTTGCCATCGTGCGCGAGCGTCAGGAACCCGCCACATTTCTGGGTTACGAAAGCCTCGCCGACTGGCAGACTTGAGGTTAGGACCGTGATCTGACGCATCGGCAGCGGTCCCAGGCACGGAATGACCGGACGGCAGGACGCCGGATTGCAGGACGCGATGAACGACGGCACAGGACAGAACGGCGCAACCGATCACACCACGCCGGACCGGCAGGCCCCGGGGCGGCTAGGCCTGCGCCGGATGCTCACGCGACTTTCGCTGTTCTGGGAAACCGCCTGGCCCACGCTCTGGCCGTCGCTGGGCATTGCGGGCGCATTTCTGGCTCTGGGACTGTTCAACGTGCTGCCCGCCCTTCCCGGCTGGCTGCATGCCCTGATCCTGGCGGCCTTTGTCGCTGCCCTGCTGTTCACGATCCGCAACGGGGTACGGCAACTTCGCATTCCCAGCGCAGCGACCGCAACGCGCCGCCTGGAAACGGATTCCGGACTGAAGCACCGGCCGCTGGTGACCCTTGAAGACCGCCCGGCACTGGGCGTGGTGGACCCGCAAACAGAGCGCCTATGGCAACTGCATCTGGCCCGCGCCGCCGCCGCCGCACGCAAGATTCACCTGCGCTGGCCCCGCCCGAACCTTGCCGCGCGCGACCCCTATGCCCTGCGCGGCGCGCTGGTGATTGCGCTCGTCGCCGGGCTGGGATTTGCCGGACCGAACGCAACCGTGCGGCTCTCCGCCGCCCTGACGCCCGATTTGAGCGCGCTCACCGCGCGCGAAGCGGCGAGCCTGGAACTCTGGATCACGCCGCCCGAGCACACCAATTTGCCGCCCATGTTGCTGGCCAGCGCCGATCCCGAAAACCTCTCCGAAGCGGCCTTGCAGGCAGAAGGCCCGATTGCGGTTCCCGCCGGCAGCACCCTGCTGGCACAGGTCAATGCCGGCCGGGGAACCCCCGAACTGGTGCGCGGCGATGCGGCAACGGAATTCGCGGAGGTTGCCGACCGGGCCTGGCGACTCGAGACCACTCTCGACACCGAGGGCGTGCAATCTCTGGCGGTCCGGCAGTCGGGCGACACGCTGGGCGCCTGGGAGTTCGACATCATCGGGGACACATCCCCCGAAATCCGTTTCTCCGAAGCCCCGGCCGCTAACGATACCAATGCTCTTCGGATCGGCTACACCGGCCTGGACGATTACGGCATCACCGAAGTGCGCGCCGAACTGGCCTGGCCCGGCGACCCGGGCGCGAGCGGCATCACGGCGATCGATCTGGAGCTTCCCCTGCCGCGTCCGGATGCCCGCGAGGGTTCGGCAGCCAGCATCCACGACCTCACCGCCCATCCCTGGGCCGGGCTCGAGGTCGATATCCAGCTGACGGCAACCGACGGGATTGGCCAGACCGGTCAAACCGACCGGCTGTCGGTGATTTTGCCCGAGCGGGTCTTCAACCACCCGGTCGCGCGCGAGATCATTGCCCAGCGGCGCGTCCTGGCGCTGTCCCCCGAAAACCGCCGCGACGTGGCGCGCTCGCTGCACAATCTCGGTCGTTTCCCGGGCCGTTTCGACAATGACATTGCCGTCTTCCTGGCACTGATGTCGGCGCGATCCCGCCTGATCTATGCCCCGGAAAGCACGGGTGTGGTCGGCGTGCTCTCCCAGCTCTGGGACACGGCCCTGCGGCTGGAGGACGGCGCCCTCTCCCTGGCGCAGCGCGATGTTGCCGACTTGCAGGAACGGTTGCGCGAAGCCATCGAGAACGGCGCCTCGGAAGAGAAAATCAGCGAGATCATGGAAGAGCTGCGCGCCGCGCTCGACCGCTATCTCGAAGCGTTGGCCCAGAACCTCACCCAGGCGCTTGAGGGCATGGACCTGTCGTCCCTGCCCGAGGCGGGCGAGGATATGGAGCTGCTCGACCGCGAAGCCATCCAGGACATGATGGAACAGCTCGAGCAGATGGCACGACTGGGCGATGCCGAGGGTGTGCAGGAGATGCTGGAGCGAATGCAGCAGATGCTACAGGCCCTGCAGAACGCACCCAACACGATGCAGCAGCAGCAGGCTTCCCCGGCGCAGCAGTTCCTGCGCCAGCTGCAGGAGGTCCTGCGGAACCAGCAGGCGCTGCACGACGAGACCTTCCAGCGTTCCCAGCGTGGCCAGGAGATGACCCCCGAGGAATCGCAGGAGGCCCGCGAGGCACAGAATGAAATCCGCCGCCAGCTGGGTGAGCTGATGCGTCAGCTGGGCGAGATGACCAACGAAATTCCCGAAAATCTCGGCGATGCAGAGACTGCCATGAACGAGGCCGAGCGCGCCCTGGGCGAGGGCGATCTGCAATCCGCCCTCAACGATCAGGCCCGCGCCATGGATGAACTGCGCCGCGGCGGCCAGCAGATGGCGCTGCAGATGATGCGCCAGCGCGGTCAGAGCCAGGGAAACGGACAGGGACCGGCCGAAGGCCTTTTCCAGCCGGGCGAAGAGGGGTTCGATCCTCTGGGCCGGCCCATTCAGCCGGACGACCGGAACAACGGGGATGCCCGCAGCGCCGGCCAGAACCCCATCGGAGACGGCGAACAGGCTTTGCGCGCACTCAGAATTCAGGACGAGATTCGTCAGCGGTTGCGCGACCAGGGTCGCCCGGAAGCCGAAATCGACTACCTGCTGCGGCTGTTACGGCGCTTCTAGCCCCGCACTAGTGGAGGCGTTGCGCGCGCTCCGAAAGGGCGCCTTCGGCCGCATCGCAAATCTGCTTCAGACTGAACGGCTTGGGCACGACCTCGTGGATGAGTTCATCGAGATTGTGGGCGCGCTGACGTTCGGCGGCAAAGCCGGTCATCATCAAGATGGCGGTCTGCGGATAATCCTTCGAAACCTTAAGCGCGAGGGCAATTCCGTCCATGCCCGGCATCACGATGTCGGTGATCAGAAGGTCAAACGCATCCTGGCTGTCGAGCAGGTCCAGCGCGTCCAGTCCGTCATGTGCCGTCGCCACCTCGTGACCACCATGCGCGAGCGCACGCCGGACAAACTCCCGGACAGCGGTGTCGTCTTCTGCAATCAGTACGCGTGCCATAGTCTCTACTCTCTCCCCCGTTTCGAGCTGCCCCATTCGCGGTCGGCCAAAAGGACCACCGCGGCACAATCGTCGCTCGCGCCAGGCAGGCTCTGCTTGCGCAGAGGGAGTGACAATTTTCGTTAACGATTATCGCCGGAATTGGTAAACGAAATACTAACGTTGGCCGCACCCTCAGGCACGTTGTCGGTCTGGGTGGTGAACGCCACTGTTTCTCCGGGGCCCAACCGGCGCACATCGGAGGTGAAGTCCCAGGATTTCAGGGTGACCTGCGAGGCATCGGAAATCACGACCTCCAGCCCGGGTACATCGCGGACCCCATCACTGATATTGATGATCTCGCCCCGCAGCGACAGCACACCATCTTCGGTTTTGGGGTCGAAATCGATCCGCAGTCCTTCACCGGGTAGTGGGAACGCTGCGATTCCCACGGCCGCATAAACCGCCTCCATCTGCGGAACGGCCCGGGCGAAATGGGCGCGACCGAACCAGAGTGCGGCCAGGATTGCGGCCAGCAAAACCACCGAAACCATCCAGCCGGTCCGCGCGCTGCGGGCCTTTTGTGCCTGTCGGATGGCGGGCAGGTTGCGCACCGGAATGGTGGATTGTTCCCCGGGCTCAAGCGGCGTGACCGGCGTAACCGGCTCAGCCTGATCCTCCGGGTCGGGGACCGGCGTGGATTCAAACCAGACATGCCCGCACTTCCCGCACTTCACCCGGCGTCCGTCCGGACCGAGCTTCTCGGCTTCCACCGCAAAGCGTGCGCTGCAATCAGGGCAGGTGAGAATCATTTTCGAACCAGTTCACGAAGGTGAAGAAAATCAGGTGACCGACTATAGCCCATTCACTGTCCACAACCCGAGCAGGGTTTATAGGAGGCTTGGCAAATCGGTGGCAAGCCAGCCCGTGTGCCGTCTGACCGCCCGGCCAGGGCGCCGCGCCAGGCCGACTTTACGCATTATATCCGCCATGCCAACGTTGTCAGGACTCGCCGCCGAGTCGCATACAGAGGGTGATCTGTTCCACCTGAACCGAATCGGAGTCGAACCTTTTGCTGCGCTTCGAAAACGTCGGCATGCGATATGGCGTCGGACCGGAGGTGCTGCGCGATGTCAGCTTCTCGCTCGCGCCCGGCTCCTTCCATTTCCTGACCGGCTCCAGCGGCGCAGGCAAGACCACCCTGCTCAAGCTGATGTATCTGGCGCTGCGCCCCACACGTGGCCTGATCCATATCTTCGATCAGGATGTCTCCATGACACCGCGCACAGAATTGCCCGATTTGCGCCAGAAGATCGGGGTTGTGTTTCAGGATTTCAGACTGATCAATCACCTGACCGCGGTCGAGAATGTCGCGTTGCCCCTGCGCGTGGGTGGCGCGCGACCCGGCGATATCGATGCCCATGTTCGCGAACTGCTCAGCTGGGTCGGGCTCGGTGAACGTCTGGATGCCCGCCCCTCCACCCTGTCGGGCGGCCAGCAACAGCGGGTGGCAATCGCCCGGGCTGTGATCAACCGCCCCCGCCTGCTGCTGGCCGATGAGCCCACCGGAAACGTCGATGACCGGATCGCCGTCCGGCTGATGTATCTCTTCGAAGAGCTCAACAAGACCGGCACCACCGTTGTCATCGCCACCCACAACAACGCGCTCGTGGAAAAATTCGCGCATCCGATCCTGCGCCTCGATGACGGTGAACTGACCGTGCGCCGAAAACCCGACTCCAGGAATTCCGCGTGATGTTCGGGCGCAACAGCGATCTGCCGTTCGAACGCGACCAGTCCACCCGGTTCCTGCCGTGGATCGTGGCCCTCATGGTGTTCCTGGGGGTCCTGATGTTTGCGGGCGCGCTCGTGGTCTCCGACGCCGTTGAGAGCTGGGACAACACCCTGACGGGGCGCATGACCGTCCAGGTTCCCGAACGCGCCGCATCCGCAGAGGCAACCGCGCGGATTGCCGAGCAGCTTCGCGCAACCGATGGCATCGCCAGCGTGCGCGTTGTGCCCCGTGAAGAAGCCAGGGCACTGCTCATCCCCTGGCTCGGCGAAGGCGTGCGAGAGTCCGCCCTGCCCGTGCCGGACCTGATCGACCTCGAAGTTGCACCCGGCGCGCGCCTCGATCCGGTTCTGTTGCAGGCCCGTCTGGCCGAAACCGTTCCGGATATTGCCGTGGACGATCACCGCGCCTGGCTTTCGGCCCTGATCGATCTGGCCAGAACCGCCGAACTGCTCGCCTTCGCGATCCTGCTGCTGATCGCCTCCGCCGCCGTGGTGGCCGTCGTCTTCACCACACGCAGCGGACTGGCCGTGCACGCGGCCATCATCGAGTTGCTGCACCAGATGGGCGCCCGCGACACCTACATCGCCGGACAATTTCAGCTTCAGGCGCTGATGCTCGCATTGCGCGGCGGCGTGGCCGGCGGTCTTGCCGCCGTGGCCGTCCTGCTGGTCTTCGGCTGGATCGGTCAGGGAATCGAGGCCGCCTTCCTGCCCGATCTGTCGCTCTCGCCCGTGGACTGGTTTGTCCTGCTTCTGGTGCCCGCCGGAGCCGTCGCGATTGCCATGCTGACCGCGCGGCTGACGGTTCTGCGCGCGCTGGCGCGGATGCCCTGATGCGGCGCCGCCGGCCCAGACGCATGCGTTTCCCGATCACGCTGCTGATCCTGCTTGCCCTAGGCTGGGCGGCGGGACTTTTCCTATTCGTCGAGAAAATTCCACGCGCCCCGGCCAACGCCGACATCACCGATGCGGTTGTCGTGCTGACCGGCGGACAGGGGCGGATCAGCCGGGGCACGGAACTTCTGGCCGCGGGCAAGGCGCGCGAAATGTTGATTTCGGGGGTCGGTACCGATGTCCCTATCGGCGACCTGATTTCGTCCCGGTCTCTCGATTCCCGCCAGGTGGCGTGCTGCGTGACGCTTGGCCGGGCGGCACGCGACACACGGGAAAACGCGATCGAGGCCGCGGGCTGGGCTGCGGATCGCAACATCAACAGCATTCGCCTTGTGACGTCGGATTTTCACATGCCCCGAAGTCTG
>Ga0181558_10005992_pt1 | contig 10632 bp, 10 predicted proteins | sample 011ome_22_FD_133754 | JGI IMG/M metagenome (GOLD analysis project Ga0181558, IMG submission 133754) | Coastal salt marsh microbial communities from the Groves Creek Marsh, Skidaway Island, Georgia - 011507BT metaG (megahit assembly) | ecosystem: Environmental > Aquatic > Marine > Intertidal... | reverse complement strand
ATTGCGGTTTTCATCACGTGCAGCATGTCCGTATTATTGTTGTCGGTGCCAAGCGCGATACGGCAGCCCGCCTCGCGCAGCGCGGTGACGGGTGGGCTTACGCCTCGATTTGCTGCCATGGCGGCCTGGTGGGTAATGATGGTATTGCTGCGAGCCAGAGCGTCGACCTCCGCGGCGTCGACATAACGGGCATGGGCAGCGAAGAGACGCGGTCCAAGAAAGCCATTGTTATCGAGAAAGGTTGCTGGCCGTACGCCGTGATAGCGCAACATGAAATCCACTTCCGCCTGGGATTGGGTCATATGGATGGTGTAGCCCAGATCGTGCTGATCGGCGAATTCACGGACGTCACGCAGTAACTGAGGTGAAGACAATTCTGTGAGAGCAGCGGCGGGAAACACGCTGACGCGACCACGGTCATAGCCATGCCATTCGCTGTGAAGATCGGTGATGCGCTGCATACCTTCTTCTCGGAGCTGGTCAGAAAACTGTGGCGGGACACTGGCCGCCAGGCGCGGCGGTGACATTGGACCATCGACAGTGGTGATATCACGGACCGATTCTGCAAACACCCAGCGTTGACCGGTTTCCACCAATGCTGCTGCATCGCGGGCAATGCCGCCGACATTCTGCACCATGGTTGTGGTTCCAGCGCGGAGTCCCTCTACTGCGGCGAGCACAGACATCACCGTCGCTTCCTCCGAAGACAGCAAGCTTTCTGGGCTTTCTGGCAAATCTAGAGAATTGGGGAAGCCAAAATCTTCGTTGAATCCCTTGGCAATGGTCGCTGCAAGGTGGGCATGGCAGTTGACCAGTCCTGGCAGCAGTGCCTTGCGCCGACCATCGTAGACCTGGGCATTGGGAAAGCGCGCAAGAATCTCATCTGTCTCGCCAATGGCGGCAATAACGTCATTCTTAACCGCAAGGGCCGTATTTAGCAGCGTGCGACGTTCAGGATCGTTGGTCACAATGCACGTGTTCGTAAACACGGTTGTATTTAGAGCATCACTCTGCTGCGCCAGGAGTTGGTTCGCGGGTAGAAGTGAGCTTCCCGCAAGAGTGCCGACTCGGGCCAACAATTGCCTGCGCGTAAACTGTGGAAAGCTAATGTTTTTCTTCATATCGGTGAACCATAATGTCAAAAGAGAGAATTAAATTGAATTATCAGTCAATAAAATAGCTGTTAATACTGCGCAGGTCTTCGTTGCCACCCAGATAGCCGGATAACTTACAAGTATTTTATCGGGGAAGCGGAACCTCTCTGTCCAAATCAGCTTGGTATCTGCGCCGACTGCGATTGATACGCCGAGGGCGCCACTGTCCATCAAAATCTGAATTTCGTCCCAGGAACAGGTGATGGTGTCTGCAAAAGAGAGTGTAGGCTCAACTGCTTCAAACAATTCTTGGTGTCGACACTGAGCAGACAACATGGGGTAAAAACAACCAGAAGTGCTGTGCGAAGGTAGCGTATGGCTGAGACTCCGATTTTTTTTCCTCGATCTATTTAGGTAGCCAAAAACCTTACCTTAGAGTCATGCGTGGCGAAAATCCAGTGCTGTGCGCAATGCCAGAGTCGTGCTGCGTAAGCAATCTAAAGCATCGTGGTACACGTAACATCTGGTACAGAGGTTATTAATTATGAAAGCACCCAATTTATTGGTTATTGTACTGAGTTTGCTCGCTGTTTTTGCAGGAAGTACCGTCATGGCCATCGAAGAACCAGTCTATACTGTGATCGCCGAAGTCGATGGTATCGAATATCGAAAGTACGCAGATTACATTGTCGCCGAAACCGTGGTTACCGAGGCCAGCAGTCGCAACCGGGCGGCTAATCAGGGATTCCGGCGTCTGTTCGGCTACATCACAGGCGACAACCACTCCCAGACCAAAGTGGAAATGACGGCACCCGTGCAGCAACAGCCCAGTCAGAAGATTGCCATGACCGCTCCCGTTCAGCAGTCAGCCAACGAGGCGGGTTGGAAGATTGCTTTTGTGGTGCCAAGCGAATTTAGCTGGGACACCGTGCCAAAACCCACTAATCCGGACGTCTACCTGCGTCAGGTGTCGGGTGAGATCGTCGCCGTGAAACGTTACTCGGGGCGTTGGACCGATAAGAATCTGGCGCGTAGAACAGAAGAATTGCTGCAGGCGCTGGAACAGTCCGCCGTCCAGCCCCTAGGCAACGTGGTGAGTGCTTCCTACAATGCGCCTTTTACACCGCCCTTCATGCGCCGTAATGAGGTAATGGTAACCGTAGAAAGGGCGCCAGAATCCTGATTCCGAGTGCTGGACCTGCCTATTTGTCGTCCTTTGCTGGCTGATCTTTGGCCGTCGGGAATCGACTATTCCAGCTGTTCAGATTCTTATTGCAATAACTCTTTAAAAAACAAGAGTTTATAGAATCGAAATTTTCGATCAGGTCTATCGAAATTAATCGTTATACCGATCACAGCGCGCGAGGTATCTTATGTGTTATCAGTTTTCACACGAAAATTTTGATGCTCACTAGGAGACATATATGTTCAAGAAAACCATTTCCGCTTTGACGATTGCCGCGCTCAGCGCTTCGCCGCTGAGTCAGGCTATCGCACAGAGCACTGCGCCAGATAATGACTACTGGTGGCCTAACCGCCTTGATCTCGGCCCTCTGCGCGCAGATTCTGTAGGCATGGATCCACGCGGTGATGATTTTAACTACGCGGAAGCCTATGAATCCCTGGATATGGATGCGCTTATCGCTGATCTCACTGCACTGATGACCGACTCCCAGGATTGGTGGCCCGCTGATTTCGGTCACTATGGTCCCTTCTTTATCCGCATGGCCTGGCACAGCGCCGGTACCTACCGCGTCACTGACGGTCGTGGCGGCGCCGATGGCGGCATGCAGCGATTCGCACCGCTGAACAGCTGGCCCGACAATGCCAACCTCGATAAGGCTCGACGCCTGCTCTGGCCAATCAAAGAGAAATACGGCCGAGCGATTTCCTGGGCTGACCTGATGATTCTGGCCGGCACTGTCGCCATGGATGATATGGGATTCGAGACACTCGGTTTCGCCGGTGGTCGCGTCGATGAATTCCAGCCCGAAGATGTGAACTGGGGTCCGGAAGGCGAGTGGCTTGGCGCCGATCGTCGTGATGCGATGGGATCGCTGCGTGGACCTTTTGGTGCGGTACAGATGGGTCTGATTTATGTCAATCCAGAAGGACCTGATGGAAATCCTGACCCGATGGCATCTGCCCGGCGTATTCGCGAGTCATTCGGCCTGATGGCGATGAACGATGAAGAAACTGCGGCACTGATTGCTGGTGGTCACACTTTTGGTAAGGCTCACGGTGCAGCTAACCCGGGTAACCACGTAGGCGCTGACCCAGAAGCTTCCAGTATCGACCAGCAGGGCTTTGGCTGGCAGAACAGCTACGGAGCCGGTAATGCGCGCGATACGATTACCAGCGGTTTTGAAGGCGCGTGGACCTCTACACCAACCGATTGGTCAAACGGCTACCTCATCAATCTGTACACCTATGATTGGGAGCAAACCGCAAGTCCTGCTGGCAACACCCAGTGGATTCCAAGCAATGGCGCTGCTTCGCAGCTAGTGCCGGATGCGTTCGATTCAAGCACGCGTCATGCGCCGATCATGTTCACCACTGACCTGGCGCTAAAAATGGATCCAGCCTATGCGGAAATCACTGAGCGTTGGCTGCAGAATCCTGGCGAATTCGAAGATGCTTTTGCGCGCGCCTGGTTCAAGTTGACTCACCGTGACCTTGGTCCAACTTCACGTTACCTGGGCGACATGGCCCCTGCTGAGGAGTTTATCTGGCAAGATCCGGTTCCCGAAGTGGATTATGCTTCGATAAATGATCGTGATATCAACAGCTTGAAAGAAGATATCCTGGAGTCCGGACTAAGCACTGCAGAGCTGGTTCGCGCAGCCTGGTCTTCAGCTTCCAGCTTCCGCATGACAGATATGCGTGGTGGCGCGAATGGTGCCCGCGTGCGTTTGGCTCCACAAAATAGCTGGGATGCCAACAGCCCGGATGAACTGGATCGTGTTATCAGTACCCTGGAAAACATTCAGGAAGACTTCAATAGCTCACAGCGTCGCAAGCAGGTTTCTCTTGCTGACCTGATCGTGCTGGGCGGTGCTGCCGCAATCGAACAGGCTGCTGAGCGTGCTGGCATTGAAGTCGAAGTACCGTTTGCGCCGGGTCGTGCTGATGCTAGCCAGGAGCAGACTGATGTGGAGTCATTCTCTTATCTCGAGCCCACAGCAGACGGTTTCCGCAATTTCTTTGTCAACGCCAATGAGCGCAATCCGGCTGAGATGCTGATTGAGAAAGCTGCGCTGCTGGATCTGAACGTGCCTGAGATGACTGTTCTCGTTGCCGGTATGCGCGTGTTGGACGCCAATACCAACGGGGCGCAACACGGTGTATTCACTGACCGCCCAGGAACCCTCAGTAATGATTTCTTCACGAACCTGGTGGACATGTCTACAATCTGGGCGCGCTCACCTTCGGATGAAGGCGTCTATGTGGGTCGCGATCGCAACACCAACGAAGTGAAGTGGACTGCGACGCCAGTTGATCTGATCTTTGGTTCAAACTCTGAGCTGCGCGCTGTGTCTGAGTTCTATGCACAGAACGACGCCCAGGAGCAGTTTGTTCACGATTTCGTTGATGCCTGGACCAAGGTGATGAAGGCTGACCGTTTCGATCTTTCCGCAGAGCAGCGCGGTGAGATGATGGCGAGCAACTAGTACTTATTCTGATTTCAGCTTAATCAGTAGGAAAAACGGCACCTCGCGGTGCCGTTTTTTTTTGCATGAAAATTCTCGTCTTACTCAGGTTAACGGTTTCGAACTTCCACGTGGGCGATCTTGCCGCCGCTTACCACAATGCGCTCCGTTCCCGGGCGAACGAGCTCTTCATTCGCGCTGTTTCTGGCTTTTAGGGTGAATTGTATTTCGACAATATGGTCGGACAGTGCGGTGCGAGAGTGAACTTCCCAATGTAGAGAGGGGTAAGCCTCGAAGAAGGCGGTCATCATCTTTCGAATATCTTGAATCCCAAAATACAGTCCTGTGTTGTCCGAACTGTAGGTTGCGTCGGCAGCAAACATTGCAAATATTGACTCTAAATCGCGGGCGTTGGAAAGGGCGAAGTAAGCTGAAGCGATTGCATCTGCCGTCATGCTGGGTCACTACCCTGGTTTGTGAGAGCGGGATAGGAATCTTGCTGACCACTGTGCCACAGCTGGTGTCTGATGTTTAGACCCAGTTTGTCTTGATCAGATGGGCAGGAATTTTGTCAGCGATGCGTTCATGCAGCTTTGGTAGTTTGGACCAGTGCAGGCCGCCATTGTAATGGTGAGCCGTGTGGTAGCCGAGATTGCCGGTGAACACGTTGTACCATTTGTTGAGATTGTTGTTTGAGGCTTCGAATTGATCGTTGGTGTTCAGTCCAGCGTGATGCTCGAAGGTTGCCCAGGCTGTTAAAAACAGACCCATGAACATGGGTATCACAAACAGCAGCAGCGCGGCCAACGGTTTGTACCAGAGCAGGGCGGCGAGAATCGCAAACGTAACGGCGCTGAACAACAGGAAATCTCGTTGCTCCTTAGGGTGCTTTTTGCCAACCAGATAACCCCGATAGTAGGCGGTGACTGTGACATTCAGGCTATATTCAAACTCGCCCATCCGGCTGCCATCTTTGCGAAGCCAGCGGCTTTCATCCTTGGTCTGATCCAGGAAGTTTTGATGGTGGCCATAGACATGGTGCAGAACCCAAAGGTTTGTGGTCACCCCGGTGTGCAGTGCATAAAAAAATTCGAGGATGCGGTTCAGCCCAGTCTGGCGAAAGGTCGGCGCATGCTGATGATGATGATTCCAGGCGCAAATCTGCGACTTGGGAATAATCATCAGGTAGAAATAAACACCCAACACATAGGGATTGGAGACTGTGAAATACAGCGCAAAGTCCAGCGCACTTAATGCGAGGATGCAGGCGATTGGGACTCTGTCTTCAGCGTGCTTGAAAGCAGCAAAACGGCGGGTCACTTACGGCACGTCCTTGTCGAAAACTACCCGCCGATTTTGGCATATCGGCGATTTTTTGCCAATTGAATTCACCCGGTAAGGGCAGCTGCTGACAATTGCTGCGATAAAACACCAGAATTAGTAGATAGATGGTTGGAGCGGGTGCGCTCAGCGAGGTGATCTGGATTCTGCAGAGACGCCATCATCGACTTGAAACGGTCAGAAAGTGGGCCTGAACACATAGGGTTCAAAAATCAGCTCGGCCGTATCGTTATCGGTAATAAGCACAAGCCGATCTTCCTCCAGACGCAAGCGACGAGTATTTTGCAGATGCATGATGTAAAAGTTGAACAGTGATGGTGCCTCGCAGAGTTTGCGTGTCGTTACCAATCTGGTCAGGGTGAGGGTTTCGCCCTCATGATTCCAGGTTGCCCCAGCCTCATTACAGTCGGCGGTAATGGCGCTTCGATTTTCAAGCCGAAATCGCAGCAGATAGTTTTCGGGATTGTCTGGTCTCTGCACCAATCCTGAACTGCCGCGCATTTCGATCAGCTGCCAGGAAGTGTTTTCCAGTGGTGATGTGGATTGAGGTTGCCCAAAGGCTAATGTGCCCAGCAGCAGGCAAAGCAGGGCGGGCCCTGAGACGGCGATGGAATTAATTCTGGCGACTGGCTTGCTCGTCATAACGTCGCAAGTTTAGCGCAAAAAATTCACAGATGGGAACAGGTCTATCCGGTCTCAGGCAATAGCTTCTGTCAGTGCCTTGATCTCCGCTTCGATCTCATCTCTGTGCCGGAGCTGAGTGAACAACTCTTCAACCGTGTTGCCATTGGCGAGGCCGAGCAGGCAGCCCAGCACCGCGCCGCGGTGAACATTGTCGCCGCCAAGATTGGTATTCGACAGTAATCCGGCTTCCTGCGATTCGCAATACTTGTAGGCCAGATAAAGCACGCTAGGCCAGGAGTCGGTGATGTAGCAAGCTGAGGAAAACATGCGCCCAACCACATCGTTGTCACTGTGAATTCTGGGAACGATCTCGGACAGCTGCAGGCTAATACTGCGTTTACTCCAGGCGCTGATCACCGTGGCTGCATCTTTGTCGCCCTCCAAAAATAGAAGCTCATCCAGCAGGCCAACGTAATCCTTGCATACCTTGGCTAGATACTGATCCGGGTGTGTTAGCAACAGGTGTTCCACGCAGATGTCTTTCACCCTTTCCAATGACGTGCCCGACAAACGCTCAGCGAATACGATTGGTGCGATGGTGACGAGACCGCCAATCGAGGCGGTGTCGTGGGTCACTGCACCGCATTCCCAGGCCGGTTTGCCAAGCTCGAGATTGGCAAAGAAACCGCGATGGTAAGACTCGGCATAGGTGTCAGGGTGGCGAGCCGGATCAGCAGTCATGAGCTCAATATAGGCAGCAAGAAACGCGTCGCGGTCATAGTGGCCCTGATTGTCGCGCAGCACCTTTAGCACGGCCCTGGTGCAATAGGCGTTCAGGGTGTTTTCGCCCGCGGGCATACCGTTATGATAATGCTGGTTGGGTTTGTCCCAGTATTGGCGTCGTCCCTTGAGAATCACGTCTCCAACCACCTCGCGTCGTTCGTCATCGGCAGCGTGAGGCCCGCGTCCTCCTTTTTGGGTGGAATGCAGAGACATAATGGAGGAAGGATGAAATGCAGGTGCCGCTTCGAATCCTGTCACACCTCCCCGAAACTGGCGAAAGATATCCATTGGGTTGTAGTACCAATGGACAGGCATGGCGAGCGCGTCGGCGACAAACAACGACTTAAGTGCAGAGATTGCACGCTGCTCTGGGCTCATAGTCTGTGAGATAGGTAGAGTGTTTGTTTGTGATGGATTGCTAACAGGAAACGCTCATTGCCGTAACCCGGATCAACCGGGCAATTTCTGTAAAGGCAAGCAGAGAATTGTTTCCTGCTTGATGTGTGTCAAGTCACCGGTGCGCGCCACTGCTAAGTTATTCATTGAGATATCAATGTCTGATATCGGTGCTAGTTGTGAATGCACAATTTCAAAGAGAGGTGATTGCAATATCTAGAGACGTCGGAGACCGCTATAGATGTGTACAGTGCGGTGCTGAATTAGTCTATGAGAAGCCATGTCTCTGCGATGAATCACAGCCCCATTCTGAAATCTGCTGTGAAGAGCAGATGCAGAAGGCGGGAGATTAGCGCTTTTCCAATTATCAGGAGGGAACCGTGAAAGTCTCTAAAATCAGGATTATGGCCGGGATCGCCTTTGCAGGCAGTATGGTGTTTGGACTGGCGTCTTGTGGCGCCAGCGACGCAGGATTTCTACCCATTGGTAAGCCGCCAGCTTTTGACTATGCGGATGGTGACGAGTTGCGTTCAACCATGCATCGTCTGGCATTTGAGCTGCAGCAGCTGGACCTGGCAATGATAGGTGAAGACTGCCGGGATACCATGTTCCAGCAACAGATCGTCAATCACCTTGATAACATCGAAAGAATTGGAGCTGATTTGCGACAAGGCGATCTGGCTTCAAGACACCTGCTCCTTTATCAGCACGACTGACTTTCCCCTGCGCGGAAGCGCCAATTGCAACAAATGTTGTTCAGCTATGATCTCCGGCGGCTATCTAAGTCACTCGAGTGATGAAAAAGCATTCGGCCACACAAGTGTCACAGCCAAAATATTGCAAACCTCATTGCGCTAGTTACCAATCTTACCCGACCGATGAGCCAGCTCTGAGGATTCAGCGTATGGCAAACTATGCGCATAAAAGCCGATAAACCAGCGTTCTGTACATTTTGCCATCGCGGCGTTGAACTAACCTTTCACCACCTGATTCCAAGAAAAGTCCATCGACGCACCTACTTTAGAAAATATGTGGAGCGGGAGAAGCTGAACCGGGGTATCTGGGTTTGTCGGCTTTGCCACAGGGGAATCCATAAACGCTTTGATGAGATGGCATTGGCCAAGCACTTCAACACTTCAGAGCGACTCTTGGCTGATAGGGCCCTGCAGCGTCACTTTGAGTGGGTGGCGAAACAGAAATCCTGAGCCGAATAAATAGAGGAAATCGGTATTCCCACGAAACAGGGAATGTGGGGCTTTTCCCGCTTATTTCTGTTCGGCGGGAAGAATGCGGCAAGCCCTTTTACTTACCGCGGAATCACAGTTACCTGCTGTTTTGACGTAAAAATATTGATGTGAAGCAGGAATCGGCAGTGATAAATTTCGTGGGTGCTCGTAAGGGCGCGACCGGGACTCTTGAAGATCTCAAGGACAGCCCGCCGATACCCAAGGCCTGGGTAAAACCGGGCATTGTGCTCCCGGTCATTGATCGGCTCAAATCCGGTCAGCTGCATCATACCCGGCTTGACCTGCACTCAATAATAATCAACCACTTTTATGACGCCGGCAAAGATCGTTCCGGGCTGGTGTGGTCGAAGTACATGATTTCCTCGAATGGGGTTCCCTGCCAAGAAACAAGGGCGGTAGCGAATTGGTGCTGCTTATATAGATGACCCCGGTGTCTACTATTCTCTTAATCTGTCGCGGCTGGATTTACGTGGCATCAACATGCATTCCGGCGATGACCGTCGCACTGCTGTCTACAAAGGTCGTAATGTCAATTTCCAAAAGGATGAGCGCACGGACCTACGCGGCATAGGGCCATCTGCTCGATAGCCTCATAAACAGTCGCATTGGGAGAAACGTGCCAGATATCGCCAACGGGCTTGTCGGCTAGTATTTGTTTGATTATATGCATTTCGATGACCTCTTTAATTTGGGTCTTGATAGCACTATCGCGCAGTGCGGCGGGTTCGGAAACAGTTGGCCATGCTGCCGGCCTGGATTTACTGGGAGTCGCTGCCTTGATTTCTGGCCAATGCGAATAGCAGGGCAATTTGCAAGAACAATGCGCCAAATATCACCAGATTTAGCCCGGTTAGACCAGCTATGGCGAAGGCAAATAAACTGATCGTTCCGTTAAACAGGGCGTAGGGGAGCTGGGTGCGGAAATGCTCTATCTGGGGACAGTCGGCACCGGTGGAGGACAGGATCGTGGTTTCAGAAATGGGCGAGCTGTGATCGCCGAATAACCCGCCGGATAGCACCGCGCCCATACAGACGTAAAGTGGTGCGCCGATGGTGACTGCGGTGGGGATTACCAGCGGAAACATGATCGCGAAGGTTCCCCATGAGGAACCCGTGGCGAAGCTAATTACTGCCGATAGCAGGAAGACTATCGTGGGCAGGAGCCAGGCTGGCAGTGCAGCTTGTGCGACACTGGAAATATAGGCAGCGGCTCCCAGATCTCTGCCAAGGTCCGACAGCGCCCATGCCAACAAGAGCGTCACTGCGACCAGTGTCATTCCCGCCATCCCTTTAAGGTAGACATCGATGCTCTGTAATACGGGTCTTACTTTTAGTCTCGCCATGAGGACGATCAGCAGCGCAGCTGCACTGAAGTAAGCAGTAGATAAACCCGCGCGAAACGCAGAGCCCGAAACCTGTTGGGTTGGAAAACCCAGGGGCACCAAGAGCAGGCAGAGCACGATCGCCAGTACACAAAGCGGTGCCCAGACCAGGACT
>Ga0181558_10005985_pt1 | contig 10637 bp, 8 predicted proteins | sample 011ome_22_FD_133754 | JGI IMG/M metagenome (GOLD analysis project Ga0181558, IMG submission 133754) | Coastal salt marsh microbial communities from the Groves Creek Marsh, Skidaway Island, Georgia - 011507BT metaG (megahit assembly) | ecosystem: Environmental > Aquatic > Marine > Intertidal zone... | reverse complement strand
GATATAAATCCTCTATATAAATTTCTATGCTTTATTGCCATTTTAAAGTTAACGTCCCAGACTCTCTTGCTGATTTTTCCATATAATTCAATGTATATTTTGAAAACCTAAGTGCTATTAATGCGTAAAAAAACATTATTACAGTTTCTGCCTCCCAAGATATTAGTGTTGGATAATCTGATACAACCAAAACTTGTCTTAGACCATCTATTCCTAAAGTAAGTGGAATGAGCGAAGCAATAGCACCAAATAGTATATTTACTGAAAATATAGGAAAAAAAGAACCAGAAAACAGTTGAATAGGTTCATTAGCCATTTCTAGATAATATTCGAATTCTCTTCCATATTTTAAAAATACAGATGCCAAACACATACCTATTGCATACAATGCAACAACACAAGAAATAAAAATAATTAAGGCTTGATACCAATTAGACCATAAAAATTGTGTGTCAAACAAAACAGAAGATATTGAAAATATTGCAACTGTATAAGAAGTTGTAGATATACTTCCTCCAACCATCATCCCTAACAATATCCAAGATAATTTAGTGGGGCTTGATATGTAAAATTCTAAATTACCTCCATCTTTTTCCCATCTAAGTTGTAAAGCCATTGCGAAAACTACATTAAACCAAATTGCCATCATTGATCCACCAATAACTGCATAAGCTTCAAATGCTGGATCTGCATTAAAGCTCCTAAGGACATAAATAAATGCGATAATAGATAAAACGGGCAGCAATATTTCAAACAAAACCCAAGATGGTTCTCTTAAAACACCCCATATTCTTGGATAAGCTCTTCCATAAATTGTTCTTAAAGCAAATTTATAGTTATAACGATTCATTTAATTTTTTTCCTGTCAAATTTAAAAATGCATCTTCTAATGTAGGCTCATATCTATTTACAGAGACAATGCCATTTAAATTTTTTAAACTATTGAAAATAGATTCTGAATTTTCATCTGACTCAAGTTCAATAGATACAGTATCTTCATTAATCTCTACACGTTCAAATTTTTCTAAATCAGAATGAGGGATATTATCTAAAAATTTACAAATGTATTTAACTGTAAATTCTGCTTTATTTTTTAATTCATTAGATGTTCCAGTATGCAATATTATTCCATCATCAATAATTGAAATTTTTTCACACATATCATCTGCTTCTTGCATGTAATGAGTAGTTAGTAGAATAGTCCTTTCACCGTTTCCTTCTTTTATCCATTCCTTTAAATAACGCCTTACGTCTAATGCTATTTCAACATCTAATCCCAATGTTGGTTCATCCAGAAATAGAATTTCAGGATCAGTCATTAGCCCTCTTACTAGATTCATTTTTTGTCTCATTCCTGTTGAGAGTTCATTAAGTTTTACATCTCTTGAATTAGCTAAACCAACGATTTCTAATAACTGATTAATTTTGTGTATAGCTTCATTTTTAGTAAGTCCATTAAACATTGCAAACATTGTTAATTGTTCATAGACACTTAATAAACCATAACCGGACATTTCTCCACCTGTAACTAGTGAAATTTTCCATCTAATTTCATTCTCTTCTTTAAATACATCGTGCCCTAGAACTGAAACAGAACCTGAAGTTGGCAATAATAATGTTGTAAAGATTTTGATTAAAGTCGACTTTCCAGCACCATTTGGACCTAATAAACCATAGAAAGATCCTCTCTCAACTTCAATATTTACATTATCAAGTGCTAATTTGTAAGGAGAATTTCTTTTTTTGAATTCACGAACAACATTTTTTGCTTCAATTGCAAACATTTATATCCTTTTGCACAAAAAAAACGGAAGCCCCCAAAAAGAGGGCTTCCCAACAGGGCTGCGTATCACACTTAATTGAAACGCACTCTTAATATACCATTTTTAATATGCAAAAGTAAAGTTAATTGTTAAAAGTAGGTGAAAAAGTGTTAGGAACCAAAGAAATCCAAGGCTTTCCCTTTGGAATATATAAAGTATTTCCATTTGAATCAACAATATGAAAAGGATCTAGATTAGAGCCACGTTTCCATTTTGCATCAAGCATCATACCACCATGCATTATAATTGCTCTTCCTTCGCCGACAGTTTTTAAAGATGGTAGTTGGAGAGGATGAATATAAGGTTCACATAATAAAACTATTATTGTTGGAAATGAAATTTGGCCTGTAGTTCCATTTTGATCTATCCAATTATGAACGTTACCAGATGAAGAACCTTTATAAGCATCATAATATGTTCTAACATAGCTGGTTCCGTTCCATGTCCATGTTGTAGATGTTTGAGAAGAAAATTTTAATGTTATATTTTTGCCGTTTTCCCATGAATTTATATTTGGATCACCCCATGGAAATAAAGGTTGTGGATTGTTGGATTTTTTATAACCTTTAGATATGGAAATATTTTTTAATTTGTATGTATCTGCATACAAATTGTGTGGCGCTTTACGAGATGAAATACGGAAATACTCAGGACGTCTATCTGTAATTACTGGTACACCCATATCTATAATTTCGGGTATCAAACCACCTGTTGCACCACTCGCAACGAGCACTCCATCAAGGGGTCTGAGAACAGTAGGGTCTGTTGGTCTAGCTGATCTTATCGGTCCATGATAGGATGTGTCAGATTCGTAGAAAATATTAATAAACCTAGTCATGCCACCTTCTACTAAAACTTCTACAACAGCATCTGCATTCTGAGGACCCGACTGTGGTCTTGCACGGACATTATTATCGTTTTTAATACCAATAACTATTTTATTATTTGCATCACTAGGCATAATCATGCCATTAACTGGTGAGTTGACACCATCTGTATAATTTTGTGTTTTAACTCTCCCTATTGTGACATAAGTTTTTTCTTTTTCTAGAGACCATCTATCTGCAAGATACGCATCTAATTCTTGCTGTGAGTTTACTTGGGCTGTATTTCCGAATCGATAAACAAATACTGGTTTAAAACAAGGGTCAGGTACCCAAATACCATTTGAATCTACATATCCAACTATACAACTTTTTGAGGGGTCATAATTTCTAAGGTCTAAGGCAGAAGATTGGTTTACAGTTTGTGTATTAGATGAAGTTGTTTCGGTAGTAGATGAGATAGTTTCAATAGCTATATAACTTTCTTCTCCTTTCTCTAAGGCAGACTTAGTTAACGGACCTAAAACACCGTCTGATACCAAACCTGCTTTAGTTTGAAATGATTTAATCGCTCTTTTAGTACCAGGTCCATTGATACCGTCTACTGTATAGGTGTACAAACCTAGGTCTTTTAATACTGTTTGAGCATCATATATTTCTTGAGAATAGTTTTGCTTATTTTCGATTTGTTTATCTAAATCATTAGATTTAGTTGAAATATTTTTTATAATTAAGTCTTTTTTAAGTAATAAATTACAGGTTTGAGATCCAACTAACCCGTCTGCATCAATATTGTTATTTGATTGGAATTTGATTAATGCATTTTTAGATATTGTGCCAAATTGTCCATCAATTTTACCTTCATAGTACCCATAAGATTTCAAAACAACCTGAAGCATTATGTCAGATCTAACTGGATGAAATGTATTAAATTCTGAACAATTATCTATATTGTTAGTAGGAATAAGAGTTAATGAGAATATCAACCCTGTTATTAAATTATTCATGATTTAATTCTAGTTATTTATAGTGACTTCACCTTCATTAGGTAAAACATGTACCCACTGAGAGCTTGGTGGTACTTCGATTTCATTTCCATTCATATCCGAGAGTACAAATGGATCAGTGATATCTCCTCTTCTCCATGTACCTTCAATATAAGATCCATTATTAAATACATAAGCAGTTCCAACACCTACTGTAAGAACACTTGGTAATGTAGTTGCAGAATCTTTATATAGAGGTCCCTGGAGAACAACTATTGTTTCAGTTTGAAGAATATCTATATTTCCTTCTTGAGTTATATAGTTATGCGCTACTGCATCCTTGTTGTTTGAATATGAATCAATAATAAATCGTGAATATTTATCATTGTCAAGTTTCCAAATTACGGTTGTATATTCTGAATACTTTACAGTTATTCTATTTGCACCAGTAGTCCAATTGTTCTGATCTAATCCGAAACTATATAAAGGCTGAGGTCCTGGTTGGAGAAAATAAAATCCTCTTTCATCTATTTTTTGTCTAACCAACTCTGTATCAGCGTATAGATTATGTGGTGCATTCCTAGAAGAAATTCTAAACATGGTTGGTGATGATTGTTCTTCTAAAACAGGAACTCCTAATTCTCTAATAGAAGGTATCAAGCCTTCAGTAGCGCCAGACACAACTAAAGTTCCACCATAGGGTCTAATCATTGTTGGATCAGTAGGTCTTGCTGATCTTACTGGACCTAAATATTTTGAAGCATTGTCTAAAAAGAATGCAAGAAAACGAGTCATGCCCCCTTCAACTAATATTTCGTGAACCGCATCAGCTTCCTGTAATCCAGATTGTGGACGTGCATTTATATTATTATCAATCTTAAAGGCAACGACTCTTCTTGGTCTCTTTAGCCAAATCTCTGCTGGTAATTCTTTACCTGTAAATGGTGACATTTTTTCTACATCAAAACTATATGAAATAACTGCTTCAGTAGTTGTTGTCGTTTTATTTGTGTCAGTTGTATCAGGTGTTGGAACTTCAATAGAAGTTGTTGAAGTAGTTTCAGATAATTCTGAATCATCAGATGTCGTAGAGCAAGCAACAAGAATTAACGAAATTAATATTAATAAAACTTTTTTCATATTTTTATATTAGTGTTGAAAAAATTAATTTAATTAAATTTATTTTTGAATTTGTAGCCTGATAATAAGTTAAATTTTTAAAAATTCTGTGTGCTTTTTTATTAGTAACAAACCAAGGAGGATCAATTATTGGGGATAATCTAAATTTAGAATATATCACGCCTTTTTGAGGGGATTCAAATAGTAAAGAATTATGAACATAACCCTGACCGCTTTGAATATCATTATCTTTATTGCCTGGAAACCCACCCCAAGGCATTGTAGGTATTACAAAACCAAGAGCAGACCACTCATTAATTGCAACGGTACCGTATTTAAGCTCTTCAACATATTTATCAAGAATCGCTTGATTTGTTTTCTTTTTATGATTTTTAATTAAGACAGTAACTCCTAAGTTACCCCAGAGTTCATTGTTGACATATTCTATAGAATTTAATGCAAAGTCTTCATAACTAGTGAATGGTATTTCTTTAAAATATAACGCAGTGGACCAAACTTCCTTGTTTGCAAATTCTTTTTCTAGATCTAAATCACTTACCAAAAATGGAGTGCTACATGAAAGGTTATTAATTTGGTCATAATTATCTGTTTCTCTTAATTCATTAAGATTTTCTGATGCTCCGGGATAATATGAAGTTGTATCTCCTACTTTTTTAAGATAAAAAATAATTTCATCTTTTAATTTTTGGCTATGTTTCCAGTCTTTTGGCAGTACAACGACTTGAGCAGCTATACAGTTAAATCCTGAGTTGTTAAGTTTTGCAGTTACAATTTTTTTGGCTTGATGTTTGATTTCAGAACGTGACCAATTACCAGGATGAACAATGATTGGGGTAACATTTCCTAATTCCGAAGAGATAGGTTTTTTATTAACTTTAGGTAAAGTTTTTAGAGAACGTTCTTTATCATTAAGTGTCCTACCATAAACAATATTTTCATATGTATAACTTGATCCAGTTAAATGTGTTTGTTGAAACCCATCGTGTTGAGTTAAGTATTTTGAGGCCTCCATATCTCCCTCTGTGATGATCATGTACCCTTTAGATATAAATGGTTCAAATACTTGTGTAAAGACTGGAAGTAAATAATCATTAACTGGATTAAGTTTCAAGTAGATAACAGATTTGTATGCGATCATATGAAATAATGCATCAAGAACAGGGATAGAGGAAACGTTACCAGCTCCTAAAACAAGAGTTATTTTAGGTTTGTTGTTTTTAAATCTATTAGCGAATCCTCTATATTCATTTATTTGTTCAAAATTTAAATTTTTTCCAAATCTTACCTCTCCCTCTAAAAAAGGGAATAAAAGCTTTTCAATATTCTTTGTTGGAAATGCTTTGTAACTCTTTTTTGAATCATCGTATTTTGATTTATCAAGACCATCTTCATTCATAAGTGTATCTTTGAAATATTGAATGGCATAGATACAAGAAAAGGGACCACCTATCCACTCTTCACCTTCTTTTTCTTTATTTAGAATTCCCTTTTTTTCAGATGCAAGGGTTGCCCAATAATATGAAATAGTCTTTATATTATCAATCGTTTGATCGAGCATAGTTAAAAGTTTTGCTTTATCAAGATTTAAAAATTCAGATGAGTTGACTCTTAATTTACTAATATTTCTATCTATATCAATCTTCGATGGATTCATATATACATATTATTCAGTTATTTCAAGAAGTTCAAAATCTCCCCAATTAACTGTTAAATGTTTTGCAGGAATTAGCTCATTTGGCCTTCCAACAGGTAAATTTTTAGGATATTCTTCAAGCGAAACATCTTCGCCTTGTAGTTCGTCGATAATAGCTTTAAGAGTTTCTGCTAAATCATCTAGAGTATCTACAGTTTGGGTTTCTGTAGGTTCAAACATAAGAGCCTCTTCAATAATTAGAGGAAAGTAAATAGTTGGAGAATGAAAGCCTTTATCTAACAGAGCTTTTCCAACATCATATGCTTTTATCTTATGAGATTTCTTAAGGTCTTTAACTGTTGCTACAAATTCATGCATACATGGTTCGTTATAAGCTAGAGGTATAACTTTAGAAATCACAGAACTTAAATATCTTGCATTAAGAACAGCATATGAGCCTAGTGTATCTAAACCTTCTTTACCTAACAATTTCATATAAACAAGTGCTCGTAAAGCTACTAAGAAATTACCGTGATATCCATGCATACGACCAATAGATAATTTTGGCATATACCATTCATAACTGTTTTCATTCTTTTCTACAATTGGTCCAGGTAAATACTCTTTCAAGAAGGCTTTTACTGCTACTGGACCAGATCCTGGTCCACCACCCCCATGTGGTGTTGCAAAAGTTTTATGAAGGTTTGAATGTACAATATCAAAACCCATATCTCCAGGCCTACATACTCCAACGATTGCATTTAAGTTTGCTCCGTCATAATAAACTAATCCACCATTTTCATGGATAATGTTTGAAATCTCCATTATATTTTCTTCAAACAAGCCACCCGTATTTGGATTCGTTAACATTAAGCCAGCTGTATTTTCATTTACTAATTCTTTTAGATCATCAATGTTCACCATACCTCTAACATCAGTTGATACCTCAACTACATTAAAACCAGCCATCTTTGCAGAAGCTGGATTAGTACCATGGGCTGAATCTGGAACGATAATGTCTTTTTTGTTAGTTAAATTATTTTCTTCTAAATATTTTTTAATTATTAATAATCCTGTTAACTCACCAGATGCACCTGCTGGCGGTTGAAAGGTAGCGTTATCCATCCCAGTGATTTCAATTAAAAATTTCCCTAGCTCATGTAGTACCTTTAAATTACCTTGTGTGAATGCAGACGGTGTTGAAGGATGAGAATTAGCAAAGGTATTTAATCCTGCAACATAATCAGCAAATCTAGGATTGTACTTCATTGTGCAAGACCCAAGTGGATAAAATCCTACATCAACAGCAAAATTTCTATGAGCAAGTCTTGAATAATGCATTACTAAATCATGCTCTGAAACCTCAGGAAGACTGGGTTTATCATTTCTAATTGCTGAGTTGTTAATTTCAGTTACCGGAACATCCAATTTAGGAAATCTAGAAGCTCTACGACCTGGTTTGGACAACTGATTAATTGTAGGTTCAGGAGCACCTCCTACTAAAGGTAATGAACTAGCGTTACCACCACTATGCACTATTTACCTCCACTAAAGAATCGACGTAACTATCTATTTGAGCCTTTGTTCTTTTCTCAGTTACTGCTACTAAAATTTGATTATCATCGTATTTAATACCCGCTAAAAACCCTTTAGATCCCATTTCTATTATTACCTCTTCTGCAGGTTTATTTGTTTCTACCAAAAATTCTCTTAAAGATGAAGAGAGATTTAAAACATTAAAATTGTTATCAGTTAGTAATTGTTTCATATATGATGCTTTTTGAATAGCTTGATATCCAATTTCATAAAGACCTTCAGGTCCTAACCATGATAAATGTATTGTTGAACCAACAGCATTTAGTGTTTGATTGGTGCAAATATTAGAAGATGCTTTTTCGCGCCTAATGTCCTGCTCTCGGGCTCTTAATGTCATAACATAAGTTTTGGTATTTTTCGAGTCTCTAGATTCCCCAATAATTCTTCCTGGAACAAGTCTTGCTAATTCTTTTCTAGTTGCAAACCAACCAACAGTTGGGCCACCAAATGATAATGGTGAACCCATTGACTGACCTTCTGCTACTACAATATCAAATCCCATTGATCCAGGGGATTTTAAAATACCAAGCATAGATGGATCTGCATAACAGATTGTAATGACACCTGCAGCTTTTGCGTTTTGGACTATTGATGTTAAATCCTGTGCAGATCCTTCATAGTGAGGTAGTGAAACTACAAATGCTGCATCATTTTCTGAAAAAACATAATCTTCTGGAAATAAGTAATTAACTAAATCTACATAATTAATATTAAATTTATTTCTATCTAAAAGAGTGTTTACAACTTCCTTAGTGTTTGGATTAAATCCACTAGAGATAACAACATTGTCTCTTTTTGTTTTATTAATAGCTACTGAAATTGCTTCTGCGACTGAAGTTGCACCATCGTAGAGAGATGCGTTTGCAAGTTCCATATCAGTTAAGTCACAAATAAGTGATTGGTATTCAAATAGAACCTGGAGTATTCCTTGTGAAATCTCAGCCTGATAGGGTGTATATGATGTCATAAATTCAGGACGCATTGTTAACGATTTAACTGTTTGTGGTAGATAAACGTCGTAATGTCCTCCCCCAGCAAAACAAATTAGATCCTGAGTATTTTTAGATTCTAAATTTTCAAAATCACTAATGGATTCAAGCTCTGAAAGCGAAGGTGGAACATTTAATCCATCATTTAGTTTTAATGTTTCAGGTATGTGTGTAAATAGGTCATCTAAAGAGCTTATAGATAGCTCTTCAAACATTTTCTTTAAATCAATTTCTGAATGTGGTACAAACATTAGCTTAAAAACCTCTTATTCAACAAATTTCCCTCTATTAAATTACCACGAATATCAAACTCTACTAAATCGTCAGTGGGATTACTTTTGAACAAAACAAAGCCAATAGGATAGCCTAATATAGGTGAAATATTTCCAGAAGTTACGATACCTTCTACCCCATCAGAGGTACAAATTGTTCCAGTACGTGCTATCTGTTTAGCATTTAACTTAAATCTTTTTAGGTATTTGTGTTCCTTAGTCTCTATTTGATGATCAATTACATCTTTTCCTAGATACTCATTTTTATTTGTTACAGTCCATTTAAGTCCTGCTTCAATTGGTGAAATATCATCAGTTAATTCAAACCCATACAAAGGTAAAGATGCTTCTAGTCTTAATGTATCTCTTGAACCTAAACCGCAAGGTTTGACTCCTTTAGTCTCTAATTCAGAAACAAAAGCAAGGGTATCATTAATGTCAAGCATAACCTCAAGACCATCCTCACCGGTATATCCTGTTCTTGCATATACGTATTTACCTTCTTTTGAAGTAGAGAATTTATCGGGTACAGACATAATATTGCTAACAATGTCTATCGCATTCTTACCTTGAACAGCTATTAGATCTGTAGATGCAGTGAGATCTTCATAATTAACTGAATGTATATCTAAATGGGTTTTTATTTTATTGGTATTACTTGCATTGCAAATAAGTATCAGGTCATCTTCAAATTTCCAAAATATAACGTCATCAATGGCAGTCCCATCTTCAGAGGTAAAAATAGAGTACAGTGCTTTTGTATTACTTATATTTTTAAGATCGGAACAAATTAAATAATTTATTTCTTCAATTTGTGAGTAACTTAAACGTAGTCTACCCATGTGCGACACATCAAAATATCCTGCTGATTCTCTTACATAATGATGCTCTTTTAATGTTCCATCATAAGAGAATGGCATAGACCAGCCAGCAAAATCTATTATCTTTGCATTTTTACTTAAATGAAAATCGTAAAGAGAAGTAGTTTTAGATTCTGACATTAAGAAATAAATGACTCATATTGCTGGTATGACATACCAGAATCATCCATTTCTTTAATTTCAGCTTTAACCATCCAGCCTTCACCTACTGGATCATTATTGATTAGTTCTGGTTCAGTTTCTAAATTTACATTTACTTCAGTTATAACACAATTCATTGGTGCATAGGCTTCAGCGACAGTTTTAGTTGCTTCAACTTCTACAATTGCATCACCTTTATTAAACTCTTGACCAACTTCAGGTAATGTAACAAAGACTATATCTCCGAGTTCACCTTGTGCGTAATCGGAAATCCCAACAGTTACATTGTTGCCATCAACTATGTACCATTCATGAGTTTCAAGGTATTTTGTTTCTGACATTGCTCCCCCTT
>Ga0181558_10005980_pt1 | contig 10638 bp, 4 predicted proteins | sample 011ome_22_FD_133754 | JGI IMG/M metagenome (GOLD analysis project Ga0181558, IMG submission 133754) | Coastal salt marsh microbial communities from the Groves Creek Marsh, Skidaway Island, Georgia - 011507BT metaG (megahit assembly) | ecosystem: Environmental > Aquatic > Marine > Intertidal zone... | reverse complement strand
TCCGCCGCCTCCGCCGCCTCCGCCGCCTCCGCCGCCTCCGCCGCCTCCGCCGCCTCCGCCGCCTCCGCGCCGGCGCGCGCCAGCGCCTCCGCCTTCTCGGCGTCGCGCGCGTCCAGGTCGTGCGCGTACCAGTCTCGCGGCACGGCGTCGCGCCCGTCGGGCAACGCTCGCAGCTCGTGGTTCGTGTTTTCCAGCATGCCTCTCAGCGTTTCCAGCTCCGCGCGTGTCACGAACGCGACGCTCATCGCGTTGGCGCCGAAGCGCCCGGCGCGCCCGACCCGGTGCGCGTACGCGGCGGCGTCCGGGGGCGCGTCCATGTGCGCGACCAGGTTGACGCGCTCGAGGTCCACGCCTCGCGAGGTCAGGTCGGTGGACACCAGCACGCGCAGTTCGAAGTCTCGCATTCGGCGCATGGCCGCGAACCGCTCCGTCTGCGGCGTCGCGCCGCAGACGAACCCCGCCTTGACGCCGCTCCGCTCGAGTTTTCGCGCCAGCGCCTCGCCGCGCGCCGGGCGCTTCACGAACAAAACGCACTGGTGGAACGCGACGCGACGGAACACGTTCAGAAGCGCGGCGTCCTTCTCGTCGTCACCGCCGTCACCGCAGTTCACGAAAAACTGCCGCACCGCGAGCAGACCCGAGGTGGCTTGCGTGCACAGCTGGACTCGGTGCGGGTCGATCGTCATCGATTCGACGCGCGCCACGGTTTCGGGAGGGTACGTCGCCGAAAACGCGAGCGTCTGCGTCGGCGAAGGACCCCCCGAACGCGCGCCGGACGCGTTTTCCGAACTCGACAAACTCGAAGCGGCGGTCACTGCGGTGGTGTCCGTGAGCGCGCGCGTTCGGTCTGTGGCGTCGGTGTTGGCGCCCGCCATGGCGCGCAGAAACAGCACGTCGGCTTCGAACGAGCCGCGCGTCAGCGCATCCGCCTCGTCCAGCACGAAGACGCGGACATCGTCCGCGCGTAAAGAGCCCTCTTCGACGAGCTGGCGCAGTCTTCCCGGCGTGCCGATGACGACGTGCGCGTCGCCCGTCGCTAACGCGGCGCGGTCCACCTCGACGCGCACGCCGCCGACGGCGAGGTGCGTTCGCAGCGGGCGGTTTCCGTCCGAAAAACCGGACGCCTCCGCCAGCCTCGCGAGCGTCGCGTGCGACTGCTGCGCCACCTCCCTGGTCGGCGCCACGACGAGCGCCTGCGTGTGTGCGACGGCGCGGTCGACGCGCTCCAGCAGGATTGCGCCGAACGTGATGGTCTTGCCCGTGCCGCTCTTGGCCTGGACCACCAGGTCCGCGCCCGCGCGGCCGAGGGGGATGGCCGCGCGCTGCACAGGAGAGGGCGTGTGGAGCCCGCATCTGCGCAGGCCGCGAACCAGCGCGTCGGAGAGCTGCAGGTCCGCGAACGTCAGGGCCTCGTCCAGGGTCACGTCCTCGGACCGCGCGCGCTCGACGCGGGGCATGTGGAAGCGCGCGCGCCGCCTCCGCGCCGACCCCCGTCCCGGCTGCGCCGCGCGACGAAACAGTGCCGAGAGCGCGGCGGTGACGCCGACGAGGATGACCAAACGCGATATTCAATGACGACGACCACGACGCGGCAGTGCGGCGCTCGCGCGGCGCGCGCGATGGGTTTGTTCGACGACCTCCCGTCGGCGAAGCGGGACGCGCCGGCGTCCGCGCGGGACGACTCCCCCGCGGCCAAACGCGCGACCGCGGCAGAGACGGACGCCGACCGAACGCGTGCGCGTTCGTCAGATCCGGTGAAAAGCCGAGCCGAACCGGCGTTGACGGACGGGGCGCGCAACCCGGAGCGCGGTGCCGCGAGCCACGCCGAGGCGCTCGAGCGCCTCGCCGCGCACATCGCCAACCCCGCGAAGTTCAAGCGCGCGAGCGCGCTCGCGGCTGAGCTCATGCGGTCCGGCGAACTCGAGCGTCGGCACGGCAAATCGGTCTTCGCCCTCCTCGACGCGGCGATGACGCCCCCGTCGCGCGCGGCGGACCCCCGGACCCGCTTCGAGTACCGCGACCTGTTCGCGGCGGCGGAGCGATGCGCGGATGAGGGCGTGCTGAACGCGAAGCACGCGAAGCGACTACGTGGCGTGTTCCTCGTGTACGTCAACCTGGTCAACCGCGCGTTCACGGATGACGCGTTCGAGTTCGCGCGCTTCGCGAAGGACGTCGCGGATCGCTTCGACGCGCTCCCGCCGTACGAGCCCGAGCCCGTGGCGCCCGAAGAGCCGGACCACGTGCCGGAAGACGCCGCCGTCGGCGAAGCGAGCGCGTACGACGCTCACGGGAACGCACCTTCGAGCGGCGCGTCCGAAGCGCGGGCGACGGCGCTTCGGATGCGCCGGGCGGAGTTCGCCGCCGCGCGGGAAGATTGGCGCGTCGTCGACGAAACGCGCGACGCGTTGCTCTTCGCCGTCGAGAGCGCGCGCTCGCGATACCGCCTCGCGTGGGCGCAGAGCACCGTGGACGTGCTGATTGGTAAGGTGGACGCGCTCGAGCGCGCGTGCGCGAGGTTCGGGCCGGACCAGCGGGACCGGTTTCTCCGGGCGCGCGACGCGGCGCGCGCCGAGCGCGACGCGCGGCGCGCCGGCGGCGGCGCCGGCGAGAAATCCGAACGCGCCACCGCCTTCGACCGGGACGCGGCGGCGTACAGGAACGCGAGCGTCTCCGCGCGCGGGGGAGTTGGTGGGGAGGGCACCAGGGACGGCAGGGGGGAATCCGCGATTCGATAGCTATAGAGCTATAGGTACGTATCGAGAGAAGAAAAAAGATCACGAGACGTCGCGACGATGGCGACGATGAACGATGGATGATGATGAAATCGCGCCATTCGGCGGCGTACTCGTCATTCGCAAATGATATCGATACCTCGACTCGCGCGCGCACGATCGAGTCGCGCGGCGCGGCGTTGTACGCCCGCTCGGAACCGAGCGCGCGACGGAAGCCGCGCGGCGCGTCGAGGGGCTGGAGCCTTCCCGTTTGCCGAAATCGTCTACTCGGAGGACTTGAGGAACTCCTGGAGGATGGTGAGACCCTCGGACTCGTCGCCGAAGTCTGAGACGACGACGCAGGAGCACTTGACCACCTTGCGGGCGGTGCCCTCGGCGTCGAGCTTGCACAGGCCAGCCCACTCGCCGAGCTTCACCGCCTCGGGGACGCGGATGAGGTGCACGTTGACCTCGTTGCACAGCGCCTGGATGAGCTTGGTGTAGTCAGCCTGGTCGCAATCCTGCGCGAGGACGCAGAGCAGAGCCTTGCGGGACTCGATCGCCTTGCACGCCTCGCGGAGGCCGCGGTGCAGGCCGTCCTCGGCCAGGGACTTCTTGAGGACCATCTGGAGCGCGGTCATCAGGTCCATGGGCTCGTTGGACTCCTCGGCGGGGGTCTCGGCCTCAACCTCCATGGTGGGCTCGTCTCTGCGCGCGGGGAACGGATCGCGACAACGCGGGACGGTCGGTCAGTGGACGTCCGGTCGGGACGCGATCGATCAGCGAAAAGGGGAGATGCGCGCGGCCGGAGCACGCGTTGATACGCGACGAACGCGGCGCGCGTCGTTCGCGACCCGCGGCGACGTCGCCGGCGGCGTCGCCTGCGGTCGCCGGGCCTCGTGTCGGCGGAAAAACACCCATCACGGACGCCGGACGTTTTTAGGGTTAGGGACATCGCACGCGCTCGGGACGGCGGGTGCACTCACTCAGCCATCGTGTGTGTTGTCGTGTGTGGTTTAGGAGGCGGTCCTAAAAAGCTGTCCTCAAGAGATGACTCTCGAGCTTTCTCGCGCGTGTAAGAAGGGCGCCAATGCCGGCCGGCTCCGCGGTAAGAGCGATGCGAAAGCGAACGCAAAGAAAAACGTCGAGGGGGCTGAGACAGGCTCCTTTTTACGAAGGTATTTAGTCTTCAAAATATGGCATATGCAAACTTTCCTGACTATTTGCTCAGTGGCACAAGGCCTGATAAGACGAAAACAAAGCCGACGCCGCGTCGATCTCGAGACTCACCGCGCGTAAAGACGTAAAGACGAACGAACCTCAACTACGAGCTGGTCCAGCTCCGAAACGCTCGCCACTCCGGAACAGTTACAACAGTTACAACAGTTACTCTTCCGGCAGAAGGTCGTCGTCCCCCGCCTTGAGCGCGACGGTTTTCCCGTCGACGCGCATGTGGCACCGGAAGCGCGCGCACTCGGGGTGCACGAGCGCGGCGGCGCCCAGCGCGGCGACGGCGTCGGCGCCCACCACGTACAGCGCGTGGTAGAAGGCGGCGAAGAAACCGGCGAGGCGCGCGTCTCCCTGCGCGTTCGCGTCGCTGTGGGTCCGCGTCGCGCCCTCCGCCGCCGCCGCCTCGGCGTCCGGCGCGACCACCACCTTGGCCTCCGCGTCCAGGATGGCCGCCACCACCGCCGGCGGCAGGGGCGTCGCGGAGACGACGATTTTCTCGCGCCACACGCCGCGCGTCGCGCGCGCGCACGCGTCGACGTCCAGCCGCTCGCGCGGGACGTGGCGGCGGAACAGGTACGCGCCGACGCGACCGCGCGTGTCGTCTTCTCGCGTATCGCTCGAAACGCCGTGTATGAATGAGCTCGTGTCGTCGTTCGCGCGGTACGCGGCGTTCGCGTCCTCCGCGCTCGCGATTTTCTGCGTGTGTTCGCCCAGCACCTCGTGCAGCACGCCGCGCACCTCGACGCGCGGCCCGGAGGCGCACAGCGCGCGCAGCGACGGCGGCGGGTTGCGGAACAGGAAGCCGTTGGCATCCACGGCGGCGCCGCGCGCGAACGCCGCGGACTCAGCGCTGGGCTCGGCCACGGCGACCATCTCCCGCGCCCACCGAAGCGTCAAACCGTCCGCGTCGCCGCGGCACGCCAAGTGCACCACCCCGATTTGCCCGGAGCGCGCCGACGCCGCGCGAAGCACAGCCTCCACCCCGAAGGCTCTCTTTTCGGCTTTCGCCTCGTCGCCCGGATTCTTGTCGCGCGGATTCTTGCCGGCGAGACTGCGCTCGGCGTCGCGCGCCGCGCGCGCCACGTCCAGCCGCTGGAACGGGATGGAGCGTTTAAGGCAAAACTCCGCCACCGCGTCCGAGCGCAGGTCGTTCCGCTCATCTTCCAGCCGCGGGGCCTCGAGTAGGAGCATGCCTCGCCGGCTGCCCATCTCCGCGCGAGCCAACGTGTCGTTTCCGTCGTCCGCGCTCGTGTCGTTCGAGCGCCGCCGATCGAACTCGCCCGCGGGGCAAAGCGCGTCGCACGCCTCGGCGAAGCGCGCGTCCTCCGCGTCGACGTAGGCGTCGGTGGCGTCGCAGAGCCCCTCGAGCTGCGCGCGGTCGGTGGCGTCCAGCTCGATCTCGCACCGCGCATCCGTCGGGTTGAACCGGAAGTACTTCGACCCGGGCACGAGCGCCATCAGCGTTCGCAGCGACTCGTCCACGCGGTCCACGGAGCAGCACGACTCCAGGACCACCTTTTGCAGATCGTTCAGTCGGCCGCCGCTCAGCGCGCTGGAAGCGTCGCGGCGGCGAGGCGCGAACGCGCCCGAACCCAGGCTCACCACGCAGTCGATGTTCTGGTCCGGCCACAGGCGCCTCGCCTCCATCACGCCCAGCATCGCCGGGTTGTTGCAGGTCACCGCGCCGTCCTGCCACTTGTCCTCGCCGTGCTGGTAGTCCGCCAGGTAGTACGGCGCGGCGCTCGACGCGCGCACGCCCTGCCACAGCCGGTGCTTGCACGAGCCCGGGACGGAATTCGGGCTCCCCGCGGCGGCTTCGCCGGGCGCCGCGGGCGCTTCGGACAGCGCGGCGTCTGCTTCGTCCGGCGGGTACTGGTAGTTGCGGAACAGGAACGGCGTCGCCGGGAGCACGGAGACGAGCGTGGAGACCACGAACACTTTCGGACCGCCCAACGCGCCGACGTCGATGAAGGCGTTTTCCTTCTCGCCCCGCGGGTCGGCGGGCGTGGGGAGCGCGCACTCGCGCCGGACCAGGCTCTCGAACAAACTCGCGTCGTGCTTGGACAGGTGCCACCCCAGACGCCACGCCTGCTGCACGTTCGTGCCCGCGCTGGTGTACAAGTTGCCGATGCGGTCGCTCCACGACGCGGACGCTTGCTCCGCGTCCGCGTCCTTGCTCGCGTCGCCCGCGCCCGCGCGCGGCTTGGAGAAGATCTGCGCGCCCAAGTCGCGGTAAATCTCGTCGCATTTGTCGAGCGAGTGGTTGTGCACGCCCACCGCCATCGCGAGGATCCCCCCCGTGCTCGTGCCGCAAATCAGGTCGAACAGCTCGTGCACGCGCCTCCCCGTGCCCCGCTCGAGCCGACGGAGCATGCGGATCGTGCTCACGCCGCGTATGCCGCCGCCGTCCATGCACAGCACGCGCACGCCGCGGCTCGACACCCGCCGCCGCCCGGCGGCCCGGCGCACGAGCTCGTTCTCGCCCAAAATCGCCAGCGCGCGCGTCGCCGCGCGCTTCACCTCGGGGTCCACGGAAGCGCCTTCTTCTTCTTCTTCTCGGACGGCGCCTTTCGCACCTTTCGCGAGAGGCGACGCGAGAGGCGACGACGCGTTTTTTTTCGTGACGTTCGTGACGCCGTACACCACGCGCCCGCCCGCGACGGAGGGCTCGCCTCCCCCCCGTCCGAGCGCGTACCCCGAGAGCATGTCGCGCGCGTAGCGCGCGATCGCGCGCCTGTTGGCGGCTTCGAAGGACAAGTTCCCGAGCGCATCCAGCCCCGCCACCTGCACGGCGGGCTCCTTCGTCGATTCCCGCACCACGCGCATCAGCTTGTCCAACAACGTCTCGCTGAACACCTCGCGCGCGATGGCGTCGGACGCGAACGCCAGATTGGACAGGATGTTGAGCCCGCAGATCCGCGCCGCCGGCCTGGCGGCGTCCGCCAACAACGCGCCGACGCGCTGCAACGCCTTTCCGTCCATCAGCTGGCGCGCCAGGCGCGCGTCCTCCGCCAGCGCGCCGAGCGCGCGGCTGGCGTCGCGCACGACGCGCACGTCGTTGGAGAGCACCATGCTCAGCAGCTGCTGCACGCCCCCGTCCGTCGCCGCCATCGCCTCGCAGTTGGCCCGGTCCGCCTCGGCGACGACGGCGACGGCGCGCGCGATGAGGGGGTGCTGGCACGCGGACCCGCGGAACACTAAGGAAAAAAAATCGGAGTAGGCTTTCCCGGTGGCGTTTCCGACGCCGCGCGTGCCCGCGCCCACCAGCCCGGCGAGCGTCGACGACGACGCGTCGTCCGCCGTGGTGACCTTCACGTCGCGGAAATCATAGAGGAAATCGGACGAAACGGCGGTCGGGCTCCGGGCGTCGCGCGCCTCCGCCGCCGCGGACGATGCGGACCCGCAGACGATGCGCACGTTGAACAGGCTCAGCTCCCGCAGCTCCAGCGCGTGGTGTAGCTCGGGGAGGAACTCGATGGGGTTGTTCAGCAGCCGCAGCGCGCGCACGGACGCCAGAGCCTTGAAATCGATCACCGGCTTGGTCAGCCGGTTGCCCTCGAGCGAGACCTCGCGCAGTCTCCGGCACAGTCGCAAGTCCGCGCGGAGGTCGCGTATCTGGTTGTTGTTCGCGCTCAGGTGGCGCAGCCGCGTCAGTCGCGCCAGCGAAGGCAGCGCCGCGAGCCTGTTGCCGTTCAGGCACAGCGTGACGACGCCCGGGTGGTCGAAAAGGGCGTCGGGCACGGACGTCAACCCGGCGTCGCTCAGGTCGATCTTCGCGACGCCTCCGTCTCGCCACCGGCTCTTTAAGTCGCCGAGGACTCGAACGCAGCCTTCGCGCAAGGCGACGGCGGTGACGTGTTGCAGCTCCAACCCTCGTAGGATCTGGTACACCGAGTCGGGGACCGCCGCGTCGGGTCCGCCCCCGGAAGAGTTCTGCGGCCGGCTCAGCTCGACGGACCGAGGTCTGGCGCGCGCCGACGCCAACGCGAGGCGCACCGACACGGGACCCGCGGGCGTTCGACTCGCGCTTATGCCGCCGTTCCTCGACCCTCGCGGCGGCTTCCCGTGACTCGAACGGTCTTTCGATTCGTCGCGATCGAGCTGACGATCGAGCTCGTCTCCGCCGCCGATCAGGAACGACGCCAGGTTACTCGTGCTCCCCATGTTGAACATCGATCCGAGCAAGCCTCCGGAATCCGTGCGTTTGTGCCGAACGTCCCCCGCCGGGGACGTGGACCCCGACCCGCTCGTGCTCGCGGCGTGCTCGTCCACGACGAGCTCCACGACCGCCACCTGCCCGCTGGTGTCGAAGGGAAGCGCGCGCTCGGCTTCCAGCAATCGCGCGAAGACGTCCTCCGCGCGTTCCTCCGATTCCCACTCCACCCGCGCCTCGTGCGTCTCCAGACGGGGGGGCACGCCGTCGGACGCGGCGACGTACCCCTCGAAACCGACCACCAGCGCGAAGGTGTCGGGCTGACGCCCCATGCGGAAGAACGACGACATGCTGCCGCGCGCCGCCGCGGCTGACACCCAGTCTGTGTGTGCTGCGTCTCGGAAGAGGCCGCGGCCTCTTGTACAATTCGGCACCGCGGCGAAACTCGAGTCAGACTGCAATTTTCGGGGCCGGAGGCAGCCAGGCTTCAAAAGAACCGCCTCTCGAGCCGTTCGCGCCAGAGTCGCTCGCCTCGGGGCGCGATGACGGACTACCACGCGGAGGGCGTTAAGCTCCTGGCGTACGTTCCGGCGCGTTCTCTCCCTTCCGCTCTCACGAAGTCGCCTCTCGCGACCGCGGCGCCTCCGACGACGACCGCGAGCCAGATCTTCTCGCTCCGCTCGATGACTCCACGAAGCTAGGCACACCTCCGACGAACCGTCGCGTGGGCCGTTCGTTCGACTCGCGGAGTGTTCGCACGAGGGCGCGCGCGCGCCGGAAACGACACGCTCGACCGACTCGCTCGACTGACACTCGCGTCACGCGTCCCGTGAACGACCCGACCGCCTCTCCGCCCCCGTCCCGCGCTCTCGCCTCCCCCGTCCCCTCCCCTCCGAACCAGGCTGAGCGATCAGCCGGGGCCGGGCGAGTTGTACGAGGACGTGTCGCCCATCTTCCGCGTTCCCGGCGGCGGTACGTTCTTCATCGGGAACATCCGCGCGGCGGCGTCGCTGGAGACGCTCCGGGAACACAACATCACGCACATCATCAACGCGCAGGACGTGGACTCGGAGAACTTCCACGAACACGCGAACGGCGGCGAATTCGCCTACCTCCGGTTCCCCATCGCGCACTGGTGGCGCGCGCCGGACGTCGCCGTCTCCGCGGGCGTGCGCGCCTTTTACGCGCCGCTGTTTTCGTTCGCGGAGCGCGCGTTGCAGCGCGGGGAGAACGTGATGGTGCACTGCCTGGCGGGCGCGCACAGGGCGGGCACGAGCGGTATCTCGCTGGTGATGTACTTCATGAACCTCTCGGCGCCGCAGGCGGTGGGCTACGTGCGCGAGCGGCGCCCCATCGTCGACCCCATCGGCAGCTTCCCCGATCTGCTTAAGAGGTTGGAGAAGGCGCTGCGCGAGAAGAAGGCGTGATGAGAAGTTCGTTCACGCGATCGTCGTATCATCGGTGGTATCGGGCGTGCGGCGGTCGCGTGCCACGTCGCGATACGACGTGTGGTGTGTTGGAGCGAGACGATTCGAGCGCGTAGGCGGAGAGCGGCGAGAAGAACGAGAAAATTTTTCTCATCACGACAATGTTCACCAATGTTCCCGCGACTCGGCTCGAGTCGCGTTCGCGCTCCGCGATGTCATCGCGGAGTAACGACTACCGGAGAGCGTTTTTCGCCCTCGTCTCGATCACTTCTCTGCTCGTTCACCCCCTCGCGTCCCCTCGGTCACGCGACGGCGACGTTGTCCAGCTCGGCGCGGCTCCGCTTGAGCGCCTCCTCGTCGATGACGTCGACGCTCTCCACCCACCCGGCGCTCTGCAGCGCGGCGTACGTCGCAACCTTGGCGGCGTCCTGGATGATGGCCCAGAACATGACGTACAGCCAGCAGTACCCCGCGAGCGACCACTCGATGCCCTTCATCCCGTTCCCGAACGGCCAGTACACGGAGAGCCACGTGGACGCCGCGGTGGCGACGACGAAGGCGCCGACGAGCACCGCCGACGGCGCGCGCGTCCAGAGCCACCCTTTGGTGCGCGAGTTGAACACCGAGAAGTAGTCGCTCAGGGAAATCTTGAGGTACATCAGGCACTGGATCTCGCCGTAAGTGAGCTGCGGCAGCCCCATCTGCGCCCACTGGCTGTTCGGATCGCTGGAGGAGAGCGCGTACGACAGCAGCACGAGGCTCGACGCGAGCGCGGTGAGGCCGATAGAGGAGGAGACGATGTATAGGATGTTCAGATCCCACTTCTCCGGAAGCTGCGAGGCGTGTACGTTGTCGTACGCCACGGAGATGATCGTGCCGTCGTTCAGGATGGTGATCGTCACGAGCGCGATGACCGGGATGTAGAAGTACGAGGGCCAGTCCTCGTTGTACTCGTTGGGGTGGTAGAAGATGCAGGACATGAAGAAGAAGAACAGCAGCTGCTCCGTGCACGCGATGCGGTAAATCACGAAGTTCTTCATGCGCTGGAAAATCTTGCGGCTCGTCACGATGGCGGTGACGATCGTGGACAGGCCCGGCTCCGTGAGCACGATGTCCG
>Ga0181558_10005979_pt1 | contig 10638 bp, 9 predicted proteins | sample 011ome_22_FD_133754 | JGI IMG/M metagenome (GOLD analysis project Ga0181558, IMG submission 133754) | Coastal salt marsh microbial communities from the Groves Creek Marsh, Skidaway Island, Georgia - 011507BT metaG (megahit assembly) | ecosystem: Environmental > Aquatic > Marine > Intertidal zone... | reverse complement strand
TTGCACTGTTCCATGTTGGCCGAAGACGCGATTAAAGCCGCGGTGAAGGACGTGAAGGAGAAGCAAGCGAAAGCGAAAGAAGCTGCCGCGGCTGCGGCTGCTGGGAAGTAAAAGGTTCCGACGGAATTATCATCATCATCATCATCATCATCATCATCATCGTTGTAAATATATACACACACAAATAGACTCAAATTCACCATTTTTTTCAACAACTAATCACGTTTTCCACTCCGACACAAGAAAAGCGCATCACCACGCGGTAGAAACGAAAAACATGGCCGCCACGACTAACCGCACGTATCTCGGCATCAACAGTTCTTCGCGTCTGCGCGCGCGCTCCTACCAGTTCGCGTCCTCGTCTTCATCAATTTTAACTACAACGAGTAGGAGAAGAAAATCTTCTTCTTCTTCTTCTTCTTCTTCTTCTCGTCGCTCGACGACAGTTGTTGTTTCTTCTTCTTCAACCGCGGAAAGAGAAGGCGACGAAACGCACGAACGAAGACCAATCCTGGTCGTGTCGGATTTAGACGGAACGATGGTTGGCGACGACCGATCGACTTCAGCGTTTCGGACGTTTTGGGAAGGAGAGATTCGCGACGGAAGGAGCAAACTCGTGTACAGCACCGGTCGTTCGTTGGAGTCGTTTCGAGTTTTGTTGAGCGAGAAGCGAGAGGTGATGGTTGAACCAGAGATGCTGATATGCGCTGTCGGCACTAAAGTGTACTCGAAAACTGAGGAAGAAAAATGGGTCGAAGACGAAGAGTGGACGAGAACGCTAGACGTGGGGTGGGATGAGTCTATCGTCCGAGCCGGGTGCGCGAAAGCCATCGAATTATGCGGGGAAGAGTCGGCACATTTTCGACCGGAGGAGGAACAGAACGCGCATAAAATAACGTGCGGGTTGAAGGATGAAAAGTTAGGCGACTTTGTGGAAACGTTGGAGAAATATTTGAAAGAAAAGAAAGTGACGGCGAAAATAATTAGCTCCGGTACGGGTGGATGGAAGTACGTAGATTGCGTCTCGAATCAAGCAGGGAAGCTGGAAAGCTTAGAGTTTGTGAGAAAGAAGTTAGGCTTCGAGGTGGAGCGAACGGTAGCATGCGGAGATAGCGGGAACGACGAGTTGATGCTCTCGGGGAAGAATTTAGCGATAGTCGTAGGTAACGCGCAGGATGATTTAGTGAGGTGGGCAGAAAAAGCGCTTTTAGAAGGAGAAGAAGTAGAAAAAGGAGGAGAAGGAAGTTTAAAGAAGCGAGTGATTGTGACAAAGGCATTCGAGGCGAGAGGGATTATAGAAGGCATACGCACGCATTTTTTTTAAGATTGATTTTTAATCTAGTACTACGAGTCGTCTAATCGCGGAAATCTCACGCGGAACCATTTCGACCGTCGATCGTAACGCGTCCATGTTCGCGCTGCAAGGGACAACCGTCACTTTAAACGCTTTTTCACCGCTCGCTCTACTTATAAAATACACCGCATTCTGGCCAAAATTCCGGCCTATTTGGAGCACGCGCTGTTCAACGCTAATCCGACTCTCAGTCTTGTACCCAATAAAAGGCACAAAGTACCCGCACTCGACCCAGTTCATGTTGTCAAAATCGGTGACATCTGAGTCGTATTCTGAAGTCAGCGAGCGACCGAGCTGAACGTGCGGGAATGCATCGACGAGCTCGTGTTCGAGCGCTTTCTTTGCGATTGCGTTTGCTCCAACACCCATGTTCATCGAGTGGGGATTATCGGCCGTGATTATCCAGCCTTCTACGGGTAAATCTACTACCTGTGTACTCTCACGTTCTATTTCTTCATCATCATCACCCTCCTCGTCTTTACCTCTGCTTCTTGTCATAATCACCACTGTTTCTTGGCTTTTATAATCCAACGAGAAGGCGATGAGCGCGTTGGCGTATGCTTCCGCCAAATCATAAATACTCGATATGCCTCGTTCTTTCGGTATAATCATCTTTTCCGACATGAGACGCGCGTATTTCACTTCGTTGTACGCCAAAGCTCTCTCTCTTCCTAATTTTGCTACTTCTTCTAATCTATTTTCGTCGATATTCGTGATGAAATCCGCGAGCGCTTCGACGGATTCCTTCTCGTAGTCGAACGAAAAGACGCCTTGACTTTCTATGAGAAGTTCACTGGATCCTACTTTGCCTCCAGAACACACCAAGCTTGGCGCTCCAAACGCCGCCGCCTCGATAACAGTCATGCCGTACGCGTCTTTGCGACACGGGTGCACGTTCAATTTCGTTCTCGAATAAATCTCACCGAGCTGTGCCGCATTCAAGAAGGACTCAATGCACAACTCAGAGGCATTCGGTATATGCTTCGTTGCTTCTCGAAACCGTTTTTTTAACCCTTCGGCAAACTCTGACGTCGCAGGAGCGACGAGTATTGGTTTCAACTCATCGCCAAAAGCATCGCGCTTGGCGAGCTCCTCGACGAGCTCGATAAACCGTTCCGGCTCTTTCTCTTTACTCACGCGAACGACGCACAGCAAAGCGTTTCGTGTCTTCTTCAGCGATGGTTGCTCTCGAGCGAGAGCGCTCGTTGCGTCTCTCAAAACGTCCTCGCGCAAAGGTGGGTGAAGCACCACTGCGACGACAGCCTCTCTGCCGTCGACGCCGCCAACGAAAGCGTCTCTCAAAAATTTGGCGTCGTTTATGCACAAACAAATAACGTGCGTCGACGCGGCAACCATGCGTTGCTCTAATTCGTAGTGAGACTCGTCGTGTAACGTAAACACGCGGTAATTCAGATACGTCAAAGGAGGAGAAGGAGGAAATCCGTCTTCTTTTGCTTCCTCGTATTTTTTCTTAACTCGCGCGTACACTTGGTGTGACGACCAATCGACTCCCAAGACTACATCGCATCGAAACTTCACGATGTCCACCAACTGCTTCTCGGATAAGTTCATCGCGAACTCTTCGTGCGCGCAGGTTTTATCTAACCGTCCCCACTTTGATTTCGGCACCGGAACAGAGAGAAGAACACCACCGTCTTCGTTCTCTTCTTCTTCACCGTTATTTTTATCGCGCTCTCCACTCATTTCTTCTTCTTTTTTCGGTCTCGCGCACACCACCATCACCTCCGCGCCGTCAAACCTCAATCCTCTCACCGTACTCGAGGCTAACACGCCGTTCCCAGAGAACGTCTCGAACGTGTATTCGTACGAGATGAACAGAACCTTTCTTTTTCGTCGTTGTCTTTTCTCATTTTTTATTGTCGTCGCCGCTTCCATTCTATTATTTGTTCTTTTTTCTGCGGCAGAAGAGAAAGTGGAGTGGAGAGAAGTGGAACGTGTGAGTCAGCAAACAAAGCGCGGAGAGAGATCAAAAAATTTCTCTCGGCCACACGGACTTATCGTCGTTCGTCGTTCACAAGAGAGAGACGTTCCTCGCCACTTGATTTCACTGCTCATTTTTGCAACGAGTTGGTGATAAAAAAAGGAAAAAAATATTCTAGAGGCACACAATCTCTCGTTACTTTTCTAGCTCTCCTCTCTCGTTACATACGCAAAAGAGAATAGTTAAAATATGTCTGCCTTTGCCACGCACGCGAAAACGAGCGCGTTCGCCGCGGGTGCGAGAGTCCTCTCCTCCCAGAAGAAGACGAACAATAACAACAACAGCAACAACAGGTGCGAGGTTAACCTTTTCCCGTTGTTTTTGTATGGAAATATTGTCGGTTGAGAAATTTGTTTTTTTATTTCGTGTGGAAAGATCGTGCGTCCATATCCAATAATCATTTCGTTTTTGGATTTTGCGCTTCTCTCTCTCTCTTTCCTCCCTCGTGGTGTGACTATTGCATCGCACACGTATCGCATCATCGCGCTCGCGAGGATGACGATGATACTGATGATGCGTGTGTGCTCTTCGCGTTACGCCTCCTCCTCTTTCTTGCGTTCTTCGCGCGCGCGTGTATTCATTCGTACTCGAGAGCGATTTCGAGTTTTTCTCTTCTCTCTTTTTTTTTCTTGGTTAAAACGCAAGCGCAGACACAAAAAACTCTCTCCAACCTTCTCCATAAAAAAAAAAAAATTTGGATATTTTTGTATCTAAAACACAACTGATGAAATATTGATGGGCAAAACACACAAACAGAAGAATCCAACGAGTCATTCGCTCCGAGGCGGTCGCGCAAAAGGAGACCAGCGTGTCGGCGATGTCAAACACGAAGTCTGTCGCGGCCATCATCTTGGGTGGTGGCGCCGGTTCGCGCTTGTACCCGTTGACGAAGACTCGATCGAAGCCAGCCGTGCCGATTGGCGGGGCGTATCGACTCATCGATGTGCCCATGTCCAACTGCATCAACTCTGGCATCAACAAAGTGTACATTTTGACGCAATTTAACAGCGCGAGTTTGAACAGACACTTGGCGAAGACGTACAACTTTGGTAACGGGATCGTCAACGGCGGGTCTGGGTTTGTGGAAGTTTTGGCGGCTACGCAAACGCCGACGTCTACGGATTGGTTTCAAGGCACCGCGGACGCCGTCAGACAGTACTCGTGGTTGTACACGGACGTGAAGAACAAAGACGTCGAGGATATTGTCATCTTGTCTGGTGACCACCTGTACCGCATGAACTACATGGACTTTGTTAATCACCACAGAAAAACGAACGCGGACATCACCATCGCGGTGTTGCCGTTGGACGACAAGAGAGCGTCGGACTTTGGTTTGATGAAGTGCGACGAAAACTTGAGAATCTTTGAATTCTCCGAAAAGCCGAAAGGGGACGCGTTGAAAGCCATGCAAGTCGACACGACTTTGCTCGGTCTCTCTGCTGCCGAAGCGAAACAAAAGCCGTACATCGCCTCCATGGGTATCTATGTCTTCAAGAAGTCTTCGTTGGACGAATTCTTGAACAAAAAGTACGTGGAGAACCACGATTTTGGCGGGGAAATCATCCCGTTTGCCGCCAGAGACGGCTACAACGTCCAAGCCTACCTCTTCAACGATTACTGGGAGGACATTGGAACCATCAAGTCCTTCTTCGAAGCGAACTTGAACTTGGCTGCGGATGAGCCGGACTTTGAATTCTACGACGCGGATTCTCCAATCTACACTTCGCCGCGATATTTGCCGCCGGCCAAGATTCAAAACTGCGAGGTTAAGAACGCCATCATCTCCCACGGTTGCTCTTTGTCCGATTGCAAGGTGAACGATGCCATCATTGGTATCCGATCCAACATCGGTAAGGGTGCGGTCATCGACCACGCCATGGTCATCGGTGCTGACCTCTACGAGTCGGACGAGCAACGCGCCGCGTTGTTGGCCGCCGGGGAAATCCCGATCGGTATCGGAGAAGGTACCGTAATCAAGAACGCCATCATCGACAAGAACGCGAGAGTCGGTAAGAACTGCACGATCACCAACGCCAGCAACATTGACTTCGATGACGACGAAACAAAGCACCCGAACTACTTCATCCGAGACGGAGTCGTTATTGTCATGCAAGGCGCGACCATTCCGGACGGCACCACCATCTAAATAATAAAAAACAATAGAGGAGAGAAAAAGAGAGAGAGAGAGAGAGAATGAGAGGGAATAGTGAATCGAGTGATGTAAATACATAACGCGCTTTTAATACAGCATATATACTGAGAGCATTAAATACATTGTGAGTGTTGCAGAAATCTTCACTTTTTTTGTCGCCCTTCTTCTCCCCATACATGTACACCATACCCAGGACCGGTTGTCGTTTAGGAGGAGCACCAACATCAACATCAGCAACAGCACGTCGTTGTCGTCAGAGCAGCAGCAGCAGCAGCGTGAAGACTCGTCGCTTCGTTCCCTCGTCGTCTTCGTCGTCGAGGTCTCTCTTCTTCCCAAAGTTGAACGCGTTCTCCTCCTCCTCTTCTCTTCGCTTGAGCATCGGCAGAACGAGCGCGACTGCTACCGGCGAGAACAACAGAGCTCGAGAACGACGGCAAAAGGAAGAAGTAGAACGACGACAACTATCTCTTCGGAAGAAGAACTTCTCGCGCTCGAGATCGAGGAGAACGGCGGCGATACGAACGAACAGTTTGTTACGTTTTGGGGGTGGTGGTTTCCAACAACAAACGCTCTTCGCTCCAGAAGCTTTGTTCGTAATCGCAGCGCTGAGCGCCATCGTAATCGCAACCACAGCGATGATAAAACGCGTATTTAAAACGAACGGCGAAATGAGCGACAAAAGAAAGAAAGTCGTGGTGATCGGCGGCGGGTTTGCCGGGATGCAAGCCGTATTTGATTTAGCCAAAACGTGCGATGTAACTTTGGTGGATACGAAGGCGTATTTCGAGTACACGCCTGGCGCACTCTCCGCGATGCTTGGAGGTGGGCCAATGCGGAGGTATAAAGGGAGTGGACATTCAGGAGAGAGGATTGGAAAGTTACACAGATCGTACGAGAAGATGTGCGCGCGAGTAGGAGCGAGCTTTGCGCATGTTGCGGACGACGGCGTTAAGTGCGTGTGCGAGGAGTACGTTTCCGTGCGAATGGCGGGCAGAGAAGAAGATGAGGAGAATAAAAAGCTAGCGTACGATTATTTGATCATAGCGACGGGAAGTAACTACGGTGGTGGCGCTCCGGGTATTAAGCCGATGGGTGGGACGCCAGGAGAAGGTGCAAAGACTGGTTACGCTAGACAAAAGACGTTTCAACGAGATGCGGAACGCGTAGCTACGCCTTCTTCTCGCAAGAATATCAACAACAATAACAACAATAGCATTGGTAACGATGATGAAAGGGAAAAGACGACTTTAATCGTTGGTGGTGGAGTAGTCGGCGTAGAATTAGCGGCGGATATAGCGTGCGTTCGTGCAAAAGGAAAGCGAACGACAACGAGTGTTGTTTTAGCGCACGATAAAAATAGACTTTTGGACACGTTGCCGAAATCCGCCTCGGAGTACGTGGAAAAGTGGTTCGAGAGGAAGAATGTTCGCGTCGAGCTCGGCCAAAGATTCGAGAGAATAAACGGTGACGAATCTTCTCCAACTTCTTCTTACGTTGGTTCAAAAAACAAAACGGTCAAGATTGAAGCGAACGAAACGGTTTTTGCCGTCGGCTCGAAACCCTCCACCAATTTTCTTTCGTTTGAAAATCCAAGCGCTTTACTTTCCGTCGCCGAGGCTAAGAAGAATAACGAACGAATTCTGGAAATACCGCTCAGTAAGCTCGGATACATCGAACGAGATCCGAAAACTTTGCAAGTTATTGGATTTGAAAATATATATGCGGTTGGTGACTGCGCGATGAAACCGCCGGGACAGTTCTTAGCCTCTTTTGCGCATTGGGAAGCCGAATACGTTGCCACGAGAATAAAGAGGGGAAGAAAACACGCGCAGAAAAAGCAACAAGAATACTCTCTCCCACCTCGATTTATGGCAATATCTCTCGGTCCATGGAACGGTCTTTTCCTCTGGGGAAACCTCGTTCTTTGCAAAGGCGTGCTCGCGGCGATCGTAAAGTTCCTCGTCGAGCTGTGGTTCTCCAACTTTTTCCCGGCGCCGTACGCTCTGTTGCGACGGTTGCCGAAATTTGAGTTTTCTTCGTCGAACGAAGACGAAGGAGGAGAAAAGATTCAGTCTTCGTTCGGGAAGAGTTCGCTCGGCGCGTCCTCATCGTAAATCTTTTGATTATTTTTGTAATAGTTAAGTAGTAGTAGTAGTAATAATAGTAGCAACACCATTAGGAGAGTTCAGCGCAGTTCAGCGAAGCGAGACCACCGACCGCTCTCACAGGTTGGTTCTTCCATGAATAAAGCGTTACTCGTTCTGTCGTTCATGGAACAATTTTGACAGCGAAAAAGGAACAAAAAAAAAAGGTTCTCTCTTTTTTCCTTCCAAGGGCGCCATTACCGCGAGATATGGTCTCAAGTCTCGTCGCTGATACACACACACACATACAGAGAGAGAGAGAGAGACGCACACGCTCATGCTCGCTAGAGAGAGAGAGAGAGAGTGAAAAACGAGTCGCAGTGAGATAATAGTAGTACGAAGAAGAAGAAGAAGAAAATCGTATGTGTATGATTAATTACGCCGGCGATTGAAGAAAAGTAAAAAGAGTCAACTTTTTGTTTTGACGAAAGCGTTTTCACACTACATACACCATGCGCCTTCAGTTGGAAACGGAGGAGCTCCCGATCGACGCCGCGGATTTCTGGTTCGCGAAAAACACCAGAGCTTTCCTCACGCAGCAAGCGGAGCATTTCAACAACCGCAAGTGCGATTTACCGCTGTACGAAGTCGACGAAGCGAAGAACGAAGTGAGATGCATTATTCGAACGCAACCAAACACGTACATTCCGACCATCGTGAAAAGAGCGCTCGGTCTGAAAAAAGGGCAAAGTTTAGAACTGTACGACGAGCTGAAATTTAACAAGAAGAGCGAAACGGCGCCGAAATTATTCGAGGCGGAATTAGTCAACACGAATAACATAACGAACGCGTCGAAAGTGGAAGGCATCATTCGGTGTAAATCGGTCGGCGTGAAAGCGTGTAGAATGTACGTGGATTTGACCATCGAGGTGAAGTTAACGGGTATTGGAAAGTTAGTAGAGTCAATCATAGCGAAGGAGGTACGATTGATGTACGAAGGTTTTCGACCGTTGGTGGAGAAGTACGTCCAAGCGAGAAGAGAGAGGCAGATGGAGGTATCTTTGAGGAGCTCTTCTTTAGCCCAGCAAGAGATGATGAAATCGGAAGCTTTGGCGGAGAGAGACGCCGCACAGTTGATTCAGATGAACACCATAGACACTTCGCAGCAGCAAGCTCCAGGGAGTCCGTCGAGCGATAATTCCGCGAGAATCAACAGAATCAGCGCGGATTTAAAGAAGGAGTTCCAAGATGAAACGTTTTCGAACGAGTTATCGACGCTCAACGACGATTTCGAATTCATGAGCGTAAACTCGGATTTAACCGATTTGCATATTTTAGAGTCGCGGTGGAAAAAATTGGAAGCGTTCGAGACGGAAACGAGACAAGAACAGGATCTATCCGGTTTCGAAGTGAGAAAGTGTTTACCCTCGTGTTTTTCGTGTTTTTCAAACAGAAGAATGAGGAAGAAGAGAGTGCTATTAGTAGACTATCACGAGATGGAGCACTGATTTTATTTATTGCCTTTTTAATAAAAAATTGTATTTGTAATAGCGCCACTAATGCTCGTTCGTCATCACCACGTCGTCATAATCTTCGAAGGCACTTTTAGGAACTTTTTCAACTTGAATGTGTGGCGATCCGTGGTGGCGTCATCTGAAGCCATTAAGGCTCTCCTTCTTTGAGCAGAAGACGCGTGACCTATAGACGCTCGCGTTTCTATCCTTCCTCCCGTTTTACGGCCTCCCTCGAACAGCAGAGGTCTCTTCGAACATCCAACCTCTTTTTTTTCCGCTCGCGTCGTTACGAACGCGTGCTCGACAATTTTTGCAATATCGACGCCTTTTTCCGTCGTCTTACCGTGAATTTTCGATGTGTCAACCAATCTCCTGCGTTCTTTCTCCTCTTTTCGCTTTTCTAAAAACTCCTGTCCTTCTCGCAGAGCAACGAAAATTTTCGCCTCCTTTGGGCATCCGATGTTCCTCTTGTTCATCTCGCGAAAATCCGGTCCAGGCATCAACACGCGCGATCGCTGTCGTTGTTGGTCTCGATCATCATCGATTTCAATCGCGTACGGTGGCGTCAGAACCATTTTCGTTCTTTCTTTTCTTTTCTTTTCTTGCACGTGTGCTATTTTTGGTGTCTGCGAAAAAAAATTTCCCTCTCTTAGGAGTTGTCGTCGTCTTCTATTCTTGCACGGGCGAGTGCGCGCGCGAGAAAACCCGATCCTCTACCTCTGCTTCTATTTGATGTTACTGTTGTCGCTCCTACTGCTGCTGTTGCTACGCTATCGCTACTTCTTCCCTCTGTAGTACCTTCTCCTCCGTTTGTTTGTCGCGTCGTCGTCGCGTCCCTCGCGCGAGGAACGAGCGGTCTGTTTGCGTTTGTCTTTGATGGATCTTTCGCCACCAAAGCGCCAATATCTCTCGCTTTAAGCAGTTTTCTTCTAAACATTTCCCTTTGTTTTCGCAGTTTATTCAGCATCTCCTCGCTCAACATCGTCAGCGCGTCCTCGTCCTCCTCGTCCTCGACATCTTCTTTTTTCTTCTTCTCCTCCTCGTCGTCTCGCTCCTCTCGAAAATCAAATCTCTCCTCCAAAACAACTCGACACAGCGGGCACTCGTGCGTCGGTTTCGCTCTCGCTCTCTTCTCTTCCTCCGACCCTCTCGGCCAATTCAGTTCTTCCATCTCTTTCTCCCACTCTTTTCGTCGCCAAATGTGCCATCGTTTGAAGCACTCGCGGTGGAACGAGTGCGCGCATTTCTTTAACCGAATCACCTTCGTCGTCTCTTCTTCTTTTACGAGTAATAACGGAAACGTGCAAAACGTGCACACCTCTTCTTCTTCTTCTTTCGTGTTGTTAGTAGTAGCGGGTATCGTCGTTGTTTTCACCATCTCTCTCTCTCTCTCTCTCTCTGCGTGTGTGTAAGTGTGTGTCTTATAATATTAAAACTCGTCGTATCTCCCGTCCATTTTTCTCTCTATCTGTTTGTCGCGCGTGCGTTGTGCGACGTCGCGCGGCGACGTAGAGTAGCGTGCTTCGTTTTTG
>Ga0181558_10005976_pt1 | contig 10641 bp, 7 predicted proteins | sample 011ome_22_FD_133754 | JGI IMG/M metagenome (GOLD analysis project Ga0181558, IMG submission 133754) | Coastal salt marsh microbial communities from the Groves Creek Marsh, Skidaway Island, Georgia - 011507BT metaG (megahit assembly) | ecosystem: Environmental > Aquatic > Marine > Intertidal zone... | reverse complement strand
TCCCGTCGCTGGCGTCCGACCTGCGCCCGGGCGCGCTGCTGCCGCCGCTCGACGACGCGGATCGTACTAATATCGAAACCCCGTACCCGCGGCGGGCGTACCACAGCAGCGTCTTGCGCGTGGCGAGTCGGAACGTCGCGCTGTGGACGCACTACGACACGCACGACAACGTGTTGGCGCAAATCGCCGGACGCAAAACCGTCACGCTGTGGCCGCCTGATTGCGAGCCGTTCATGCACTGCGAGGGCTCGAGCTCGCGCGTGGCGGACATCGCCGCGGAGCTGGACACTGTGGACACCGTGGACACTGTGGACACCGATTCCACAAACAGGGACCCGTCTCTAGTAGAGCGACGGCGCCGGAGAGACGCGGCGCACCCGTTGTTCGCCGCCGTCTCACACGCGCGGCGCGTCGCGACGCTGCGCCCGGGCGAGGCGCTGTACATCCCCGCGCTGTGGTTCCACCACGCGCGCGCGAGCGATGAAGAAGAACTGCGAGGCGCTGGGGTAGAAGACGCGTGGAACGGCGCGTCCGTGGCGGTGAACGTGTTCTGGCGGAGCCTGCCCGCGGAGGACCACGACCCGGGCGACGTCTTCGGGAACAAAGACCCGCCGGCGGCGAGACGCGCCGCCGACATGGCGGCCAAAGCGGGCGCCGCGTTGGCGTCCCTGCCGGAACCGCAGAGGCGGTTCTACGCGCGGCGCGCCGCCAAACGGCTGGCGGAGCAGCTCGGGTACGCGCTGGAACTCGCTGGAACCGGCGCGGAGGCGTCGAAGCCCTCGTGAGCGGCTCTCGGCGGAGAGAGAGCGCGTTAAGGAACGCGTCGTCGTTAGAAGTATAGTAGCTACTTTCGTACCGTTCGCTCACCGGCGTCTCCTCGCCGTCCCGGCCATGAACCGGCTCGGGGTCTGCATGAGCGCGTGGAACTCCGATCCCGCGCGGCTCAGTCTGCGGGACGCGTCGCGCATCGCGCGGTCGATGCGCGCCGCCTGCGCCAGGTGCGTCTCCCGCCAGAGCCGCGCGCCGACGAAGCCCGCGAACGCCAGCGCCGCGCGCGCCTCGGCGTCGGCGCACAGAAAAGTCACGCCGGCGAGCGCCGCGCCGAGAGCCCAGCGCGCGTCCGCGCGCGCGGCGCGCCACCGATCGAACACTTCTCGGTCGAGAAACGCCCACGCGCTCGCGACGGCCGCGCGCTGCCACTCCACGAGCGCCGGCGCGGTGAACGCGAGGCACCACAGCGTGGTGAAGACCCGCCACGTGCTGTTCAGCCGCGCGCCCAGCTTGGCGACGCCGTACAACGCGAGAAACGCGCGCAGAACCTTCGCGTTGTCACGGCCGCTGAGCAGGTCATCGTGCGCGTCCGTCAGCGCGTTCGCGGCCGCCGCGACCCGGGCGGCGTGCGCGGCGACGTGCTCGGGGCGCAGCGCGAAGCCGTGCGCGCGGCGGGGGAACACCAGGCACAGCAGGTTCGCGCGGCACAGGAACGCCATGGCGGCGTACGAGAAGAGCACCACCGGGTTGAGCGGGACGTGCGCGGCGACGATGCCGGGCGCGCGCGCCGCGAGCAGCGCACACATACCGGCGAGGAACACGAGCGCGGATCGGCCCTTCTCGCGCCACAGCACCAGCCTCTGCAGCGACGTCTCGCGCATCACGTCGTACGCCCCGTACGCGCGATCAAAGTCGAAGTCATCCGCGCCGCGCCGCGCTTCGCCGCGCGACGCCGCGCGCGCCGCGCGTTGGATGGTGAGCGCGCCGGGCGGCACGGTGTCGTCCGTGTCCCTGGTCGCCGTGGAGTCCGCGGGGCTCTGCACGGCTGGCGTGCAGGGAGTCAGCGAGTCAGTCGCGAACGTCCCGCGCCGAGACTGCTTCGCGGCGGCTCGGCGCCGCCGCGCCTGCACCGCCTCCATCTCCTCGCGCGTCAGCGCGAGATGTCCATGGACGTCCATGCGCAGCGTGCTCGCGTCGGAAGCGGCGGTGGTGGCGCGGCTGCGCGCAGAGCCGCCGCTGCGGTGCGCGGCGGCCGTAAGACGGGAGGAGGCGTTGGAGTTGGACAGGTCCCCGAACGCGCGGCGCGCGGCGCGGGACTCGGCGCCGCCCAGCCCGCGCTTCTCCGCGGCGAGCTCGGAGAGGGTCACCGCGTGACGCGGCGCGGTGTCGTTTTCATCCTCGTCCAGGGAGGCGCGCGCGCGCCCGTCGAGCGCGGCGGCGCGCGCGGGGTCGAACCCCGTGGAGGGGCTGTACGCGTATATCATCCTGTGTCTCTCAACCCGCCTCGAGCGAACGTTGAGCGATCGAGACGCGGCGCGGTGTGAGGCGCGCGGCGTGGAATGGAATGCAGTCGTCGTTGACGCGGAATACGAGCGTTTTCGCGACACATACCGATGTTGTTTCCCCTACGGACTTTTAGTCGCAAATTTTGGACGTTTTGGATCGAGGTCGACGTTCCGAGCAGAAAATTGAAGCTCAACGAAGAAAAACTCGGCAACCTCGGATGAGAATTGCCCTGTTTGCGCCCTCGCTGGCGCGCCACAACGCGGGCGTCTGGGGGCGTTCGGCACGTGCGTGCGGCCCGCCCCCCGAGCGCACTTCGGCGCTCGGGCGTTCCGCGCGCGCGCGCTCGAGAGATGTCCGCCACCCCCGTGGGCAAGGCCCTGGAGAAGGTGATCTGGGAGGTGCATCAGTGCGAGCAGATCCTCGCGGCGGGCGGGTCCTCCGACGAGCGCATCGTCGATAAGCTGGAGGACCTGGTGAAGACGCTGCCGTCTCTGCGCGCGGCCGCGGCGGAGAGCGAGGCGGCGGACGACGACGCGCGCTCGGCGACGCTCCTGCCCGTGTCCGCGCTGCGGCTCGTGGACGAGGGGCGGTGTCCGACGCGCGGCATGGTGGATGGGCTGCTGGCGGTGGGCGAGGCCAACGCGGCGACCAAGGGCAAGACGAACGTCTTCGCCAGGCTGCACGCCGAGCTGGAGGCGCAGAACGGGGCGCAGCCCAGGGCGGACGCGCCCGCGGGCGCGGTGGAAACGCCCGCGGCGGCGAAGACCACCCCGACCAAGCGCAAACGCGGGAGGTGATGATGGCGCGCGAGGGAAAAGTCGCGCGGACGCGAGCGTCGACGTCGCAATCGTCACAAGTACGTCACAAGTAGCTCGTCGTAAGAGTTGTTACGCGTCGCGCGCGCCGTCTCGTCACACGACCACACGCGCATATGTGTCACAGCCTTTCGAAGAAGAAAGTTTCGAAGAAGTAACGAACTCCCTCAGCAGCACTGGGTTTTGGGCTTTTCGTGTCTGCGCGCGTCCAGCGCGATTCCCGGCGCGTCGGCGGTCGCGCGCGCCGGCGCGTCGCGCGGGAGCTTTTTGGCGACGTCGCAGAAGAGGTCGTTGACGCTCGCCGCGGTCTTCGCCGAGGTCTCGACGAAGTGCAGCCCGTTCTCCTCAGCGTACGCCTGGGCCTCCTCGGCGGTGACCTGCCGCTCGTCCGCCATGTCGCTCTTGTTCCCGGCGAGCGCCATCACCAAGTCGGCGTTGCCCTGCCGCTGCAGCTCGCGCACCCACGTCTTGGCGCGCGCGTAGGACGCCTGCGACGTGATGTCGTAGACCACGATCGCCGCCGCCGCGCCGCGGTAGTACATGGGTGCCAGCGAGTGGTACCGCTCCTGGCCGGCGGTGTCCCAGATCTCAAACTTCACCGTCACGTCGGACGTCGCGACGGTTTGCGTCAGAAACGCCGCGCCGATGGTGCTCTCCTGGTACTCGAAAAACTGGCCTTTGACGAAGCGAAGCACTAAGCTGGACTTGCCCGCGCCCATGTCGCCGAGCAAAACCTATCGGGGCGTTTCGGAAGCGCACACGCGAGGAGACACGTCGTTAATAAAGGTCAGCGTCGTGAGGTGCGCGTCGTGGTGGTCGATCGTGCTCTCGATTCGCCGTCGCGGGCCCCGTGAGACGCGACGTGAGAATAGACGACGCGCGTTCGAGACGCGTTCGAGACGCGTTCGAGACGACGTCTCAACGGAGGTCGAGCGGCGCGACGCGCGCGCGCGCGGGGCCTCGGGGCCGGTCGGGCGGGGGCGCGAGAGACGAGGGCGCTGGCGTGGCGGCGGGACGCACCAGCTTCGCCTGCATGGGGGCCTGCGCCATGGTCGCGCCTTGTCAGATCCTCGGCGCGAGCGTAGTCTCGTTGGACGCAACCGTTCGGGTGGTCGGTCACGCGAGAGACGCCGAGGCGCGCGCGGCCGGGAACCGAGGACGCGCGGCGGGCGTCCGAGAAGCGCGCGAGGGACACTCTCTCGCGGTCGTGCGGCGCGTGCGCGACGAATGGCGGGGGGCAGGCGCTCGGACACCACATGTTCGCGGTCGTAGCTCTTAGTCACGCGAGTGCAAGAATAAAAACACACTGGCAGACAAAGGAACCACACACACTTATTCCTTATCTGTATGGGCAAACAGTCACGACGGTCATCATCATCATGCGCGCGATTCGAAAACGTCGCCTCCTCTCGCACCTTTGCTGCTCCTTACGTCTCGCGAAGTTTGAGCGAACGAACGCGCGCGGCACGTCTCACAGTCTCGGGCGGGACGAGGCTCGTCCGCCCGCTTTACCGAGCGGCGCCGCCGCGCCTGGGGCGCGGCGCTCGCCGGTCGCCATGGACGCGTCTCCCCGAGACGTGTCTTTTGCGAGGTCCGTCTCCGGGGCGCTCGGGGAGCTCGTGCTCGCGTCGACCGCGTTGGCGCTGCTCCTGAGTCAGACGAGCGCTCGCTTCGCGTGGAATCTGCCGGTGGCGGTGGCCGTGGTGTGGGCGACGCACGCCCTGGCTCGAGTGCGCGTGGACGCGCGGTGGGACACGGGCACGCGGCGTCTGCACGTCAGCGTGACGCGCCAGCGCGCGCGCGACGCGCCCGGGACGCACGCCGACGCGCCGGGCGCGTCTCGAGCGTTTTCGAGGCGAGATGCGGATGCGCCTCTCGCCGGCTCGGACGCCGCGCGCGCGGCGTCTGAGCCGGAGGGGACGTCCGCCTGTTCTTCGGAGCCATCGCAGTCTCGGGACGCGGCGGACGGCGCGAGACTGAACAGCCGAAACGACGAAACGACGAAACGAGTCGGGTCGTATTCGTATTCGTATTCGTCCCCTCTCCGCGACGCGCTTCGCGAGCGCGAGACGAACGGCGAGTGGAACGAGCTCCTCGGATCGTGGGCGCGCCTGCGCGACCGCGTGGTGCGAACGTTCGTGACCGACCTATGGTACGCCCCCATCACTCCGGACGCGCAGTTCCCAAACGCGGTGTCCCGCGTGCTGGACGTCGCGTTCGCCGAGCTCGCGCGCCGCGCGCGCCGCGCGGACCTCGCCGAGCTGCTGCTCGAGACGGCGCCCGTGATCGTCGCCGAGAACCTGGAGCGGTTCCGACGCGCGCGCGAAGTCGTCGGCGGCGTGGACGCCTACGTGCGGCGCACGCCGCGCGAGGCGGACGCCGAGATGGCGCCGACGCTGTGGCCGCGCGAGCTCTTCGGGGACGCGAGCCTGGAGGAAATCCGCCCTCTGTCGAAGGCGCTCTCGAGAGAGCGCTCGAGTCACCGGGTCGCCACCTCGACCTCGACCGGAGAGACGTTCGAAGAAGCGCGCGATGATGCGATCGCGTCCGTGAGGGAGGATGCGATCGCGTCCGCGGAACCGTCGCCGTTGCTGGCGGCGTTCGAAAAACACGCGCATCGCGTGCTCTCGGCGAGGTGCGTCGCCGTCGCCGACGCGCTGCTGCGCGAGACGGAGGAGCTCTCGTCTCCTCCGCGCGCGCCGAGGGACCCGCTCCTGCGCCCGCTCGCGCGCGAGCTCCTGGTCGGCTGCCTGCTCCGGCCGCTGCTCGGGTTCTGCTCGCCCGCGTGGGCGCACAGGGGCCTCGCCGCGATGCTCGCCGCCGAGGATGACGTCGCGGCGGCGCCCCCCGGGGGGGAGGCGCCTGAGGGGGATGCGCCGCGAGAAGGGACAGAGCCTACGCTTTTGTCTGCCCGCGGAGGATCCGCGGAGGTTCCCGAGACTCCCGAGACTCTCTTCGAGGAGAAGGAAAAAAAAAAAGACTCCGAAGACTCGTCTTCGCGCGTCTTCGTCGCCGCGCGCGTCGCGGAGGCGCACATCGCAGGCAAAGGCGCCTCGGCGTACGCGGTGTATACGGTACGCGTCCGCGCGAGAACGCGCGCGAGCGGAGACAAGGAGACGGAGACGGAGTGGGTCGTGCCCCGCCGGTTCCGGAACTTCGAGGCGCTGCACAGGCGCTGCGAGAAGGAAGCGAGCGAAACCGGACTGTCTGACAGTCCAGACGTCTCCGACTCACGGACGCGAACGAGCGTCGTGAACGAGCACCACGCGCGTCTCGCGTTCGCACCTATGCCCTCGTTGCCGAAGAAGCGGTTCGCGCTCAACTCGCTGGATGGCGCGTTCGTGGAGGCGCGGCGCGCGGCGCTGGATCGGTACCTGGTGGCGTTGGTTTCGTGTCCGGCGCGCGCGGCGCGCTCGGCGGCGACCGACGCCTTTTTCGACCCGGCCACCGTCACCGGTCCGTTCGCGCCGGAGCCGGACCGAAACACTTCTTTCGGCGCGTTCGCCAGTCACACGCGCTCTCTCTCGACGTCCGCGACGTTGAACCGCGACGTTGAACCGCGTTCGACGGTCGCCGGCGTCGCGCGCGGCGACGGAGAACGTCCGGGGACGAAGCGCGCGCCGCGACCGCCGGCCGTTCCCCGCGCCGAGTCGTGTTCCACGAGCGCGATCGGAACGAACACCGCGCCGGCGTCGGAATTTAACACAACACCGCGCTCGAGCCTTTCCCACCGCCGGGCCGCGTCCTCGGGCGCGATCCCGGGTGCGTTTTTCGTGAAAGCCGATGGTCCGATGGTCGCGGCGGCGGCGCCGAAGGAGGCGGCGCCGAAGGAACGCGCGGCGCCGCCGCGCGCGCGGCGTTCTTTTCCCGACCTCGCGTCCGCGACGTTTTCGTCGAACACCGACGACGTGACCGCGCGTGACCGCGACGTTTCCGAGGTCACGGCGGTGGACTCGCTCGCGCGCGGCGGTCTGCTCCGGCTGTTCGAGTCCGTGTTCCACCTGCGCGCGAAAGGCGTCGTGCGGCGAACCGTCGTGGCGTTGGCGAGGCAGACGCTCGAGTTTTTCGCGGGCGCCGCCGTGGAGGACCTCGCCGCCGCCAAGCTGCGCGCGCTGCGCTCGCCCGAGACGGCGAAGGCTGCCGTGGACCTCATCGAGCGCGCGCTGTGGCCCGGGGGGGTGTGGCACAGGACCGCGCAGGCGCGCGCGCGGGCCGCCGACAACCCGGGGGGGCCCGCCGGGACGGGAGACGCCGCGGCGCTCGCCGGGCCTTTTTCCGAAGTCGAGGCGGCGCGGGCGGAAGAGGAGCGCGTGCGTTTGAAGGTGCGCGACGCGCTGCTGGCTTCCTGGTCGCGCGGGCCGCTGTACAACCTGGTGGGCGCGCGCAACTGCACGCGCGCGGGCCTGGACGTCCTCGGCGTGGCGCGGTCCGAGCTCCTGTGCGCGCGCGTCGGGCTCGAGGCGATGCTGGCGGCGCTCGACGCCGCGTTTCCGGAATCCGCCGTCGCGCGACGCGACGAGACCGCGTATCTATAATAGGCTCGTTCGATCAGACGACACGAGCTATGTCGCGCGCGTGCGTGGCGCGCGTAGGAGCGTACGCGATCAGGGCACGCGGCGCGTGACCACCGATAGTACGAATACTGAACGCACAAAAATCGAACCGAAGGCGCGTTCGTCGTCGCGTTCGTCTTCGTCTTCTCGCAACGCGTCTGTCTCTGTCTCCGGAACGCCGATGAAAGCGCCGATGAAAATGAAACGCTGACTGATAACGCTGACTGGACAAAAGCAGTTTTGAAGGAAACTTCTGGAAAGTCCAAGGAAGCTTCATTGGCGGCGCTCGGCACCCCCCCGGTCAGACTAATTGCTCATATGACTTCGGCCCAAAACTGTGCGCTCGCGCAAGCCCGCCAGCTGGCACCTCCTGAGTCGCCGTCCAAGCGGAGCCCCGCAAAAGCGCGCTGAGGCGAGCACTACATTTACTCCGAACGCGCGCTCTCGAGACGAACACGAGTCTCAGCGCCATGAAGACTTTCTGCGAGGTGTGCACGGCGAACCCGGCCACCGTGGTGTGCTGCGCCGATGACGCGGTGATGTGCTCGACGTGCGATCAAAGGTGCGCGCGCGAAGCCGGAAACACGGCGAACGAGCGGGGCGCGGAAACGGCATTTCTTTCTTCCCGTTTCGCGAGCGCCGCGGGGCCGTGAGCCGCGACGCGACGGGCGACGAAGCGCGCGGACGACTCGCATCGACGCGCGTGTCCTCGCTTTGCCTTGCCAACGCTCGTTCCATCGCGTCGCGACCGGGAACTGACCCTCGCGCCCTCCCCCCGTCTCCCCTTTATCCGACCGGCTCCCGCAGCATCCACTCCGCCAACGCCGTGGTCGCCAAGCACGAGCGCGTCGCGTTCAGTGCCGACGCCAGGCCCATGTGCGACATCTGCCAGGTGCGCGAGACCACGAATCGACGAAAAACACACGCGGCGAGACGACAGGCGGCTCGCGGAGGCGTTCGCGCGGTCGCGCGGCGCGCCCCGCGCGGTCGCCGGCGCGTCGCTTCGACGCCGAATTCGAAGCGCGGAAACTCCGTTTGCGGTTTCTTGTGACTGAGACGCCACTCGGAGTGGACGTTTTCAACGAAAACGCGAGCGGTTTGCGCGCTTGCTTCTCGCGCGGTTGAGAAAAACGCGACACGCGACGAGATCTTTTCCGCGACTGACTGAACCACGCGACTGACTGAACCACGCGTCTTCCTTCCTCCGCTCCAACCTCCGACCCGCGAACGAACCAGGCTGCGCCCGTGTTGGTGGTGTGCCACGAGGACCGCGCGTTCCTGTGCCGCGGGTGCGACACGTCCATCCACGGCGCCAACGAGTTCGTGGCGAAGCACCGGCGCTTTCTGTTTACCGGCGTCAGCCTCGCGCTGGAGAACACCGCGTCGAAACCCGCGCACGGCTCGAAACAGCAAACGCAGGCGAACAACGTGGCACCCACGAACGTCATGGAGAAACCCAACGCGCCTTCCAACGCCGCGCCCAAGCCGTCCAAGGGGAAGCGGAAGGCGGCGGCGATGCCTCAGAACTCGCACGAGTCGGAGGATGCGCTGGTGCCGTCGCTCGCGGGGCCGTCGAGCTCGGGCGGGAGCGGCGCGGCGCAGGCGCCGCTGCCCGACGACGAGTTCAACTCGTTCGTGGCGGACTTCGTCAAGGGGGGCGCCGCCGCGGACGCGGAGTTCCTGGACACCTTCTTCGACGACATCCCGGCGGGATTCAGGGATGAGGATTTCGGCGTCGTGCCGACGTTCAGGTGACCCGACTGTCGGGCGCGAGATGCGGGATCTCCCGGGATCCCGCGACGCGTCGTACGCGTAGGGGAACGAACGTAGGGGGGATGTAGGGGTCGAAAGGGAACTGCTGCGGGTTGGGATGGGTGGGTGCACGCAAACAGGGTGAGAAAAAAGAAAAAGCCGCGCCTCCCGGGAGGCGCGGAGATGTACGAAAAGGTTTTGATGAAAGGAAAGACGAAAACGTCGCCCTACGAAAACGTCGCCCAGCCCGTCGTCGTCTCGCCGAGAGAAGATTCCGTTTCGGTCGCGTTTTCCTCCGCGCGCGCGTCTTCGTCGGCGGGTTTCCCGAACGCTTCCGCCGCGGCGGAAGTCTTCCGCGCGGAAGGCTCCGAAGGCTCGAACGACGCCCACCCCGTCTCCGGTTCCGAGGGTTGTTCCAGAACGTCCGGAACGTTCCCGAGAGGGGCTTCGAGCGAGACCTCACGCGGTTTAGAGTTTCCCGCCTCTGCGTCGGCGGCGAGCGCCTCGCACCGCGCCGCCACCTCCGCCGCGCTCGGCCGCGACGACGGGTCTGTCGCCAGCGCGTGTTTCACGAGCGCCCTCGTTTTCTCGCTGGTTCTCGAGCATACTTCCGGCGACCACGCGAAGCGCCCGCTCAGCGCGGCGAGCTTAGCGTCCGCGCCGAAGGGGGGCCGGTCCTCCAGAAGCTGGAACAGCAGACACCCGAGCGCCCAGACGTCCGCCGGGCGCCCGACGCCGCGCGCCGCGAAGACTGGATGGCGCACGTCCCACATCTCCGGCGCGCGGTAGGTGGGCGTGGTGGTTCGCGCGAACTGCGACTCCGCGCGTGAGCGGTCCCGCGGCGTCGAAAACACGCGGTCGCCGCCCACGTGGGCGCTCCCGAAGTCGCACAGACGCCACGTCGACCGCGCGGACGCCGCGTCCAGCGCGGACAGCACGTTCTCGGGCTTGACGTCGAAGTGCGCCACGGGCGGGTCGCACGCGTGCATGTGCGCGACCGCGCGCGCCGCGCACGCGCAGGCACGCAGCGCGTCCGCCTCGCCGAGGCCTCCCAGGCGCCGCGCGCGCTCGGCGAGGCTCTCCTCGCACAGGTCCATCACCAGCAGCGCCGCGCGGGCGCGTCCTCGCGCGCTTTCGCCGCGCGCGTTTCTTTTTTCTTCGCCTCGCGTCTCGGGCGGGACGAGCACGTCGTGCGCGTGGAGGGTCACGACGTCGTCGTGCGCGGACACCGAGGCGTGCACGAC
>Ga0181558_10005974_pt1 | contig 10643 bp, 9 predicted proteins | sample 011ome_22_FD_133754 | JGI IMG/M metagenome (GOLD analysis project Ga0181558, IMG submission 133754) | Coastal salt marsh microbial communities from the Groves Creek Marsh, Skidaway Island, Georgia - 011507BT metaG (megahit assembly) | ecosystem: Environmental > Aquatic > Marine > Intertidal zone... | reverse complement strand
ATTCCTGGGCGGACTCTACGGTACTAACTTTACTCGTACAATTGCTCTTGCTTTAACACCTACTGGGACCAGCTTTTATTCGACCGCTCCCTTGGATCCGTCATTAAAAATAACATCTACTCCAAGCCTTGTTGGTCTTTCTCGCTCTGCTTCAACTGAATATATTGCAAGAACCAATCAGGGCGATGAAACATTTACTAGAACATCAGGCATTCCAAACACTGGTGGGTTATCTTTATACGCAGTAGGAGCTGGAGTTGCTCCAACAACAGCACGCCTAGCAACCTATTGCGCAGGCCCAGCACTTAACCTTGCTACCTTGGAGGGCTTGCAGGAAACATTACTTTCTGAAATCGCAGCAGTTTAATTATGACCCCATCAGAATACCTAGCTACTAGCCCTACGACTGAAGAACTCAGCCAAAACTATCTTCTGATTTCAGCAGAACTGCGGGACTCAATGATTGCCAAGCAGGACACCTTGACTACTAGCAACCGCATCAGCCCAGTGCTATTAATTGACGGAAGCTACGGTGCTTGCTGTGACATTTACACAGAAGTTACCGCAGGTGGCGTCTACAGCGAACTGTGGGGGATGCTTGATCAAGCTAAACTGGAGGAGTGTGAAGTCATAGACAAAGATGCATTCCTAGCACTACTACCAGCGCTAGAGGAAATTTAATATGCCACAAAACACCACTCCAATCGAATCAGTATGGGCATCAAAGGGCAACCAGCCAAACAATGCCATTGTAGCTACAGCCGACGGGAAATATCCTGCTCTGGACGGTAGCTTGATTACAAACATCAGTGGCGGTGGTGGTGACACCGACCCAAACAATAACTACGATGTTTCGATCAACAATTCGCTTCCGCAGGTTGAAGACGAAATTGATCTCTTTATTTTAGCTGGTCAAAGCAATGCGGCTGGCGCGGCTGTTTACGCAAACCTAGATGCCAAATATAAGTTGGCCACACCAGATCATTTAATCTGGACTGGCAGTGCATTTGAGACACTGCAAATTGGAACGAATCACTCGGAAAATGGTTCAGCCGACGCGACAGCGACAAGTATGGTTCCTCCGTTTGCTTATCACGCCGCCGAGCGTGGAAGAAATGTTGCGTTTCTAAATATGGGATTTAGTAGCACCAATTTGTATACCGACTGGAAACCTACGGCAACCGTTGGTCCGTATTATACAAATTTAAAAAACGCAGCAACAAACTCAATTGCCGCACTCGTTGCCGCTGGGTATCGCAGGATTAATATCAATGGTCTTGTTTGGCTTCAGGGCGAAAACGATGCAGGAAGCGACCTTTCTGGAAATGGCGTAGCTAGTTACTACTCGGAATACCTTGAAGCGTTGATTGCTGACTTTAGAACCCACGTGTCAGCGGAAAAGCTGCCAGTTGTTATTGTTCAAATTAAAGCACTAAACCCAAATTACCCCTACAATGACGATGTGATAGCAGAGCAGGTAGCGGTGGCGGCTGCCGATGAAAATGTAATGTTGGTAGATACTGCTGGATCTGACTTTACAATGAGGACGGATGATTTGCACTTTAATGCTGCTGGACAGGTGCGAATAGCGGAGGAGGTATTTAAACTCATTGGAGCGCCTCGGTCTGGCGTTCGTGTTATCGAAAGTTATGATGATGCATTGGCAAGTGAAACCGAAGCTGGCATCTCCAAATTAGCATCCAAGACGGCAATCGCAACCACTGGAAGTCCAGATGCCATTACCTCTGACAACTTCTTTTTTGCGCTTGCAAGTAATCGCTACTTCATCGCAAGCGACTTTGATAGATGGACGATGGCATCAACTGGAACTGGGGCTATTTCGACAGCAACCGCCACAGCGGGCTATTTGTCCATAGCAACAAACGTTACTGCTGGAAACGAGGCTTGGGGGAAGGTAAGCACTGATGGACAAAGGTGGAAACAGTTTATTGCTTTTAGCAAACAGGTTAGACTTTCCGCTAGAATTCTTAATGCTGCATCTTCCGCAAGTACAGTTTTTAGATGCCTGCTCGGCAAAGACAGCTCCGAGGGTGTTGGTGCGCTTGCTAGTGCGGGCATTGGCTTTGAGCTTCGGCATCAAACCCTATGGCTAGTTGGTCACAATGGAACAACTCCCACCGAATACAATACGGGTGAAATAATTACTAATTCCTCTAGTATCGTTGATATAATTGTGGAATCAGATGGCGCTGGCAATTTAGAGATTTTTTATGCTGGGGGTTCCGTCGGAACCACAACGGGTGGGCCCACTGGAAACACCGCAAACAATCACACCTATATTTATATCGAAGTCGAAAACAATGCAGATGCTACAAACGCAAGCTTTAGGGTATCTGGAGTTATGGCTGACCTCGGAACTTAGCTTCAGGGCGACATAACTGGACACACCGTCACAGTTGGCGACCTTTCGTCATACACAGCATATTAAAACACAATGGATTTAGGAATACACCACATAGCGGAGACGCTCTCCCTCATAATGACAATACCGACAGTTCTTCTGGCGGTAGCAGTGGTGTATCTGTGGCTCCCCGCTGCACGCGCCGCACTCAAGGAAGACAGTCGAGACGCTCACCAATGGTTCATCCTCGGTGTCGTGGGTGGATTCCTTGGGTCCGCAATAGATAACTCATACTGGTTCCTTCCGTGGACAGCTTCCTTCATGGGTGAGGCGGCGATATTCAGTCAGTTGACCGATTTCGGTGTATATTTTAACGTGTTTTTCAGGCAGGGTCTCGGCATATTTGCTGCGTTTTGCCACATCAAGGCGGCTGAAATGTCGTCCCTAAAGAATGTCATGATCATCAACAGGTTGCTGGTTGCTTCATACTTTATCGGCATCAGTTACGTACTTATCGTCAGCATGGCTAGTCTGTAGTGCTATGGACCCAGCAACATTCATTAACCTGATAGTAGGTGCGGCAGCAGCAATGACCACGGCGATTGCCTTCCTGTTTAGGACGGTAATGTCGCTCCACAAGGATTACGCCAAAATGTCCTCTGACCTCGGCGAGCTGAAGGGAAAGCAGAACGGCATCGAAGAACTCTCAAACAAAGTCTTAGACATAGTCCACAGAAATACAAACCAATGAAAAAGCTAATACTCGCATCAACACTAATCCTATCTGGTTGCGCCTACAAGGGCGACGTATATCTTTATTCACCCTCTGGTGCTGGCAATGCCATCGAAAAGTCGGTTGACGCAGACCTAGACGTCCCCCTACTCCCATAATGAAAATTATCGTAGTCATCAGCGGTTTCACCCAAAAGAACCACCAAAACACTGGTTCCAAGCAATTGTGGCGCGAGCTTCGGTTACTTGATGATATCTGCGAGGGCGAACACGCCATGGTTCAGTTGAAGGAATGGAATTCGGATTGGAAGAAGTACGCTAAGTACATTAACAGCCTGAAGCCCACAGAAGTCCTTATATGCTGTTACAGTTGGGGAGGCGGGTATGGTATGCCCCAGCTATCGAAACGCCTTGAGTGCGACGTGAGCGTGGTTGCTTGCGATCCCGTCTATCATAGTCCAACAATTTTCGGCAGATGGTGGGCATTGTTCGACAGAAAGATCAAACTTGACAAGAATGTTAAAGTAGTGGGATGGGTGTCCCAGCGAGGAGATCATTTAGACGGCGACAAGCTGGTTGGCGGCAAATCAATTTGCCGAGAGCGAACATATGACTACGACCACGCGGAAATAGACGATTCACCAGAGTATCACAAGGCAGCGGTTCTAGCTGCTAAAACATATTTACAAACTTAATCATGGCTACTACTACAATTACAGGGACAATTAACGGGGTAAACAACACAGCCCTCGCAAACAAGTGGATCACCTTCCGCCTAGTTCAGCTCGGCACAGACTCTGGGGCAACGGCAACAGTAGCACAAAGCGTAGACTCGGTTCAGACGGATGCTAACGGCGACTTCTCGATTGACGTATGGAACAACGGCGACAGCGGCAAGACAAGCGTCCTCGAGATTACGGTGGACGGCTCAAAGCCTGAGTCTGTTATTATCCCAACTGGAACAGCAAGCATCGAGCTGTGGGATCTAATTGAAAACTATCAAGCCGACGGAAGCACCAGCGAGCAAGTACCCGTAGTATCTGAGTTATTCCTTCGCAAATCTACAAACCTAAGCGATATCGGCAATAAACTTATTGCAAGCCAAAATCTGGACCTTGAGGTTGGGGTAGATGTTCAAGCACATAGTGCAGTCCTAGACGCAACCACAGCATCATTCACTACGGCAGACGAAACCAAGCTCGACGGCATTGAAGCATTGGCTGACGTAACCGACGCAACGAACATTGCAGCCAGCGGGGGTTATGTAGCTGGAGGAACTGACGTAGCATTAGCAGATGGTGGCACTGGAGCAAGTGACGCGCCTACAGCTCGCGCAAATTTGGGCGTTCCATCTGAATCTGATACACTTTTAAAGTCTGGCAATTTACTTGGCTTAACTGACACTGCTGCGGCGCGAGCAAACCTTGGGGTTCCATCTGCATCGGAAGGTCTTGCTACTGCAAACAATTTATCGGAGCTTACGCCAACGGCAAGTGTGGCTCGTGTAAACATAGGTGTTCCCTCGACTGCCGAGGCGGTTCTCGTGGCAAATAATTTATCTGATGTTGATCCAGTAATAGCCAGATCAAATCTTGGGGTTCCATCGAGCCAAGAAGGACTTGCAGCGGCAAATAATCTGTCCGAGCTTACGCCTACAGCATCTACGGCAAGAACAAATATAGACGTTCCGTCAAATGCAGAAGCTGTACTTGTGGCAAATAATTTATCTGAACTTACGCCAACGTCACCTACGGCACGTACAAATCTGGGCGTTGCAATTGGCTCAGATGTTCAGGCGCACAGTGCCGTCCTAGATGCAACTACGGAAAGTTTCCTTATTGCAGACAAAACAAAACTTAATGGCATTGAAGCTCTTGCTGATGTAACTAATGCAACAAAAATACTTAACTCTGGTGGGTATATTTCTGGTACAACAGTTGTGCCAATTGCAGATGGTGGAACTGGAGCTTCTACGTTAGCAGGAGCAAAAACAAATCTTGGTATTGTCACATTTGATGGACTTGTACGAACTCAAAACTTATTTGATATTCCAGATATTATTACTGCCCGATTAAACCTTGGATTGACAAGTATGGCAACCGCTCAACAGAGCGATTTTGCAACGGCACAAGAAGGGGCGCTTGCGCAAAATTCATTGCAAACAACAGATTTAGGTTTTACGGTTCAAGGATATGACTTAGCTCTTGAACAAACTACCGCTTCTTATACAATTGAAGAAGAATTAAAATTAAGTTTAATTGAAGATGAAGCTGACGTAACAGACGCAACAAATGTTGAAGCGGCTGGCGCTTATATGGTAAATGGTACAGATATATCAATTGCAGATGGCGGAACTGGTGCTTCTGATATAATTAATGCTAAAGCAAATCTTGGATTTTTAAGAAATACTGATGGTCCAGTTGTTCAAGTATTTACTACACCAACACAAATATTTAATTATAATAGATCCATTTTAGTAAATGATGACAGTATGGTTTCTGTTCCAGTTTTAACCTTACCAACAGCAATTTCCGCTGGTTCTGGTTGGACTGTATCAATTAAGAAAAATGGAGCAACTTGGCCAGTACAAATAGTTGCCCCAGGCATTGAAAAAATTGATGGTGTTGGTTTTATGTTTTTAAACATAAAAGACGAATCAATAACTCTTAGATCTGATGGATCTAATTGGCACATATATTCTTCATATAAACCTGGAACTACTGAATCAATAAAAACTTTAACAAACATTTATTATGTTACTGCTCTCGACACGGTAGTTTTAGTTGATGATGATTTTAATCCAACCTCTAATCAATATGAAGTTTTTCTTCCGTCCATAAATTCAGTTGGAAATGGTTTTATTGTTGAAATTAAAAAACTAGGGTCAAGTCAACCAGTCCAAATTTTTCCATTGGGAGCTGATAGTTTTCAAGAGGGAGGCAATTCCCTATATTTAAAAATCACAAATCAATCTATTCGATTTATTTCCAATGATGGAAAGTGGAGTATTTTAAGTCAATACATTCCAAGGGTTACGGGATGGGCAAATTACATTAATAATCCCGCAAGTACACAGTCAATTGATCCTTCGTCTATAGCCGAATTAGAGCTTGTTCCGTTTACTCAAAATAATAATCAATTGCCAATTGGAGTGTCTTCATTTTGGGATTCATTGAATAACAGATTACTTGTCACTGAAACAACTCCTCCAGCAATATATAAAAAATTTGAAGGTGACTCTTATGATATTACGGTAAATTTATCTATTCAAGGAACTAATCAAGATTCTGTCGTAGAATTTGATTTTAAAACTGATGTTGCAAATCCAGTTACAATTTTCAGGCGATCAATTACAGTTAAATCTAGTGTATTAAATCAAATTAATATTGGCTTTTCTGTTCCAGTTATTGGTGATTTAATGACATTTGGGGCAAAAATGTATATAGATAATAGTTTAAACAATGATACATTAAGTGTTTCAAATCTTTCTTTGTTTATTAAAAGGGATTATGTTGCGGCTACTGAAATCTATAGTTCAAATTAAATAAATTATATGAGCAATCAAGGAACAATTAGACTTAAAGTTACTAACAGTGCGCCAGCAATTGAAAAACTATGGAACAATCGCTATAAGTTAGAATTTTTCTGTGATAATAATAGCCCCAAAGAAGATTGGTACTATGAAAATGTATCTAGTTTACTGCCAGATTACGGCATCTTGCAGACAACAAATTTTGGTTCTGGTGTAAACGAAGACTGGGAAGCAATTCCAGATTCTGTTTATCCAGATATGCGCTTAGTTCTTGCTGAGTATCCATACAACGTCCGATCTGGCAAGCATTACGTTAAGCTTACCTACGAGACGCTCACAGGCTCTTGGGTAGAGGAGAAGGACGAGGATGCCGATTACGAGCTAAACGGCCTGAAGAGGGTCTCACGCACCTTCGTTGCCCTTCCAGACACCGCATACGATAAGGTTGTTGGAACCAGCACAATTGACAGCAATGGCACTACCTTGTATCTCGGCAGCTTTAAGATTGAAGAGACTGATGCAAAATGGTCGCTGAGTGAAGTATGGCTTGAGGCGGGAGAGTTGAGCCGCGAGGAAAACTCTGAAGATGCCAAGGGATCTATTAGTATTACCCAAATCGGCGGATGCCCAGTAGCACCAGCGGGCTATACGGTTGTCAATGAAAGCAAAAACAACACCCAAGGCTTTGAAACCTGCTCACGCACATTTTACAAGAATGGCTCTGAATTATCTCGCAGCAATGATTATGTTGGCTCTCAACTAGCAGAAAGTATTGAGGTATTTAGTCCGACATCATCCCCATCCCCAAGCAACGGATCGGCTGTACTTGGGAGCAAGTCCACGTCAAACGTAGATGGCATCCCAACAACTCGATACACGTTCCTCGTCCCGTCGGTTCTAAGCGAGTCAAGTGACAGGATTGGATCACAGTTGGCGATTACTGTAGAAGCATTCAACGAAGTCCCGCCAGAGCCAGCAGGTTACATTCTTGCAAATACACAAGCTTCTGATGTCGAAGGGATTGTTACAAATCGCTACACTTTCTTAAAGCCAAGCATACTCAGTCAATCAGAGGATAAGGTTGGTTCACAACTTGCAATTACTATAGAAGCCTTTGAGAAGATACCAGCAACACCAGCAGACTATGTAATTGCAAATACACAGGTGTCCGATGTCGAGGGCATAGCAACAACTCGCTATACTTTTCTAAGGCCCTCCGTCCTTTCCCAGTCAAAAGACAAGGTTGGCAGTCAGCTTGCCATTACCATTGAGGCGTTTAGTAAAATTCCCACGACACCAGCTGAACATGTTATTGCAAATGAAGAGACCTCTGATGTCGATGGTATACCGACAACTCGCTATACGTTCCTAAAACCAAGTATCCTGAGTCAATCAGAGGATAGGGTAGGGTCGCAGCTTGCTATTACAATAGAAGCATTTGAGAAAATACCCGACACACCCAATGATTACGTCCTTGCAAGTAAGCAAGTGTCAAATTTCGAGGGAATTAAGACTAATCAATATACTTTCTTAAAAGAAAACGTAGAGTTGTCTAGGTCTGAAGATAAGGTTGGCAGTCAATTAGCAATTGTAATCGAGCAGTTTGCTGGTATCCCCGATACACCCTCTGAATATACAATCGCTAACGAACAAATCTCTGATGTTGAGGGAATACCAACAACTCGCTATACCTTTCTTAGAAAAGATGTAGAGTTGTCCAGAAGCGAAGATAAGGTTGGGTCGCAATTAGCAATTACAATTGAGCAGTTTAATGGTGTCCCCGAAACACCTGGTGGACATTTGTTAGCCAACAAACAAATCTCTAATTTTAATGGAATCAAAACAGAAAAATATACTTTTCTTAAACCAAGTGTTTTATCTGCAACCGAGGATTTAATAGGAAGTCAACGAGCTGAGATTATTGAAACCTTTAATCTTGAACCAACATCATCTAATAGTGGGGTTCTTGCAAAAACAGAAATCTCTAATGTTGAAGGAATACCCACTAAAAGATATACGTTCCTAAAACCAAGTGTTTTATCTAGAACCGAGGATTTAATAGGAAGCCAAAAAGTTGAGATTATTGAAACTTTTGATCTTGAACCAACAGCATCTGATGGTAGGGTTCTTGCAAAAACAGAAATTTCTAATGTCGAAGGAATACCCACGAAGAGATATACTTTTCTTAAACCAAGTGTTTTATCTAGAACTAAAGATTTAGTAGGAAGTCAACAAGCTGAGATTGTTGAAGCCTTTAGTCTTGAACCGACGTCATCTAATGGTGGAGTTCTTGCAAAAACAGAAATTTCTGACTTTGATGGTATTCCAACTAAAATATATACCTTCTTAAGGGAAGGCACATTAAGTGAAACTTCTATTAATGACGGAAAACAAAATCTAATAATTACGGAAGTCTTTGGCAGCCCTACAACTAATGTTGGTGGTAATTTTATTTTGGTTAAATCATCAACAAGTGACATTAATGGAATCCCAACTAAAAAAAATATTTATGCACAAAAAGGATTAATAGATCAAACAAAAACAACATTAAGTGATGGATTGATTAAGAGTACATTTACTTATTTGGGAGAAGAGGGTAGTTCAGGTTCTGGGGTCCTTACTGGAAAAACTATAAAAAATGTTGGAGGAATAAAAACATATATCCTTGAGTATATGACATTGCCTAGTGGTGGAAGTTATTCTTATAGCACTACCGTTCCTTTCTCAGTTCCTGGAACCGTTACTACTTCAAATGAAGGTGATAATATTTTTATATTAGCCACTGCACCATATCAAGTAACTGCTGACGCTACAGTTGTTGTAACATATACAACTGACAGCTCAACAAGTACAGGAACTCTGTATCAAGCTCCTCATGCATCCGCAATGGTAGTTGGAAGGGGATTTAATTATAGACCAATATCATCAACTAATACTTTTGCAAATCATGTAAAAAACGGAAACTCAGAGTCAATAACTGGAAGTCCAGTTGAAGAAGCTGCATACAACGCTTGCATGGGTGTAGTTGTGGCTCCTGGTTCTACAGCAAAAATAAAACTTGAAGGGGTAGGAAGTGATCCTTGTGGTGGCACATTCACAGTAAGCGCAAGCAAAGATGTAGCGTTTACTGCTGAAGACGGTACAGTGTATTATAAACAACAAGTTGTTAATGTAGCAGTTCCCAGTAGAAGAGGTTAATAATTATGCCACTTTCATCGAAAGAGTTATTATATGGAACATCAAGCAAATTTGCTGAATTTAATTTAAATTTAGCCGATGATACTGGTAATTTTAATTTACTACAAATAGGGGGAGACGGAATTATGACAGTATTTGCAGAACGAGATAATTTTAATAATAGTAATATTGTTGAAAACTATATATTTTATTTAAGTACGGTTGCTGAGCCACTTATTTTAAGTTTTCAGGAAGTTATTGCTGATTTACCAGAAGTACCAGAAGAACAAGAAAATTGGTTTATTGAATTTGAAGTTGCTATGAACGAGAATGGGGTGAGTTCATTTACTGGTGTACATACTTATGTACAAACACCAATAGATGAAATTAAATTGTGGGATTTTGTTGGAAGCGATCAAACTTATTATAGATTGCAAGTTTATCTGCAAAAAGTACAAGGTGAAGCCTTATATGCAGTTTCAAGTGGTGGAGTATATCGAGAAGATATATTTACGCAAGGCGGATTGCCAGTAGTTGGTTTAATCAAAATTGCTTAATTATGTTATTTTCATCAAGAGGTAGCAATAACTCGCAGGGCATGGGATTTCCATGCGCAATTGAACCTGTCGTAGTTACGGATAATCCTGTGAATTGGAACTGGGAAAACTTTATATATCCAACATTAGAAGAATTACATACTATATTATATGGCATTCAATCAGTGGGGACTACTTTTGAAGATCCAGAGCTTAAAATAATTAATGCTGGAGATTATCATTTGTGGCAAAAGGATGGTCCAGACATGAGTACTAAAAGTTATTACGATGAATCTCAATTTTT
>Ga0181558_10005969_pt1 | contig 10651 bp, 8 predicted proteins | sample 011ome_22_FD_133754 | JGI IMG/M metagenome (GOLD analysis project Ga0181558, IMG submission 133754) | Coastal salt marsh microbial communities from the Groves Creek Marsh, Skidaway Island, Georgia - 011507BT metaG (megahit assembly) | ecosystem: Environmental > Aquatic > Marine > Intertidal zone... | reverse complement strand
GCATGGAAAAACATGTTAGAACGTCAACCTGACGAAGGCTATATCGGGTGCTGTATGGCGATTTCTGGAACGGATTTTTACACGCCGACATCTGGCTTACGCCTGCCGACCTTGGGGATTGCGGGATCAGAAGATGGATCAACACCCCCTGATTTGGTGCGCGAAACGGTTGAATTGATCCCAGGTGCCCGTTTTGAATTGATCCGCCGCGCGGGGCATTTGCCATGCGTTGAAAACCCTGCTGAATATGCCCGTATCTTAACCGAATTCATGACAGAGGTAGGACATGCCTGATATTTTGCTGGTGCATGGTTCCTGCCATGGCGCATGGGCCTTTCGCGATCTTGCGCCCGCCTTGCAGGATTTGGGGTACACAGCATTTGGGATTGATTTACCGGGGCATGGGAACAACCCCCGCCCCATCACCGATATCACACTGGACCTATACGCAGATGCGATTTTGGATGCGTTTGAGGATAGCGCGATTGTTTTGGGCCATTCCATGGCGGGCTTTCCAATTTCAGCGGCGGCAGAAAAGGCACCCGATCGGATTGATCGCCTAATCTACCTATGTGCCTATGTGCCGCGCGATGGAGTTTCGCTGATCGATATGCGCAAAGAGGCCCAACGCCAACCTATCCTTGAAGCAGTAGAACGCACTGCGGATGGATTGGGCATGAACATCCTACCCCACAGGGCGCGCGAATTGTTTTATCAGGATTGTTCAGACGCGGTTGTGGAATTTGCGATTTCAAACCTATGCACGCAGGCCATCAAGCCACAGGCAACCCCAATCCAAATTGGCGAAAATTATGCCCGCGTTCCAAAATCCTATATCCGCTGTACAAACGATCAAACCATTCCACCAGAGCATCAATTGACAATGGTGTCGGATTGGGACCAAAAAGATGTCTATGACATCGCTCGCAGTCATTCGCCGTTCTTTTCAGATCCCCTTGGGTTGGCGGCATTGATTGATCACATCATAAAGGATTAAATCCCATGGCGGCCTCCCTGTTTGATAGTCCGAATTACGCAAAACTGTTTCCAGTTGGGGATGCGGGTCGCCTATTTACAGATACAGCCGAAGTGCGTGCGATGATATTGGTCGAAGGGACGCTTGCCAAATTGCAAGGCAAGGCGGGAACAATCCCCGAAATCAGCGCACAGGCCATTCACCGCGCCTCGCTCGAGTTGCAGATTGATCCCGCAGGTTTGGGAGATGCCACGGGACAAAATGGGGTAAGTGTTCCTGGACTGGTCGCGGAATTCCGCAAACTGATGCAGGCGCCCGAACATGCACAATATGTGCATTTTGGGGCGACATCGCAGGATATTACAGATACCGCCTTGATGCTGCGCATGCGGCAATTGTTGGGATTGCAGGAAAAAGCGCTCAAATCCATGATCGCGCATTTACGCAAACTGGCGACAGATCACGCCGAAACCCCGATGGTTGCCCGCACATATGGGCAATCTGCAACGCTGACCAGCTTTGGGGCAACAGTCGCATCATGGGGACATCCCCTGATTGATTTGCTGGATGAGATGGAAAATCTACGCGCCACCACGCTGTGGGTATCCCTTTCGGGTGCGGCTGGCACAGCCTCGGTTTTAGGGAGTGATCCAACGGAACTTCGCGCTAAATTAGCCGCTGCATTGGGTTTGCAGGATCCAAAACGCAACTGGCACAACGATCGCAGTCCAATCCAACGCATTTCCGCGTGGCAAACGCGATTGAACCAAGCCTTGGGCAAATTTGCCCAAGACATTTTGATACATTCCCAAAGCACCCTAAAAACTGTGCAAATGGGCGCGACAGGTGGATCATCGACCATGCCACAAAAGGAAAATCCGGTTCAGGCCTCAGCCATTGTTGCATTGGCCAACCAAGCGGTCGGTTTACAAACCACCCTGACACTTGCCGCCCAACACAAAGAAGCACGTGATGGCGCGGCATGGTTTAGCGAATGGCTGGCCCTGCCCCAACTGTGTCTGGGCGCAATGGCGGCCCTGACGATTGCAAATGCTCTCGCCGCCGCAGTTTCGCCAAATGAAGCAGCGCTTTCAGCACAGATCACAGCCTCAAACGAACTGATACATGCCGAGGCGCTAAGTTTTGAATTGGCCAAAACGATGCCCCGCCCTGAGGCGCAAGCCGCCGTCAAACACTTGTGTCAAGAAGCGTTTGCCACAGACATAAATTTGATCGCCTTGGCAAAAACACGGTATCCATCCATCGATACCACCCAGTTTGGCAGCGCACATCAAATGGGCACCGCACCAGAGCAGGCGCATGCCTTTGCAGCACGGGCCAAAAAGGCAGAGCCAACGTGAGCAAATCAAAAATCAACTTTCGAGTTATCATCATCTTGATGACCGTTCTGCTTGATTCAATGGGGATTGGCATCATGATCCCTGTGATGCCCGAATTGTTCAAATCAGTTTTACCCAATTCCACAACCGCAGATGTATCGGTTTGGGCCGGTGCATTGGCATCGATCTTTGCACTGATGCAATTTCTGTTTGGCCCCCTTCTGGGCACTCTGTCTGATCGGGTGGGACGCAAACCTGTGATCCTGATCTCTTTAAGCGTGATGGTGGGGTATTATTTGATCATGGCTATGGCACAGTCCGTTTGGTTGTTACTGATAGGACGAATTGTGGGCGGGATTACCGCGGCGACACATGCAACTGCCTCGGCCTATATCGCCGATATTTCCACATCCGAAGAAAAGGCCGCGCGCTTTGGGCTTGTAGGGGCGGCCTTTGGGATGGGGTTTGTTTTGGGGCCTGTTCTAGGCGGCCTCTTGGGGGAATTCGGTCCCCGCGCGCCGTTTTACGCGGCCGCAGCATTGGCAGCGCTAAATGCCCTATCCTGTACGATTTGGCTGCACGAAAGTGTGACGAATGATATCCGTCAAAGCTTTGATTGGCGCCGCGCCAATCCCTTTGGCGCGTTTCAGGCGCTGGCAAAATTGGGAGGATTGCGGGACATGTTTATCGTCTTTCTACTTTATTCCATTGGAACCGCAATTTATGCTGCCATCTGGCCCTTTTTCACAGAGGTGCGCTTTGACTGGTCACCGGGAATGATCGGAATATCTCTGACCATCTACGGCGTTTGTTTTGCGATTGTTCAGGGGGCATTGGTAAAGCCTTTTATCGCCCGTTTTGGTGAACGCCGCACATTGATTTATGGACTAGTGATTGAGGTCGTATCACTTTGGCTGATCTCGATAATGACCAATGGTATTATCCTGCTGATAATGATCCCATTTGCGGCCCTTGGAGTGATTGCTCAACCCCCACTGCAGGCGTGGATGTCGCGTGCTGCGGGGGACAAAAATCAGGGTGCTTTGCAGGGCGTTATTAGCAGTTTGAATGCCTTAGCGATGATGATGACCCCGATCACGATGACCAGCATCTTTTATGCCTTTAGCAAAAATGGCAGTGCGTTTTATTTCCCGGGCATGCCCTTTTTCATCTCAGGTATTTTGGTATTAATCGCGCTCTTGGTGTTCTTTCGCATCCCTTCGCAAAAATAATGCCGCGTAACGGCCATCAATGACGATTTCGGGCTTGCGTCTGAGCCTGTCTGTTCCAAACTGATAAAAAATTAGAAAGGACAAAAGATGAGCCGCATCAGTGCCGCCGTATGCCACGAATTTGGCAAACCCCTGAGTGTCGAGGATATAGATCTACGCCCACCTGAAAATGACGAAATCGAAGTCACCTTGGGTGCTGTCGCGATTTGCCATTCAGATATTTCCTTTGCAAATGGGGATTGGGGTGGTTTTCTGCCTGCGGTTTATGGACACGAGGCCGCGGGTCGAGTGACAGCCCTGGGGAATAATGTGCGCGGCCTTAATATTGGTGATCATGTTGTTGTAACGCTGATCCGCGCCTGTGGACATTGTTCAAACTGTTCAGGGGGCGCGCCAACCATTTGCGAAACCCCTGTTGATGGCGTTGAAGGGCCGATCAAAACAGCGGATGGCGCACCCCTGATGCAGGCCATGGCCTGTGGGGCATTTGCGGAAAAGGTGGTTGTAGCCCAGTCACAAGTTGTAAAAATTCCTGAAAGCGTCCCTTTTGCCTCGGCCTCTCTTTTGGCCTGTGGCGTAATCACAGGCGTCGGTGCGGTTGTGAACGCCGCACAGTTGCGTCCCGGACAGGACGTTGTCGTGATCGGCGCAGGGGGTGTTGGCCTAAACGCAATTCAGGGCGCGCGTATCGCAGGCGCACGACGCATCGTCGCCGTGGATATGAGCGAAGAGAAATTGGAAATCGCCAAGGAATTTGGGGCAACGGATGGTGTCTTGGCAACTGGTGACGCCCCATGGCGCGCGGCGAAAAAGGCGATGGGACGTGGTGCGGATGCAGTCTTCGTCACAGTTGGTATTAGTGCTGTTTATGATCAGGCCCCCCGCTATTTGGGTTATGGGGGCAAAGTTGTCATGGTCGGCATGCCAAAATCGGGTGAAAGTTCAACATATGAACCCGTGATGATGGCGGCCGTGTCCCAGGGCATGATTGGATCAAAAATGGGCGATGTGGTAATCCAACGCGATATTCCATGGATGGTCGATATGTACCAACAAGACCGCCTGAAATTGGATGAATTGGTGTCGGGCCGTTGGCGTTTGGATCAAATCAACGAGGCGATCGAAGACACAAAATCAGGATCGGCCAAGCGCAACATCATTGAATTTGACATCTAAAGGAAGCATTTCATGCGTCTAACGGATCTGGATATTATCGTCACCGCCCCCCCTGCACCGGGATGGGGTGGACAGTATTGGATATTGGTGAAACTGACCACGGACACTGGCATCACGGGTTGGGGCGAATGCTATGCCTCTTCTATCGGGCCAGAGGCGATGCGTGTCGTCATCACAGATGTCTTTTCCCGCTATTTCCTGAACGAAAATCCAGAAAACGTGGAACGCATGTTTCGTCGCACGTTTTCATCAGGCTTTACGCAGCGCCCTGACTTAACGGTCATGGGGGCATTTTCCGGTTTGGAAATCGCCTGCTGGGACATTCTGGGCAAGGATCGGGATCGTCCTGTTTGGGCCTTGCTGGGCGGGATGATGAATGAACGTGTGCGCGCCTATAGCTATCTTTATCCGATGGCGCATCACGATATATCTCGATTTTGGACGAATGCCGAGTGGAACGCAGAAAGCGCTGCCGATTTGATTGCGCGCGGGTATACAGCGATCAAGGTCGATCCTGCAGGGCCCTATACCATGCGAGGCGGCCATCACCCTGCCCTCAGCGATATCTCCATGTCGGTCGAATTTTGCGCCGCGATCCGCGCCGCCGTTGGGGACAGAGCCGATATTCTGTTCGGCACCCATGGTCAGTTTAATACCGATGGTGCCATTCGGTTGGGCAAGGCGATCGAACCCTACAATCCCCTCTGGTATGAAGAACCCATTCCCCCTGACAACCTATTGGAATTCACGAATGTTGCACGCGCCGTGAACATCCCGATTGCCACAGGTGAACGCATGACAACCAAGGCGGAATTTGGAACAATTCTGCGCACGGGCGGTGCATCAATCCTACAGCCTGCCTTGGGGCGCGCAGGTGGCATTTGGGAGATGAAGAAAACTGCAGCGATTGCCGAAATCTTTAACGCGCAAATGGCACCGCACCTTTATGCAGGGCCCATTGAATGGGCTGCTAATGTGCATTTGGCGGTGTCCATTCCCAACCTTTTGATCGCAGAAACCATTGAAACCCCGTTTCATGACCAATTGATCAAGGGCAGCATTCGTTTGGACAACGGATATATACCCGCCCCCACGGCCCCAGGTTTAGGGATTGATGTGGACGAGGATTTGGCCCGCGCCCATCCGTTTACAGGCACAGGCCTGCACCTGATGATGCAGGACGATCCATGCGATTACCAAAACGGCAATGCGTTTCAAGGGGGCGCACCGATAAAGAATTGATCTCAAAAAGTGAATATGTCATGGTGCGCCCAAAATTTATCACAGGCGTAACATGGCAATCGATTTAAAATCCCCCCCAAAAGAGATGGAAACAAACGCAGCACTTGCAGCGAATTTCCTGAAAACGATGGCGCATGAGGGGCGTTTGATGATCCTATGCCACTTGGGATCGGGCGAAAAATCCGTAAGCGAACTGGAAGACATCCTGAACTGTCGCCAAGCTGCTGTAAGCCAGATGTTGGCCCGCCTGCGCGAGGATGGCATGGTTGACACACGCCGTGACGGGAAAACCATTTACTATTCATTGGCAAACAATAATACCGCACAACTTATTCAATTGCTTTACAATATTTTTTGCGGCCCAGACGCGAAACAGCAGTAACCGTCTTTGACAGTGTTGGTAGATCACGCGCGGATCAATCCGCACATGATCTCATTGCATAAAGTGGGTTATGCGCGTTCCCACGGATTGATAAAGGCACCCAGCACGCCGCCGATGGCCGCGTCATCTGCCCCGCCTGACACTTGTCCAACAAGGCCGCGCTTTTTATCGTCCATCACAGACATAACGGACGCATCAACTCCCGCATCTGCAAGTGCCGCGTTGTAGATGCGTGTGATCGCGCTTTTGCGCAGATCGGGCTTGAACACTTTACCAACGGCGGTTTTAGGGAGTTCTGGCAAAATCTCCATATGTTTTGGGTGGGCTGCGCGCTCAGAGACATTCTCAAGACAGAATTCCATCAACTCTGCCTCGGTGACCTTGGCCCCTGCGACCAATTCTACATACGCACATGGAATTTCACCCGCGTGGGCATCTGGCTGACCAATCGCACCGGCAAAGGCGACGGCGTCATGACCCAACAGCGCTTCTTCGATCAGGGCGGGATCAATGTTGTGACCACCACGAATAATCAAATCCTTGGCACGGCCTGTGATCCACAGATATTTATCCGCATCTTTACGACCCAAATCGCCCGTACGCAGATAGACATCGTTATAATACAGATCTTTGTTTTTGTCGGCCTCTGTATAGGTGCCGCCCGGACGCACGCCCGGATTTGCGATACAGATTTCGCCAACCTCATCCACACCACATTCCACCATTTCACCGTCCACGGCTTTGATGACTTTGACATCTGTGTATGGGAAATTTAGACCGACAGAGCCAACCTTTTTCTCACCATCAACAGGATTACAAGACACCAAACAGGTTGCCTCGGTCAGGCCATAGCCCTCAACAATTGTAACGCCTGTTGCCTCTTCAAAGCGGCGGAAAAGTTCCAGCGGGAGTGGGGCAGACCCAGAGAAAGATGTTTTTACGGTAGAAATATCCGCGTCTACAGGACGCTGCATCAATGCAGAAATCGCCGTTGGCACGGTAATCACAAATGTGATGCCCCAGCGTTCTATCAACTTCCAGAAATTATCAAAGACCCCATCCCCACGATAGCCCGCAGGCGTTGGGAAAAGCACATGCGCCCCAGATGACACCATGGCCATCAAAATCACATGCACCGCAAAGACGTGGAATAAGGGCAAAGGGCAGATCACTGCATCCTCTTCAGTGAACAGCAATGTGTCCCCGAGCCAACCATTATAAATCATGCCTGAATAGGTGTGCTGTGCAACCTTTGGCATGCCCGTAGTACCGCCTGTGTGGAAATAGGCTGCAACACGATCTTCGCAAACATCCTCGAAATCTAAGGTCGTGTTTTGTTGCGCCATTAGTGTGTTAAAGTCATAGATTTTCGCCTGATGGGACACAGGGTTTTTTGGGCGGATCAGTGGAACAATCACTGATTTCGGGAATGTCAGATAGCGCAATAGATCAACTTCTATCACCGCTTTTACATTTGGGGCCGCGGCCACGGCCGCTGCCGCCTTTTGTGGGATATCGGTTTTTGGAAACGCCTTAAGCGTGACAACTACTTTGGCATTTGTTTCGCGCAAAATGGCGGCAATCTGATCTGTATCCAGAAGCGGATTGATCGGATTCACAATCCCTGCAATCGCGCCCCCTATAACAGATAAGACCGTTTCCGTGGCATTCGGCAAGATATACGCGACTACATCATTTGGCCCGACGCCCAACGCTCGAAACATATTCGCCGTTTGCGTGGTTTTTTGATGCAACTCGTCCCAAGAAAGCGTTTCCGCCTTATCCTTGGGTCCTGATGTCAACTGATAGCTGACCGCACGACGCGATCCAAAATTATTCTTGGTCCGCGTTAACAGCTGATAAAGCGTGACTGGCACATCGCGTTCCGCCCATGTGCATTCATCTTCTAAGGCCCGTGTGTCTTCTACTGACGCCCACTGCATTTGGCCATTCCTCCCTGTTTTTTAGCTTTGTACCATGATGTAGGAAGGGGTGGAAAATCAAGTCATATTTAAGTCGCCGTAAGGTTAACTTGGGTCAAATCCTGCAGTAAATTGTAACTTGGCCAAACGGGCATAAAGACCCTGCTCCGCAATAAGGCTATCGTGCGTGCCGTGGGCAACGATTTTACCTTGATCCATGACCAGAATACGATCCGCTTTTTTCACGGTCGCCAAACGGTGCGCAATGACTAATGTTGTACGATCTGCGGAGAGGTTCTCAACAGCCGCCTGAACCAAGCGTTCGCTTTCTGCATCCAAAGCGCTTGTTGCCTCATCCAGCAGGAGGATGGGGGCGTCACGCAGGATCGCACGCGCGATGGCGATGCGTTGTTTTTGGCCCCCTGACAACATCACACCGCGTTCGCCAACATAGGTGTCGTACCCATCAGGCAAGGCCGAGATGAAATCATGTGCAGCTGCGGCCTCGGCCGCGGCGATCACATCCTCGTCACTGGCCTCTGGACGGCCAAAGCGGATGTTTTCCATGGCAGACAGGGCAAAAATCGCCGCATCCTGCGGAACCAGGGCGATGTGTTTGCGAAAATCATGACGCGCCATGTCGCGCAAATTGACGCCATCAATTGTGATGCCCCCAATCTCTGGATCATAAAAGCGCAACAGCATTTGCATAATGGTGGATTTCCCGGCACCAGAGGGCCCCACAATTGCAACAGTCTCCCCTGCAGCCACCTGAAACGCGACCTCATCAAGCGCGACGATATTTGGACGCTGCGGATAATGAAACGTTACGGCGTCAAATGTGATTGCACCAGAAACGCGCGTAGGTAGAGATTTGGGCGCTGTGGGGTCTTGAACTGCATCCTCGATCGCGAGCAATTCAACCAAACGTTCCGTTGCCCCTGCCGCGCGCTGTAACTCGCCCCAAATTTCTGAGAGGGCAGCAACACCACCCGCCACCATAATGGAATAAATCAAAAATTGCACCAATGTGCCTGCAGTCATTTGATCAGTACGCACATCATTAGCACCAATCCATAAAACACCCACAACACCCGCAAAAACTAAAAAGATTACGATTGCCGTCATCCAGGCGCGTGCGAAGATCCGACGACGCGCTACAACAAAGCTTTTCTCAGATACAACGTCAAAGGATTTGCGCGTCAACGCCTCATGCGTAAAGGCCTGAACAGTTTGCACAGCACCTAAGTATTCAGCGGCATTGCCCGAACTATTCGCGATCCAGTCTTGATTTTCTTTGCTCAGCTTTCGCAGGCGCCGCCCCAACGTTAGGATTGGAATAATGACTGCGGGCACGATTAACAGAACCAACCCCGTCAGTTTTGCCGAGGTTAGCAGCATCATCACTAACCCACCGACAAAGATCAGTAAATTGCGCAGCGCAATAGAGACGGATGATCCAATCACGGACAGGATCAGCGTGGTGTCCGTTGTAATTCGGCTAAGAACCTCGCCAGTCAGGATGGTTTCATAAAAACTTGGTCCCATTCCGATCACACGTCCAAACACAGCCTTACGGATATCCGTAACCACTCGTTCGCCCAAACGCGTAACCAGAGAATAGCGCACCGCTGTTCCCAGCGCCAACAAGGCCGCAATTGCGATAGCCGCGCCAAAGTACTGATCCAGCAATCCAACTTGTTCCACATTAAAGGTGTCGATCACGCGGCGCACAGCCAAGGGAAAGACCAGCGATATCGAAGCCGTCAGAACCAAAGCAAGCAATGCCGCAATCATAAGGCCACGATATGGCCGCAAAAACGGCCATAACGCGCGCAAGTTAGAAAGATTTTTAGATGTCGCGCGTTCGGCGTTATCGCTCATGTATGCTCCGTTAATTTATGCGGCCCTTAAACGCGAACACACCTACAAGGTCAAGCGAAGCCTTCACGATCGCGTCGACGTGCACAGACCCTACGTCATAAACAACACATGCTTACAGATCAGTTGGTTACACGATAAAGGGGAAAATCCTTGGAGCGGGTAGCAGGTTCCAAACTTATATGTAGTACAATAACTTACGCAAATTTTTATTAATATAAGTCATAAGGTTATTGATTATACAGTACTTATTAGTATCTATCAGTGTGTATAAATTACATAATTAAGTGTAACGTCAAGTGTAACGTCTGATGCTCAGAACTGATTTGCAAATTCGTAAATGGAAGCCGGCCAGCAGCGGTGAAAGAAAGGCGTGCGGCGAAAGCCTGTATATTCGAGGCTGGAACGATGGCGCCAAATCATTTGAGCTTAGAGTGTCTAGCCCCCAATTTCAGTGCCACTAATTTTGGATTTCTCTAATAAGGTTTCTGGCATGGGAG
>Ga0181558_10005964_pt1 | contig 10657 bp, 7 predicted proteins | sample 011ome_22_FD_133754 | JGI IMG/M metagenome (GOLD analysis project Ga0181558, IMG submission 133754) | Coastal salt marsh microbial communities from the Groves Creek Marsh, Skidaway Island, Georgia - 011507BT metaG (megahit assembly) | ecosystem: Environmental > Aquatic > Marine > Intertidal zone... | reverse complement strand
TGTCCCCGTCCTCCACGATCTCCAGCACCAGCCGCTTGGCGTGCTCCACCGCGTCCGGCGCGCCGCAAATCTCGCACAGACCCGAGTTGCGCGTCACGCGCATGGTCGCGCCCGTCTGCGTCATGAGCTCCGCGATCTTGGCCCCGCCCTTCCCCACGACGCGCGACGCGTGCAGCCCGCAGTTGACGAGCAGACCCACGTGCCCGTCCGCCAGGGGCGTGGGCTCCGAGACGGTCGCCACGAAGGGCGCCATGCCCACCTGGACGGGCACGTCCGGCGCGGGCGCGGCCATGGGGCTGCTCGCACGGAGAGCGCAGACCGGCGCCGACCGAATGAACGAACGATGCGACGCGACGGCGAAAAGGTCGTCTTTCGCAAATTTCGAGTTACGCTGTTTGCCCATACGCATGAATGCGCAGGCTATGGGTCCATTTTCGCGTGCTGAGGTGGACATGGAAAATCTGCAAGATATGAGATCGTCTCGACGAGTTATCGGGATTGGGCTCGGTCTCGTCGCGGGGACGCGCGCGCATACCGCACCGCACGCGTCGAGACTTCCTCGCGCGACTCGCCGCAGAGAAGGTTCTGCGCACTCTCCGGGAAGCCGCACGCACGCTCCGACGATGGCCGCGCACCTCGCGCAGGGCGCCTCGGCGTTCGCCTCCGCGACCAAGGCGTTTAACGAGAAGAGGCGCATCGGCAAGGTGCACGCGCGCGCCGCGGGTGCCGTCCGCGCTTCCGCGGACGAGCCCATCCTGCTCCGCGCCGCGCGCGGCGAGCAGACCGAGCGCCCTCCGGTGTGGCTGATGCGCCAGGCTGGCCGGTACATGGCGGAGTTCCGCGAGTACTCCAACAAGTACGGGTTCAGGCACCGCTCGGAGACGGCCGAGATCGCCATCGAGCTCTCCATGCAGCCGTGGCGCGCGTTCAAGCCGGACGGCGTGATCATGTTCTCCGACATCTTGACGCCGCTGCCCGCGATGGGCGTCGAGTTCGACGTCGTCAAGGGCAAAGGCCCGGTCATCGAGACGCCGATTCGATCGATGGACGCGGTCAAGGCGCTCAAGCCCCTGGACGACCCCGACGCGTCTCTGCCGTTTGTGCGCGAGATCCTGAGCTCGCTGCGCAAGGAGATCGAGGGCCAGAGCACGATGCTCGGCTTCGTGGGCTCGCCCTGGACGCTCGCGGCGTACTCCATGGAGGGGCGCAGCGACCGCCACCTACTGCAGACCAAGCAGATCATGACCCAGGACCCGGAAACCCTGCACGCGTACCTCGCGCACCTGGCCGAGGCGCTGGGCGTGTACGTGTGCCACCAGATTGACTGCGGCGCGCAGGTGGTGCAGATCTTCGACTCGTGGGCGCACCACCTGTCCCCCACGCAGTTCCTGGAGTTCTCGCACCCGTACAACGAGCGCGTCATCGAGATCGTCAAGGCGAAGCACCCCGACGTGCCTTTGATCTTCCACGCCAACGGCGGCGTCGGGAAGCTGAGCGGGCTGAAGGCGTCCAGCGCCGACGTCATCGGCCTGGACTGGAACACCTCCATGGCGGAGGCGCGGGAGGTGCTCGGGCCGGACCGCGTGCTGCAGGGGAACATGGACCCCATGTACTTGTTCGCGGGCAAGGAGCGCATCTACGAGGAGGTGGCGAACAACACGCGCGACGCCGGCGACGGGAAGCACATCCTCAACGTCGGGCATGGAGTGGTGCAGGGCACGCCGGAGGAGAGCGTCGGGCACTTTTGCGACGCCGCGCGCGCCAGCGTCTACGCGAAAGCGACGGTGAGCGCGTGAAGAGATCACTAGGCGACATACGCGGTCCATCGCGGTCTTCTTCTGAAGCTCGTTCGATCCGACGCGAGGTTTGCGGTTCAGGGACGACCAGTAGTGTGTTAATGCTGTTAATACTGTTTATACAATCGCGCGTCGCGCGGCGGCGGTCACTCGCGCTTGACGCGAAGCAACTCCGCGACGTCCGGTATGCACACCAGTCTGCCCGGAACGCGGCCGAGGAACGCGCACTTCGCGTCCGGCCCTCCCCCCGCGTCCACGCACGCCAGTTGCTCGACGTGCGCGAACGGCGTGCCTTCCACGACGTCGAACGAGGCGTCTCCGATCACCAGACGCGCCGAGCCGTCCGCGAGCACCTCCAGATCGCCGAGGCGCCCTTCCTCTAAATCGCGAAGCGTCGCCGCGACGGAAAAGTCGAAATCGGATCCTCCGTCGCGCGTCGCCGGCGTTTGATCTTTCACGCGCGTCTGCGTCTGCGTCTGCGTCTCGGATCGTCGGTGGGTCCCTCCGCCTCCGGTGGGTCCCGCGTCGCTCTCCGTGACCGTGACGAGCGCGACGTCTTCGCCGCCCCGGCCGCGGTTCGACGCGAGCGGCAGCCGCGAAGGCAACTGCACGACGAGGTACTCGTCGGCGGCGGCTTCCGCGCGCCGCAGCCGCGCCGCGACGCTCGCCTCCTCCGCTCCCGAGAGCGGCGCCAGCACCGTGGGGTAGTACTGCGTCTTGTCTGTCCAGTCCGCGTCGGGGGTCCAGTCGGGAGGCGCGTCCGCGTCCACGGGGGACGCGGACGGCATCGTCGCCTCCAGCGTGGCCTCGAGCCGCTCCGCCTTTGCGGCGGGTTTACGTTTGGTGACGGTGACGGCATCCTCCGCCGACTTTGATCCCGACTTTGATCTCGACCGCGAGGCCCCCGCGGATGTCACCGCGGCGGTGTGCGTCGCCGGGGAAGGCGGCGCGGGGGCTTCCGCGTCCACGTCCATCGCGCTGGTGGACGCGGGCCCCGCGCCGCCCGAGCCCGCCGAGGGCGGCTCGATCGAGGCCACCGCCGCGGGCTTCGCGTGGTCCGCCTCCCCGCGTCTCGGCCGGCGCTCCAGGCCGCGCACGGGCTCGCGCGGGCGCACGGTCTTGCCCTCCAGCTGCGCCTGCTTCACCAGATGCTGCACGTGCGTCGAGAGCTTGGGCTCGGCGGTTTCCTCGGCGACCGCGCGCGGGTTCCGGGCGCGGCGCTCGGAGGGCACCTTGGGAGCGAACCGGGTCCGGCGCCCCGTGGGGGCGGCGGCATCCGCCGCGCCGTCCCCTCCCGACCCGGAGGGTTCGCCCGCGTCCGGCGACGCCATGGCGTCGACGATGCCACGCAGGCGCCCGGGGCGCCGCGGGCCGTCCTTCCCGTCACCCTGCATCGCGTGACAGCGCGCGAAGAGCGCGAAGAGCAGTGCGGCGGTTGCGTGGAATCCACCGCCGACATTCTCGAGGGTTCCACTGGCAACCCCCGATGCCCGAGGCAGCGCAGATTTCGTTGCTTTTCGTTTCGTTGTTTCCGTTGCCTCTGCTCGGGAGTTCGAGTGTTCACTTCGAGTGCCGGCCGGGCACGCAGTCGCGTCGCCGCGGTCGTCGCCCGAGCCGACTCGACCGCGCGCGGAGTCCCTCGGCCGCGATGTCGGCCACGACGAGACGCGCGTCGCCGTACGCGGACCCCGACGCGTACCTCAGCGCGCGGGTGCGCGATGGGGGTTCCGAGACGAGACAAGACCGTTACTTCGTCGTGAAGGACGTCCCGAATCCCTCGGGACACGCCGACGACGGCTTCGTCCCCGCGGCGGTGGCGCTCGCGGCGCGCAACGGCGACTTCGGCTGGCTCTCCGGCGCGCCCGACGCGAAGGATCGCTACGCGGACGCCGGGTCCGAGGCGGACGAGCCCGTCGCGAGCGCGGACGAGAAGCGACCCCCCGCGGAGCCGAGCGAGGCTTCGGAATGTTCGGAATCTTCCGAAACGTCGGAGACCGCGACGGAGGAGGAGGAGGAGGAGACGGAGGAGGAGACGGAAGATGCGCGGAACGCGCGTTCGCCGCGCGCACCCGTCGCGCCGTGGGAGTCGCCCTACGTCCCACCCCCGTACTGGTACCCGCCGTTCTTCGCGTACGCCCCGCCTCCGTTCGCGAAGCCCCGGCGCGTTCCTCGGCGGAAGCGGACCGAGCGCCGCCCGGACGCCGCCGACGACGCCGACGCCGACGACGCCGCGCGTCGCGGCGTCGATACCGTCGAAGAACGCGGTCCGTCAACGCGGTCCGAACGAAAAACGGAAACGTCGGCCGGGGAATCGCCTCCCCGCGGTCGCGCGAACGCCTGGGGCGTCTCCGTGCTCGTGCCCGCGCCGCGCGCCGAGGGCGCCGCGTCGGACGAATCCGCCGCCGACGCCGCCGACTTCGCCGACGCGGACGACGCGCGCGCGGAAACGAACGGCTCCGACGCGTTCGAAGGTCTGGGCCGGTACGACCTGGCCGATGACCTGTGCTGCGCGGTGTGGAGCGTCGCCAAAAACAACCTGGACGCGCTCCAGCCGACGTTCTACGCGCACGACGCGGCGCAGAAGGGGTACCTGTCCCGGGCAGAGCTCCGCGCCGCGCTGCGCGACCTCGAGCCGAGGTGCTCGGCGCGGCAGCTCGACCGCGTCGAGGCGATGCTCTGCGCGACCACCTCGACCTCGGGCGCTTCCAGTCCGCTTCCGGATGACGCGCTGCGACACACGACGCTGGACGCACTCGTGCGCGCCGCGCACGGCGGCGCCTCCGCGGCGGCGAGGCTCGAGACGCCGGAGGGGTGTCTGTCGGCGGCGCGGCTGGTGGCGGCGCTCGAGAACGCCGTCGCCGACGACCCCGAGAAGGCGCTCTCGAGCGCGTTCGCCGCCTTCGCGGCGAGTGAGAGCATCGCGTCGATGTCCGTCAACCGCCGACGAGCCACGCTGCACCGCGCGATCCTGACGGACGTACCCCGAGTCTTGCTCCCCGCGGCGATCAAGGCGGACGCCGCCTCCGCGCGTCTCCTGGTGGCCGCGCTCGACAGCCCGATGGGCATGCACTCGGGAACCGGGCCGAGCGACCCGCTCGTCGACGACCCGGCGCGCTTCCCCGAGCGCCTGCGGTCGCTCCGGCTCGAGCTCGCGAAGACCGCGCGCTTCCGCAAGCTGCTGGAGCTCAGGGAGAACGCGAACGCGAAGCAGGCGAAGCGGGACGCGGAGCTCGCCGCGCTGGCCGCCGCGAGGAGACGCGCGGAGGTGCGCGAGGCGATGCGACGCGAACCCGTCGTCCCGGCGAAGGCGCCGTCGCCGGCAGAGTCACCCGCGAAGGCTGTCGAGCCTCAAACGGTGACGACGCCGGTGAGGACGCCCGCCAAGGCGCAGACGAGCGAGAAGGCGACGCATATGACGCCGGCGAAGGCTGCGACGCCGCCGAAGGCTGCGACGCCGCCGAAGGCTGCGACGCCGGCGAAATCGCCCGTACCCCCTTCGCCGCCTCCGCGCGCGCCTTCGCCACCTCCGCGCGCACCTTCGCCCCCTCCGGAGCCCAGTCCGCCGCCTCCCGCCGAGGAGGCGCTCGAGCAGGTCCGCGCGCGCGCCGCGGCGGCCGTTTCCGAGGCGCGAGAGACGGAAGCGCGCGCCGGCGCCGACATCGACAAGTACTACGAGTGGACGCGCGAACGCCGCGCGCGCGTGCTGGCGCGTTGGGCGGATGCCGAGCGCGACCGAGAAAAACCTCCCCCGACCGTACCGCCGTCGCGAGATGCGCCGTCGGCGACGGCCGGTGTCGTCGCGGATGCCCCCGCGCCGGCGTCCTCGGTCGCGAAGCGCGGCCCGGCGAACCTCGAGGCGGAGATGAAGAGCCTGACGGCGACCGCCGCGGCGCCGGCGAAGCCGAGCGCGGGAAACGACGGGGTCACGACGCCCGAGCGGAAAGAAGCCGTATCGGCGTCTCTGGACGCGGCGCTTAAAGACGCGTCGCTCAGAGCCGAGCGCGCCAGGCACTCCGTGGAGGCGCTCGAGGCGTTGGCGCCGCCCGACTTCCCCTCGAGGCGAGACCGGCGAGAAGAGAAGTAGGTACGACATAAATACGAGAGTACGTTTAATAAGACGTCGAGCCTCCTCTACACAATCTCCCCCACCGGCGCCTCCTCCAGCCACAGCTTGTGTATGAAGTTGAAGAGCTGCTCCGAGACGCTCACCTTGTACGGCGTCGGGTTGCTGTACCGCAGGTGGTCCGAGCGCATCTGCCTGATGGAGTCGCCGCACCGCTCGCGCGCGGCGGCGAGGGACACGTCCACCTCCGCCGGCACCCCCCCCGCGGCGCCGTCCCAGACGAGGTGGTGCAGCTTCTCCACGCGCGCGGGTTGCACGTAGGCGCGCTTCGACGCCACGAACGCGTGCCTGCACAGGATTCTCTTCCCGACCTCGGGCGGGGGCTCGTCCTCGCCGAGCATCACGTCCACGACGGCCGGGCCGTTTTTCGTGTACAGCCGGAACGCGCGCTTGCGCCCCGGAATGGTCACCTTCTCGACGTCCTCGCTGAGCTTGATGCGCGGCGTGCCGTCAATCTCGACCAGCTTGTACACGCACCCGAGCGCGGGCTGGCGCAGGCACGTCACCAGGTGCGTCCCGATACCGAACGCGGTGATGGCGTGCCCGTGCTGCTTCAGCGAGTGCAGGACCTCCTCGTGAATGTCGTTGGACGCGGTGATCCCGAAATCCTCAAAGCCCCCGGCGCGCGCCGAGCCCAGCGCCGTCGCGGCGGCGCGCATCGTCTCGCGCGCGCGCAGGGACAGGTAGCTCAGGTCGCCGCTGTCCAGGCGCACGCCCAGCGCCTGGTAGCCGCACCGCCGCAGCGCGACCGCGACCGCCAGGAAGTTGGGCACGCCGGACTTCAACACGTCGTACGTGTCCACGAGCGCCAGGAACCCCGCCGGGAACGCCAGAGCGTACGAGGTAAACGCCGCCAACTCGCTCTCGTTGGTCACGCCCCACCTCTGCGCTTCGGGCAGGAGATCGCGCGTTTCCCGGTTCAGCAGCTCGAGGCTCTCGCGCACCAGCGCGACGAAGTCCGCGCAGTCCGACCCCGGCGTTTTAGAAGTAGGGTTGTACGGCAGACGCCTGTTCGTGATGTCCGCCATCCCCACGTGCGCCTGCACGTACGAGTGCGCGTGCGTGCCGCGCACCGGGATGCCGAACTGGCGCCCGGCTTCCAGGTTGGACGTCGCGTCAAACCCGCCCAGGTACGCGTAGCGCGACGCGCTGACCCCCCCGTCCGGCCCCTGCGCTCGCCGCAGCCCGAACTCCAGCAGCACCGCGTCTGGGCCGGCCACGAGTCTGTGCCTCGCCGCGTTCGTCGCGACCAGCGACGCGTAGTTCACCAGGTTCAGCAGCGCCGTCTCGATGAGCTGCACGACCATGAGCGGGCCCTCCACGCGCATGAGCGGCACGCGCGGGAACACCGCCGAGCCTTCCAGCTGCGCGTAGACGCGCAACGCGCCGCAGTCCAAGTCCTGTAGGTGCTGGAAGAACTGCGGTTCCATGTTCCGCGCCGCGTTCGTGGTTTTTAAGTACGCCAGGTCATCCGCCGTGAACCCAAAGTTGCTCACGAACCTCAAACACTCCTCGAGGCCGGCGAACACGGTGAACTCGCCGCCGAAGGGGTTTTTCCGGAACAGCAGGTCGAACGCCGCGGGGCGCTCGTGCGTGCCGTTCTTCCAGTACGCGTACGCCATGGTGATCTGGTACGTGTCCATGAGCAACGCGGTGGTCAGGTTGTTCGTGCACGGAGGCATGCGCCGCGCGCCGCCCGCCGAGCCCGACGAGGCGGGCGGCTTGCGGGGAGCCATCGCGCGAGAGGCGTCGGCGGGGACGAATCACGCGGTCGGCGGAACGACGCGTCTTCTGGAGGCGAGGGGTCCGCGGGGGGACGACGGGGGGTGAGCCCACCGATGCGTCCGCGAAAGGCGCGCGAAGGTGAGGGCGGGCGCCGCCGATGTGTGCCGTCCGTATCGTGCGCACGGGGCGAGTGAGACGGCGTGGGGAAGTTTACGGCCACGTGGCGGAGTTGCATGACACGGCTCGTCTAGCCGAAAACCGCGTTTCTGGCGCGTTTCCGCTCTTCCTTCTCCCTTCGCAACCGCTCTTCTCTGAGCTCCTGGATGGTCTTCTTCCGCCGCTTCGCCGCGGGAGGCGTCTCTTTGGCTCGTGTGGTATCGCCCGGTCCGTGTTTCGAGCACGGCTCGGTTCTTCCCGCCCCGTCGCGTCCGCGTCGTCGACCCGCGGGTTCTGCCGGTGCGTCGTCGATTAAAAACGAAGACTCGTCCCCTTTCGCGTTTCGTTTCCGTCTCTGCGCGTACCACGGCGCGTCCGCTCGGGCCCGGCCTCCTAGCCTGTGGGACTCGTCCAGCGTTTTTGCTGCGTCCGCGTCGCGCTTCGCTGCCTCCTCCAGCGCGCGCTCTTCCTCGGCGAACAGGTTGACGTGTCCGGAAGCGCGGGACTGGGTTTCCGAATTTCGTTTTCGCGCGCGCAGCGTCTCCATCGCGTCCCTCCCTCGCGCACCCGCCTCTTCGCGGGCCTTCGCCTCCGCGCGTTCCTCATCGAGGGCGACGCGTTGGCGCTGCTTCCATCCGTACGGGTTCCAGCTCTTGTGCGGGAGGATGTTCAGCCCGCCGTGGCCACCCATCGGACGCGACTCGAAGAGTGCGTTCGCGGGCCCGGCGAAGGGCCGTCGCACGAACTCGAAACCACGCGCCGAAACGAAAACGAGACCGCCGACTTTCTGCGCCGAACCGCCGCCGGCGGACCTTCACACTCGTCCGCGCGGCCCTCGCACCTCGACCGACTCGGCGCGCGCACGCACCGGGTTCTCCTCCGACCGCACTCGCGTCGTACCTCTCGGCGCGCGAAGCACAAGGACCCCCTCACGAGACGAGCCAGGCGGCAAGACACCATGAGGCTCCTCACCCACAACATGCTCGCCTCGAACGTCAAGGTGCGCGCTTTTCGGTCGCGGTCCTTCGCGTTTCGCTCTCTCGGCGGTGGCGACATCGCGCGGCTCCGAGCCTCGCCGCGCGCGCGCGATCGTCTCCCGACTTCGGCCTCGTTTCTGACCCTTCTCGACCCCCCCGCGTCCTTCTCTCCGCCGCTTCGACAGGGCACCACCTCCGGTTTCCCCCTGCGGATCGAGGTTTTGCGCAAGGAAGCGCGCGAGGCGGAGTTCCACGCGGAGTTTCTGGTGAACACGTTGGGGAAGATCGAGTGGGACGCGTTCGTGGGCGCGGCGCGAGAGATCGGCGAGGACGACGCGTTGCCCGCGAATAAGCCCGCGGACGCCGCGAACGACGAGCCCTTCCTGCGCGCGTTCCACCACGCGCTGCTGGAAGTGCACGTCCAGGAAGGCTACCTGGTGTGCCCCGACTCGGGCCGCAGGTTTCCAATCACGAAAGGCATCCCCAACATGCTGCTCAACGAGGACGAGGTGTAGGTCCGGAAGTGTGATGTTAAACTGTAAACAAACGTAAAAACGTCTTAAGAGGCGTCAGCGTCCCGGGACGGCGCGCCTTCCCCCGAGGCGTCGCCTTGAACCGTCGGATCGCCCTTCTCCTTCTCCTCCTCCCGCTCCTTCTCGCGCGTCTCCTTGACCGTCTCCGCCTCCGCCGCCGCCGCGCGCGCCAGCGCGCGGCGCACATCCGCCATCCTCTTTTTGTGCGCGCGCGCCTCGGGCGGCGGCTTGAACTCGCGCAGCTCCTCCGTTTCGAACCCGGGCAGGACCATGTCCCAGGCGCGCTCGAGGTGCAGCACGATGTCCTTCACCTCCAGCGTGTCGCTCCTGCGGTGCGCTGCCAGCTTGCACGCGAACGCCACCACCGAGTCCACGAAGTCATCCGCCACGTCCAGCAGAAACGCCTCCACCGCCGGGTCCACGCGCTCGTCGGGGACGATCTGCGACAGCAGCTGCCGCAGGGACTCGCGCTGCAGCACGCGGACGCTGTCGCTGGGCTTCCCGGCCGACGCCGCGGCCTTGCGCTGTCGAGGGGGGCGAGGGGCGGGGGCGCGGCCGGAGGTCAGACGCGGGACGCGCGCGGCGCGCGCGGCGCGCGGTCGAGACCGCGCGCCCGGGGGAAGAATTGCGTCGCGACGCGTGCGAACGGCGCCGTCGCGCGGAGCGCGGGGGGGAGGTTCGGACCGGGACCGAGACGACGAAGACGCTCGCGGGCGCGCACCTTTTTGCTCCCCGTGCCGACGGCGGGGGGTGTGGACGCCATCGCGGAGCGGGCACGCGCGACGCCGAGTGGCGCGAAGACCCGGTTCCTGAAAAACTTGGCTCGCGCAGCCGCGACGCGCGAGGGTTGGTGTCAAATTGGTTTTCGGCTTTCGTCGGCGGTTGCCAGCTCGGGGCGGCGCACTCGGAGGCACGCCGCGGGACGCTTCGCGTCGCGCGAGAACCATGGCGGCCGAGGAGGCGCTTCGCGATGAGGACAAAGATAACCCGTGCGTGCGCGCCCGTCCCTCCCCCCGCTCGGCGGTCGACGGCGGCCTCGACTCGGACAACCGCCGCCACTGCCGTGCTTTTTCCCGAGTTCCCGATCCCGCGCCCCGGCTGACTTCCCGGCACCGCGAGCGCGCCGCGGCGGCTCCCACCGTCCCCCGTCGACGCGCGCGCGTCTGACCGACGTCTCGCCCCCCGTCCCCGACCCCCCGACGCGCTTCGCGACGCGCTCCGAATCCCGAATCTCGCGACTTCCCGCTCCCACGTCGATCAAATCATGTCGTTTCACTAAAAAAAAAAACCCGCCGCGCCGGGCGCCCCCCCCCCCCGCGCACCCCCCGCGCGCCCGCGCCCACACCG
>Ga0181558_10005963_pt1 | contig 10658 bp, 7 predicted proteins | sample 011ome_22_FD_133754 | JGI IMG/M metagenome (GOLD analysis project Ga0181558, IMG submission 133754) | Coastal salt marsh microbial communities from the Groves Creek Marsh, Skidaway Island, Georgia - 011507BT metaG (megahit assembly) | ecosystem: Environmental > Aquatic > Marine > Intertidal zone... | reverse complement strand
GTGTTTCTCGTCATCTTTTCATGCTATCGTCGTCTTTACCCCACTACTCTTCCGGCACCATGAACTCTTCTTTATCACCAGCATCGAGAGTTAGGGGAAGAAAACAAACAAGTTTTGCACGACCGAAGACGAAGGTTTCAAAAACGACGAGGACGTTCAGAGGGCGAAAGGGTGCGTGCGTTACCACCGCCGGTATAGACACGAAAAGAGACGTTGTTTTAGTTTTAGGGTGTTTAGATCGAACGGCGCAGTGCAGCGCCGAACAGTTATCTATGAATGAAAAGTCACAAGGCGCTCGCGTTGTTTCCGTATTTCCAGCGCAAGCGTTTGAGGGGATCAAAAACCCACTCGATGCCATGGCAAAGGAGTTGGTGTATCCGAATGAAAAAGTCATCGACGCGATGAACGAAATCGAATACGTGGAAGTTGTGAGCGACGAATCGAAAGAGTTTCAGAAAGCTCTTCCAAACGTGACGGCGGTGATTATCGCGGATGAGTTTGCGCCGAACATGTTGAAATCGACTGAAAACGTCATCTCGTTGATCAAAGATAATAAGCTCCCAAAGTTGAAGCGCGTCGTGGGCTTGTCTCACATTGGCATCGATCGACGAGATCAAGATCCTTACAAAATGATGAATAGAAAAGTATTTCGAGGAGGCGCTATATTAGATAGGTGGTCAGACGCCGAGGAATTGATCAAAGCGACGGCGCCGAAAGGTAATCCGTTGGAAGTTAAATGGACATACACCATTGTTCGCGTCGGCGATTTGCGAGGGAACGGACCGTGCTCGGTCGTTTATGGAGATGCCATGTTAACTTTAGTCGATAACGCTTTCGATGTTCGCATGCAAGACGTAGACATGGAGCCTGGGGACAAATTTGATGGTTTCACAAAACGACTATCAGCGGCGTGCGTAATGAACAGAATGTTAACAAGTACGAAAGTTTCCGTGTTGAATCAAACGTTTAGCTTGATTAGCGTTGGTCCCGTGCCAAGAGATCGACGAAAAGGCTATGATGTCGCAAAAGGTAGATCGCCGCCACCTATTCGAGACGAAGAAATAGACGAAGCCGTGCAACCTAAGGGAGAAGAGGAGGAACAGGGTAGTGGCGAAGGAGCTCCCGTACCCACATAAACAAACCATGTGCTTTTATTAATTTATTATTTATGTGTGCTTCAAATGTTGTGTGTGTATTTTTACAAGAAATCTATTTAAGAAATCGGCAACTCTCTCGTTTCATGCAGGTTTATTTCTTTTGCTTCTTGCTCTTCCTCTCGTCGTCGTCGTCGTTATCGCTCTTCGCGACTTTCGGCAACACGTCGTCCCTTCCGATCTCCCACGCTCCAGGATTAGACTTATAGGAAACTTCACATTTCTGAACTGCTTCGACGAGCGCATCGACTCTTTTGATGTATTCGGGGATTTTAAATTTCTTCTCGCAGCCGCTGTAAGCCATGTACCGAATTTTCCCGAATATCTCTCGCTCTTTCCACCCTTGATCGTGCACGCCGACGATGGACCACATGCATCCGACGTAACCGCTCGGATCTCTTCCATCGAGCGACCAACGATCGTTCAAAGCGATGGCGTATTTCAAAGCGTTTTCGGGAGTATCGGACCATTCCAGTATTTTCTTTGCCCAATACATGCGCATAAATCCATGCATTTTGCCACCGTACACGAGCTCGCGTTGCGCAGCATTCCATAAATTGTCGTGCGTTTTGGCTTGCTCAAATTCTTCGTACGTGTACGTATATTCCCTTTTATCTCCCGCGTGCATTCGTAAAGTATCTTTCGCCCAGTCATATTTTTGACCCTCAATCGTGTCGTACTGGGGAGAATAATAGCAAAAGTTATCCGCAAGTTCGCGTCGGACGACGAGTTCTTCAAAGAAAACGTCCACCGCTTTGCCATTCGATCCCTTCTTCGCCTCGAGTGCTTTCATAGCGCACCTTTGTCCGGAAATTTGTCCAAAGTGCAAGTACGGGGAGAGCCCGGACAGCGCTTGAGGCTTTGCTGGATCGTTTCTCAAGCCGTACAGACTCATGCGCTTGGTTAAAAAGTTATCCAAAACAGCCATCGCAGCTTTTTCTCCGGGAACGGCCCAAGTCACCTCGGGAACATCTTTCCCACGTTCCAACGCTTGTCCTAAAACGTCGTCCCAATCCGTTTTCACGCTTTTGATTTTCGCGTGTAACGCGGCATCTTTGTTTTCAACGTTCGGGAAATTATCAGGAAATGGAACCATAAAATCGCCGTATAATTTCGCAAGCTTGCCGCGCAAAGTTCGAGCGCCAACTTCAAGTTTCGGAGAGGCCACCCAGCACGGCACTATGTTGTGCGCGTCCACGACTCTTACCGAACGCTTCGTTTCTTTCGCGAAATCGTCGCGCCACTTCAAACCTAATCGCAGAGGAGAGAAGTCCGTCACCACCGCGCTCGCGTTGACTTCATTGCAAAACTTTTCAATCTCCGCGTTTGGCTCGTCTCCTCCATGTAACAACTTGAACGGAATATCCCGTTCTTCCAACGCGCTCTCGACTTCGCGCAGACCTCTGAGCATAAATCCAAACTGTCGAGCGCCGGCGCCGAGAAATTTTGTGACCACGTTGAACACAACAACAAGTGGTTTCTTCTCTTTGTTCGCTAACTCGATGGCGTATAACATCGCCCAGTTATCGTTCACGCGTTGGTCTCGACTCATCCAGTAGACGATAGGCCCGTTTCCTTCCCGGAGAATCGGCTGGTCGTTGATGAGCATTACACGATCTGGATGCACAATCATGTTTTTATCCTCGTTCTTGTTGTTGTTGTTGTTTTCGTTAATATCGATGGTGGTATTTGTTGTACCAGCATATACTACGAACGTGCTCGATATCGCAGCCGTATGTTTTTTTCTTCGTGTTGTAAATCGGCCGCCGTTCGGTGACTGCAGTAGCGTTAATAGCGTTCGATTACTACTCGCTCTGTTGCTTCTTCTCGCAAAGTGATCCTGGAATCCGCGCGCAGTAGCACTAGCAGTTGTTGTGGTAGTGGTAAGATTAGTGAACAACGAAGAAGAAGGAAAAAAAGCACACGTCGTCGCACTTCTTCGTGCTGGCGTTCTCTTACTGCTTTTGAAAAGCGCGAATCGATTATTATTCAAAAAGGGCGAACAACAGCGCGTCGCAGTCCGCAAAAGCATGCACAACCACCCACGCGGTTGGTGTTCGAGAAGATTGCTTTTGTTGTGCCGAGAGTTTTTGGCGAATTCTGAAAAGAGAGAGAGAAAGATGTGTCGCGTGGAAAAAAAATGTCCATTTCTGTTGGTGGTTTGTGAATAAGAAGACGACAGACACTGAAAGAGAGAGAGAGAGAGAGAGAAACGAGAGAAACGAGAGAAACGAGAACGAGATTTAAGTATTACTGCGATGTTGTCATCGACGACGAAGACGACGACGACGACGCAGACACAAACATCATACATTCGGCGAAAGAAAATAACGACGGCGGCAAATTCAGAGCTCAAAATGCACGTAAGAGAAGAAGAGAAAGAAGAACACAGAACGATGTGTTATTCGTGTTTTAGGAGGGAGAATCTGTGCATATGCAAACTGTGCGAAAGAGTTTTGTTGGAAAAGACGCGGTCGAAAGAAAAGCTCGTTCTTAAGGACGGCTTACACGTTTCTATATTGCAGGATAGAGATGAGTTCAGAAGAAAACTCGGCTCGGCCCACATTGCAAGGAACATCGTAGAAAACTGCGACGTCGTCTGGCGCGACTGCTCGTGGCCAAACGCGTTAACTGTCCCAAAACTAGAAGTTCCTGTGAGCGCCTCCACGGCGGTGACGGAAGAATTTGACGGTGACGAAGGGCACGAAGAGTACGAAATGGTTGTCTTGTGGCCGAGCGAAGACGCGATATCGATTAAAGAATATAAGAACCGAAACTTAAACAAGAAGAAAACGCATATGGTTGTTCTCGATAGCACCTGGTATAAAGCGAGGCGAATGTACAACCGAATCCCCTGGTTGAAAGATTTACCTTCTATCTCGCTACAGAATATCGAGAATGAGAGCATGTACAAGCCAATTCGTAAGCAACCGTTTCGAGACGCTCTGTCCACCGCAGAGTCGATCGCGTTGGCTTTAAAAGAGTTTGGTAACGAGGATGCGGAGCTCGTAAACATAGCTTTTAGCGAGATGATTAGAGAACAATTAGAAGAGGAGAAACGGCACGACCGCGACGTTCGTTCTCGTGCCGTCCGCGCGCGTGAACGGCGAAATGTTGTGTAAAACAAAATTGTGTGTAAATTTGATATTTTTAAGTGTACGCGTACCAGGTTCCTGGTACCCAGTAGTATGTATTTAGATGATAGATAGAACTAATCTGCTAATCTTCGACCTCTCCCGACGAACCGTCGCGCCTCGTTCGGTTGTGCTATGTTACTCGCCGCGCGAATGACTGGGTTCCCAAAAACACTTCCCACCGCTGCTTCGACCCACTGCGGCGTCTTGAGAAAGTGCACGCCGCTTTGGCGAGGATACAACACGGAGAAAAAGTAATACACGTGCCCGGAGAGCACGCCGAGAAAATCCGGCACAGGGTCGCCTCCCATCAACACGGTCAACGCCATCATCCCCCACGGTAAATAAAACGCAGGCATGCGAATCATACCCATGATGGACGTGTTTTGCGTCGGATTTTCTCTGGACCACAAGTACAACATGGCGAATATCAGCGACGAAGAGTAAAATGGTTGCGACACCGAAGGCACGATGAATTTCAAAGGCAATAAAATCATCATGTTTATCATTAGCATCCACACAAAATCCGAAGTTCTGTTCTCGAACGTCTTCTGTTCCAAGTGGACTCCATATCTGGCAATCATTAACGTTCGAAAGACGAACGGGAAGCCAAACCCGCCGATAAAACAGAAGTTCCCAATCAGTCTCCAAATTTGAAACTTTTCCCAAATCAGTTTGTAATCTAAATACAGATTGACCGGTAACGGTAAACCAAACTGAGTTCCGAACGTGATCAATACGCAGGCCGTACCCCAGGCTTTACAGATGGGAGGTAAAGAAGCGTACCATTCGCCGGGAGAGTTGGACATTTGTTGTTGTTGTTTTGTCGTTGTTGTGTTGTTGGGGGTGACTGTTTTTTGTGTTGTGATTTACTTTTTTGTTTTGAGACGATTTTTACATGACATCGGCACTTTTTACGGTCGTTCGAGACGCTGAAAACAGCGAGAATAGCAATACACGCACGAGCTCACTCAGCGCGAGGGTATTGCCGTTATCATAATGTGGTTGAAACAAGCGCAGATTGAGGAGTGCGCGCGCGTCGCGCACGAGAAGTGCTTTTCATGTTTTCAAAAACACCACGACGACGAAGAAGAAGAAAACGCGATGATGAAAACGACGAACGAAGAGAAAGAGGCTGAGTTTTACCTCTCCTTGCCGGCGCATAAACGACCAAAGTGCGAAGGAAACGTGAAACTCTATTACTTTTTCGCCGAGTTGCGAGAGCAGACGATGAAGATTAACACAAACAACAAAGGCAACAGCAACAATAATTCGCACCAGCACTCGGTGGTGGGAAAAGTGCAAGAATCCATTCGCAAGTGCGAAATACAAATAAAAGATTGCGAAACCGCGAACGGTTTAACCGGCGTTGGTCCCAAACTTTTGAAGTATTTCGAAACATTTTTCCGTTTGTATCCTCCCTCGCAGAGCAAAGAGAAAGAGTTGGAGAAAGAGCGCCTTTTGCAGCTGGTCAAAGAGCGCGAGAAAATAAAAAGGAAACAAGAGAGAGCGAAGAAAAATGTGGGCACGACGACCACCAAGACCACGATGAAGAACATAAACGACAACAATAAGCGCGGACGAGAAGAAGATGGGTGGGGGAGAGGAAGAGATATAGGAGACGTTGAAGAACAATTAGAGTTACGAAGGGCTTTCAGTCAGGAGCAACCGAGTCAATCAATGCTGCAACAGAAACAGAGAAAGACGGCTTCGTCTAAAAAGTGGCACCCGAAATACAAGACAGCTCCTTTTGCGCTTTTGGCGACGTTGCATAAACTCATGCTGGAAGGCAAAAAGCAATGCACGAAAGACGAACTGATCAACGCTACCGATGCATCTGGTTTATCGAACATGTCGATACGACCAAGAGTAGAGGCTTTTTCGAGAGAGCAAGCATCTTATCAAGGAAGGGATATGTCTAGTCAATATTCCGGATGGAGTTGCTTCAACAAATACCTGAAAAACGCACCGACCGGTCACGAAGCACCGATGGTTTTTACGTGGAGTAACCCGATGATTATTCGCTTAACGGACGAAGGCACGATTGTTGCGGAGAAATGTCACCGCGAGGCTGAAATACACGGCGATTGTACCTGTGGTCTCATCAACACGGACAACACGAACAATCCATCAATGAATTTAGCGGCAAAACAATCTCAAGAGCGAGAAAATCAGAAAATTAACGTAGTGTCGCTTCTTTCAGATAGCGATGAGGACTGTTTTAACGGCGACGCGTCGCGTGAACGACAGTTTGATGCAAAAATTAGCAAGAACAACGATGAAAACGAGGATACTAAGACGGTAACGAAGAAGAAGATCAATAGTAAAAACGTTGTACGAAATTGGCATGGCATCGCCGCCGAGGAAAACGACTGGAATAGCGCGGCTGAGCTCGAGGTGCGTTTACCGCCTTTGCAACCGGGCGAAAAGTTTCAAGACGTGTACGACGTAGTTTTTTTGTTTGATAACCGTGAGCAGTACGATAAAGATTTCAGACCAGAGCATTTAGTGAAGTATTTTGAAAACGTGAATCTTCGCGCTGAGCAGTGCTTCATTACGATTGGAGATGCACTTTGGGTTGCCGAAGATAGAAAAAGCAAAGAGCGCTTTTGCCTCGATTATATTCTGGAAAGAAAATCCGTGGCAGATTTAAGCGGTTCAATCACGTCAGGTCGATACATTCGTCAAAAGTATCGCTTAGATAAGTGCGGTTTAGAGAAGGTGATGTATTTAGTCGAAGGAAATATCGAGCGCGACTTTCACTTGGAAGAACGCCAGAAATTGGCAGTCAAATCTGCGTTGATTGAAACAGACATCCACGATGATATATACATGCTTCGAACGGAATCGCTGGAAAAAACGAAGAAACTTTACGTCGACCTCACGAGATCCATACAAGATTTGTATAACCCGAGAGTAGGAAGAGACAAAGCCGCGCCGCGAGCTTTCTTCGCCAACTGTCTTCCTACGTTCAACGCGTTTCATGAAAATATGAAAAATTTTGTGGCGAGCGAAAGCACGGTACAAAATACGTGGGGAGTAATGCTCGCTCAGGTGAAAGGAATGGGTCCGGACTCAGCGGAAGCAATCGTGAATCTCTACCCAACACCAATATCCTTGTATGAAACGTTCAATCGATTGAATTGGGACGAGAGTCGATGCGTCGATTTGATTGCACAAATCCAACCGAAGGAGAGGAGAATCGGACGTTCAGCCGCGCAAAACTTCTACGAAGCTTTCTTCAAATAAAGACACTTCGGGAGACGATTTCTACTCCTTTGTATTGCTACGCGTAGCAAACGCATTTAATATTAACACGTGTGAATGCAAGTTCAACGGAGAGCACACGTAAATTTACTTCTTTTTTGCATTTTCTTTCTCTACCATGTCCATGATGTCTACTTCTTCGGACTTTCGGGTCTTTTCTAAACAAAATATGTACCCACCGAGAAACGTCAGAAAAATAAAACTCAACACGCGAGGTAGAAGAAGGAGGATATAAGATGAGCGGGCCTCCCCGGGTCGGTGGTGGTGGCGATGATGGCGGTAAACGCAACGGTGGTAACTTAATGGACAATCTGTTTTCCACAGATAACTTACTCGCGCAGACGAGGAAGCAAACGAGCATGAGAGATATGAAACAGAAATCCTCTTCTCCGTCGTCGTCCCCGATGAACTCTTCGGCTGCCGACGGAGGAAGAGGAAGAGGAGGAGGCAAGGTTCACAACAACAACAACAACAACAACAACAACAATGGTCTCGATGGTTTCCCTGCTTCTTCGTCCTCGACGATGCAGGCGGACGATCTCGACGCGTTCTTTTCGACGCAAACACAAACAGAAACAAAAGAAGCGAGTAAAACGAAAAATGGTGTTCATCAAAACGATAGTTTTTTGGACGAGCTCGCCGCTTTCGCGAGCACTCCGGTACCACCATCATCGGCATCTGCAACGACAAATAGCTCCGTAGATGATTTGTTCGGTATAAGCAGCGACGCGCAAGGTTCTTCGCCGGTTGGAGCGGCTCGCGGGAAGACGGAGACGACGACAGAGACTCAACCTACGCATCACGGCGAACCCATGCTGAGACATCAACAAGGAGACAAGGAAAGAGCACGGGAACAACAGAACCAACATTATCGAAGTAGCGAAATGAAGAGAAATAGTAATGATATCACCACCGATAGTAATAGAAAACCAGCGAGGAATACTGGCGACGATGGTGTGGACAGAAGTGCAAACTTTGAAAAAAGTGCCGCGACGTTGGCTTCATCGCCACCGTCGTCTCGCGTGCAGCCGCAACAGCACGCTCCGAAATTAGCATCCTCGGTGAACTTGGATTCTTTGAAAACAGGGATTGATTCTGTGGCTGGATTTTTCAAGGCTGGAATTCGTCGCGCGGTGGGTCCACAGGTTGTTCATTTTCCGCGGGCGCCTCTGGAAGACTCTGCGCCAAGTTTGAAACAGGCACCCTCGAAGGATGGTCGAAGCGAAACACGAGTCGCATCGAAGCAAAATGAAACAACAGAGTTCGGTAAAAAAGTTGATTCGTCGAAGATTGTAAACGAAGAGATGATACTAGCACAAAAGTCCGAGTCTGCAGTGAAAATAACGGTGAAGGAAACGAAAACAAAAACAACAAACAGTAAAAATACGGACGAGAGAGATAAGAACAATCAGAAGGAGGAGGAGGAGAAGAGTCAAGATGACCTTCCTTCTTCAGATATGGACGCGTTTTTTGGCTCGGCTGGAGCACGCAGCGTTAATAGTAGCACCTCAAATAGTCACATCGACTTAGAGTCGATGTTCAATAGTAGTAACGCGCCGAAATCGAACAGCGCTCCTTCTCCGGTAGCCGATGACTTTTTCGGAGCGTCAGTTGGTAGTAGTGGCCCAAGTGGTAGCTCGGCGATAAAAGATCAAGGCGCGTTTGAATATAATCCCGAATCAGACGACGAACAAGACGGTGACACGGAGCAGCGCGCGCAATTGCGAAAGCAGAGACACGAACGCAATCGTGTTCGGATTGAGCAGGCGCTCGAAGAGAAACGCGCTCGCGAACGACAAGCCATGGAGGAAAGAGCAGAACGACAGACGTTGCAAGATCTCATAGGAACTGATATTGATGAGTGGGGTAAAAAATACGGTGGCAATGTTCGCACGATGCTCGCAAATCTCAGCGAAGTTCTTTGGGAAGATCACGCGTATAAAGTCCCTTCGATGATGGATTTAATGGAACCGATCAAGGTGAAAAAGTCGTATCACAGAGCCTTAGTCATCATCCATCCCGATAAAGTCGCTCAAAAAGGAGGCGGCGCTTCACAGCGTTTTATCGCGGATAAAGTCTTCGACTTGATGAAAGACGCTTACAGAGATTTCGAGCGAAAAGAGATGTCGTGAAGAGTTCAAATGTAAAAATATCTAAAGAATAATGTATAACAAATTCGGCTAAAAGACGCGTCCTCCTTTGGACGTCGTCGTCGTATCTATAAATAAATCCTCTTCTCTATTCTCAATCGAAGATTTATAAAAAGTTCACGCCATCAGAATTATTTCTTCTTGCCCGCAACGGTTTTTGATTTACCCTTTCTCGTTCTCGCGTTCGTCTTTGATCGTTGACCTCTGACCGGCAAATTGGCGATGTGTCTCTTCCCGCGATAGCACTGAATCTCTTTTAATCTCTTGATGTTCAAGGAAATCAACGATCTCAACTGTCCTTCGTTTTTGTACTTATCGACTTCTTCACGCAAAATAGTTAATTCTTCTTCGGATAACTCGCGCACTCTTTTGTTCTCTAATCCAGTCGCTGCCATAACAGCCTTCGCGGTGGTGTTTCCTATGCCAAAAATGTACGTCAACGCCGTCTCGGCTCTTTTGTTGTTTGGGATTTCAACGCCAGCTACACGCGCAGCGCGGATTTGTAACGCACCACGCTGTTGCGGTTGCTGTTGCTGTTGTTGTCGACCTGTATTACATCATAACGGAAGAAGAAGAAGAAGAAGTTAGCGACAGAGAAGAAGAAGAAGAAGAAGAAGAAGAGAACGACAAACGAGAGAAAGGAGAAGTGGATAAAGGAGGTTTTTATCCCCCACGTAGGTTTTTTTCCTGAGGAATGCACATTACGCGCGACCGCGTATTCAAGACGTCGTTAAAAGCTCCAGAGACACTCGGACCGTAATTCGAACAGAACAATACTAACGTTCGAGTGCACGTCGTTCCTATCGTCCCTCGATGTTCGCGAGTGCACGAAAACAGCGCGCGTAATTTTCCTCGAAATTCAGGTTCCCTCCGCAGTCAAGTGTCGTCGCCGCTTTAAGCGACTCATTTTACGCGACTAAAACAAAAAATAAAAATCGCCGCGCTCGGAAAAG
>Ga0181558_10005957_pt1 | contig 10661 bp, 9 predicted proteins | sample 011ome_22_FD_133754 | JGI IMG/M metagenome (GOLD analysis project Ga0181558, IMG submission 133754) | Coastal salt marsh microbial communities from the Groves Creek Marsh, Skidaway Island, Georgia - 011507BT metaG (megahit assembly) | ecosystem: Environmental > Aquatic > Marine > Intertidal zone... | reverse complement strand
CGATTTTGAAATAACGCAAGCTCTGTGGGATGTCGCGAATAAGAGCGGCTTGACCGCTCACCTAGGGGTCAGCCAATCAAAAGACTCGTTCTATGGCCAGCATTCGCCAGAGCGCATGCCGGTTGCCAAGCGACTACAAGAGCGCTGGGACGCCTGGATGGGTGGCGGTGCTATCTGTTCGGAGATGGAAGCTGCTGGCCTCTACATCGTCTCCCAAGTACTGCGCGTGCGCGCCACCGGAATCATGATGATCATGGGTCACCCCGATCAATCACCGATGAGCGCGGAGGAATGGGAAGCCTCGAAGGTGGAAAATGTGCTGCCAGTAGCGATTGAAGGTATGCGCGAAATTATTCACCGGGATAAGGCTCGCTCCAGCTAAGGCCATAAACCGCGTCTCCCTGGCGCTCTGATTCGACGACCAAGCCGTCGTCGATAAGCGATCTGAGTGCGCGCGTGAGCTGCCCGGGCGAATGCCAGAGCTGCGCGATTTCTTCCGCACTGTGATCGCCGGGACTATCTCGCAGGAGACTGAGTATCAGGCCTCGGACTTGGCGATCGGAGCCCTCATATTTTGCCTGCGTTCTGGGCAGAACCCTCTCGTCGAGGGGGAAGTCGAGGGCTTTCCATCGGCAAGTAGATGCCAGCGGGCATAGCTCACACTGTGGGGAGCGGGCCGTGCAGATCAGTGCCCCCAATTCCATGAGTGCCTTTTGGTTCAAGCAATAGTCATCTACGTCACTATCTGCTTCCATCACCTGGTGCACATTCTCCAGTCCCTGGCGGATGGACCAATGCCCTGCGGCAGCGACCCCATCTACGACGCGCGCAATGACGCGCTTCACGTTCGTGTCCACTACCGGGTGTGGCTGGTTGTAAGCGAAACATGCGATGGCGCGGGCGGTGTAGTCACCGATACCGGGCAAGGCGAGAAGCTCATTGATATCGCGCGGTAGCTCTCCGTCGAATTCACTCGACACGATTTGTGCGGTTCGATGTAGGTTTTTTGCTCTCCTGGGGTAGCCCATGCGACCCCACTGTTGAAGCACGTCACCCAAGGGAGCCGTGGCGAGTGCGTCGGCGGTGGGCCACCGAGCAAGCCACCCAGTCCAAGCCGGAATCACCCTCGATACTGGGGTCTGCTGAAGCATGACTTCACTCACCAAAATGGCCCACGGGGTGGTGTCGGGGTGTCTCCAGGGCAAATCACGCTGGTTCTCTCGGTACCACTGCCTCAGCGGAGCCCAACTCATGCCCTCGATGCTACGGCCCCCTATGAGGCAATTTCCGGGAAGAGCACTTAGGGTCAAGCTCATGAGGATGTTGGTCACCGGAGCATCGGGCTACGTCGGGGGCCGACTCGTGCCACGACTGCTCGACCGTGGACACGATGTGACCGTGGTGGTGAGAGACGCTCACCGACTCGATAACGTTCCGTGGCGTGATCAGGTGCGGGTCATCGTGGGTGACCTCCACGAGCGCGACATCGTCCGCGAAGCGGTCAAGAACCAGCATGTTGTGTACTACCTGGTGCACTCGATGGCCTCATCAGCTGATTTTGATGTGTTGGAGCGCGAAATCGCGACGGTGGTGGCCGAAGAATCGAAGGCTGCCGGCGTGGGGCGCATTGTCTACTTGGGCGGTCTGCACCCCGAGGGGAAACTCTCGAAGCACCTGGCCTCCCGAAAAGAAGTCGGAGACATTTTGCTCGCCTCCGGCGTGCCGACCATTGTGTTGCAGGCGGGTGTCATCATCGGGTCGGGTTCGGCCAGTTTTGAAATGATCCGCCACCTCACCGAAGTCCTCCCGTACATGCCAGCGCCAAAGTGGGTGAGAAATTTCATCCAACCCATCGCCGTGCGCGATGTTATGCACTATTTACTCGAAGCAGCCCACCTCGATCCGTCAGTCAACCGAGCGTTCGATATCGGTGGTCCCGACGTGTATCGCTATGGACAGTTGATGAATGGATATGCGGTGGAGGCGGGTCTCAAACAGCGCCCGATAGCCTCTTTGCCGGTATTGACGCCCTACTTGGCATCTCAGTGGGTTAATTTGGTGACCCCTATTCCGCGCTCGCTGGCTGTGCCCATCATCGAGTCGCTTCTGAACGATGCCGTGATGTCGAACCACGACATCGATGACGTGATTCCCCCAACTGCGGAGGGCCTTATTAGCTATCGACGGGCTGTGCGTTTGGCGCTTGCGAGGATGCGCGAAGGCGAGGTCGAAACATCGTGGCGGGACGCCCAAGTGCAGGGTGCGCCACACGATCCCCTTCCGAGCGACCCCGAATGGGCGGGCCACACCGTCTATACCGACATTCGAACGGTGTCCTCTACGGCCCCGGCGGATGTGCTGTGGGGAGTAGTGGAATCAATCGGTGGAGAAAATGGTTGGTATTCCCTGCCGGGGGCGTGGGCGCTTCGCGGTCTAGTCGACAAGTTGGTAGGGGGAGTGGGTTTACGCAGGGGCAGGCGTGATCCGGAAAAGCTCGTCACCGGCGATGCACTCGATTTCTGGCGTGTGGAGCGAGTTGAGCGAGGGTCCATTCTTCGCCTGCGGGCCGAGATGAAGGTGCCCGGTTTGGCGTGGTTGGAATTCGTGGTCAACGACCTCGGTGATGACGGCAGTGAGCTCACCCAGCGTGCGATTTTCTTCCCCCACGGTCTGGGTGGCAGGTTGTATTGGCTCGCGGTGATGCCGTTTCACGGAATTGTGTTCGATGGTATGGCGCGAGGTTTGGCGAGGAAAGCCGAGTCATTGCACGCGGCTGCGGAACTCTCCACCGCAAAACAGTCGCTACACTAGAGGCAACCAGTCACTGGTGTTATCCCAGGTCTGACTGGTTCTCAACAAAACTCCCCGTCGCGTGTGATGCGTGGCGGCGTGTGGAGCAGTACCCAAGGAGATACATGGCCCAGCACGGCCCATCCAAGACCGCTACGCGTTCGTCGAATAAGTCGCGTGCCCGTCGTCGACCCCTCGACGATGAGGGAATCATCCCCATTCTTGCCCGCGCGGTGCGCGAGGTCGAAAACCAAGCAGCCCGCGGGAAAGTGAACCCTCAAAACCGGACCAAATTTCAGGTGGCTGCGTTGCTGGTGCGGGAAGAGCGCGCGCGGGTAAAGGACGACACCAGTGTCTCGCCAGCAGAACGAGCCGAAGTGCTCAAGCGCCTCGATGGTCTAGCGGCAATCATGGCGAAGACTGCTGCCCGGGATACCAGCTTGATTGCCCTGCTCGCTCCTGAAGCCAAGGTGTCCGACTCGGCAAAGCGTCTTCGACGTGATTTCTTGGTCGCCAGCGGTGCTCAATTGGCTCCCGAAGAGCTCATCATTGCGGAGGAGAAGCCGCAACAGACGCCAGAACAGGCGAAACAGGTGGTGCCCCAGTCCGTGCGACAAGCGCAGCTGGCCAACCCCTTTATGTCTCCTGATTTTGCGGCCTATTCGAAGCTATCCGGCAAAGTAGAAGGACTGCTCACCAACTGGGAGCTAATTGATCCGCTCTTCCGCGCGTTCGAACAGGGTGCGGGTGGCGGTGCCGCGTCGATGGAATTGCCGCCTGCCGCTTCTTTAGCCACCCCCGGTGGCATTGAACTCATGGTTCACCAGGCGCAATTTGTGGAGGCAGTGAAGAAGGGACACCGCACCTTCCTGTTAGCCGACGAACCTGGTTTGGGCAAGACGGCTCAGGCGCTCATGGCAGCCGACGTGGCAGAAGCGTTCCCCCTGCTCGTCGTGGTTCCGAACGTTGTGAAGATGAACTGGGCGCGAGAGGTCACCAAGTGGGTTCCGGGTCGCCGCGCCACCGTCGTTCACGGTGATGGAACCGACATTGACGCCTTTAGTGACGTATTCATCGTGAATTACGACATTTTGGATCGCCACGTGGGTTGGCTATCAAAGTTTGACTTCCGCGGAATGGTGGTCGATGAAGCTCACTTCATTAAAAACCGCGAATCGCAGCGATCACGCAATGTTCAGGCGGTCGCAAAAACTATCCGAGCCCGTTTGGCGCACCCCCTTCTCATCGCTCTCACCGGAACACCACTGATTAACCAGATCGAGGACTTCCGCATGATTTGGGAGTTCCTTGGCTGGATTGATGACAAGAAACCACAGGGCGAGTTGATGGCGAAGCTCGAATCGACTGGGTTGACACCGGTTGACCCCGGATTCTTTTCTGAGGCGAGGCGCCAGGTCATTTCCATGGGCATTGTGCGTCGCCGAAAAGAAGATGTGGCAAAGGATATTCCGGCTCGACGCATTGCCGATATCCCGGTCGAGTTAGACGACGAGGCAACTCGTTCGATTCGCGACGCCGAGAAGGCCTTGATTGAGCGCCTGCTTGCCCGCTACGACCGCGTGATTGCCGCACGGGGAACGCCGTCATACGGAGTGGACGAAGACCTAGTGCGTCTGGTCTGCCACTCAGAAATCGAAGAGTCTAAGTCGGATAACACCGGTGAGAACGTCTTTAGCCTAGTGAGGCGCATTGGTACCGCGAAGGCACTCATGGCGGCGGACTACACCTCTCAGTTGGCTCGAAATGTGGGCAAAGTCGTATTTTTTGCCAAGCACATCGATGTGCTCGACGCTGCCTACGCGCATTTTGCCCAGCAAGGATTCCACCCCACACAAATTCGAGGCGACCAGAGTGCGCAAGCTCGCCAAGAAGCTATCGACAAGTTCACCAACGATGAGCAGGTGGGGGTCATCGTCTGCTCATTGACCGCAGCCGGTGTCGGCGTCAACCTCCAAGCTGCGTCCAACGTGGTGTTGGCGGAATTGAGCTGGACGAGTGCCGAGCAAACTCAGGCAATTGACCGCGTCCACCGTATTGGGCAAGAGCTACCAGTGACGGCGTGGCGAATCGTGGCTGCCCAAACCATCGACCAGCGCATCGCAGAACTCATTGACCAGAAGTCGGGCTTGGCTTTGCGCGCCCTCGACGGTGATGAAGAGGCGACGGCGGTTGAGGGCACGATGCAAGAAGTTGCTCTGGCCAACCTTCTCAGCTCTGCGCTTGAGGCCCGGGCTGAAGCAATGGAACAGGTGCTCTAGCGGCCAAGAATCATCGAGTGCAGGCGGTTCACTCCCCATGCGATGGCGAGTAATAGCACAATCACTACTGCGATGCCTCCGATGTGGAGCCACACTCCCTCCCAGCCCGCGGGCTGCCGGGGGTCTAAGAAGTCGTAGGGATACCACCCTGTGTAGTGGCCACGAACGACGGCACCGACGGCCCAGCCGACGGGGTAGATGATTCCCACCACAATCGACCACCAGGGCAACTTGGGTCGATGGGGATTGGCGAGCCATTCCAGCGCGAGGAAAACCGGCATGACGACGTGGAGAACCTCGTTGGGGAAGGTGAACTCTGAGACGAACTCACCGGGTTCAGTGGGCAAGCCGCGCAGGAGAAGGTTGTAGACCGTTCCGGTCACGATGCCATAGGCAAATAGTGCGTGGCGAACTATCGCGAGCTTCATCGTGTCGATGGAGCTTTGGAAGTGGTAAAGCCCGCTTGCAACGAGCGCTACGAGATTTGCCAGTGCGGTTTGAATCGTGAAGTAGCTGAAGTACTCCTCTGGCACGAAGGCGTCATTGAGAACCTGGTCGGTGATTTGAGTGGTGAGCGCCGCGACGAGTGTGACGGCAGCGAGTAGAGAAAGGACCCCGAAAGTGACCCGCGAAGAGCCGGGTTGATTGCTGTCCACGTAGCCTCCTCGCTCGCTCCGCAGTAACCGTAGCAGTGCCTTCACACTGCTAACCAGTCGGTTGTTAGCCTGAGGGAATGTTTGACGTCGTCGTGGTCTACCCCATGGTGACGACGTCGTCCAACCGGAAGATTTTGCTCGGTGAAAAACTCACTGGTCTGGGTCGAGGAAGGTTGGTTGGCCCAGGCGGAAAAGTCGAAGCCGGTGAGTCGATTGTTGATGCTGCGATTCGAGAACTTCATGAAGAGGTTGGTCTCATCGCAAAGGCGTCCCATCTGATTCCGATTGCCACAATCAGCTATCCCTTTCCGACTCGTCCTCACCTGTCCCAACGCTCGCACGCGTTCTTGCTGGAGCAATTTGACGGTGAAGTGAGGGCAAGCGAGGAACTACGCCCGCAGTGGTTTCCGGTGGTGCAGATTCCTTTTGAGCGAATGTGGTCTGACGCCAGCTTGTGGCTACCTCACGCACTCGAACAGCGTTTTCAACGCGCCACCATCACCATTGGGGACGAGGACGATGTCATCTCGGTGGAGTGGGAGGACTAGCCCGTGTTCTCGTCGCTATTTGACGCTGACCTTGAGCAGCTGCGCCAAAGAATGGAACAGCTCGATGAGTTTGCCCGCGCCGAATATGACGGCCATCCCGATATAGAAACTATCAGGGCAGAGGTGTTTCCCGATGGCGAGGGCTCGTCAGAGTGGGATGACTATCACCGTGTTCGCAGTGAATACGACCGCCGAGCAGCAGAAGAGTTTGACCTGGGTCAGTAGTCGCTTATGTGCGGGCCAGGCTCAGTAGCCACTGGTGAAGTCTTTTCGTGGACAGGCAGTCAACTCGGTTGTATTCGAGGATGTCGCCTCGGATTGATTCAGACTCCGGTTTCGCTGCGATGACTAACTCGTGATAGCGGGTAAACGCCATCACAGAATCAGCGCCTTGAGTAATGCCCTCGCGTTCAGTGCCCGAAAAGTAGAGCGCTTCGAGTTTCTTGAGTGAATAGCTCGGGCTACCCACCGCGATCGAGCGCATGACGACCTTGTAAAGGTCGACTAGTACTCCTTTCTCGACGAGATTTTCAACAATGTCAGATCCATAACCATGCCGCTCAGCGAGGCGGCTAAGAGCATTCACCTCGTAAGGCGCATAGTGAAACACCCGAAAGTCGGGATCGTTGTGGTGTCGCAGGTGAAGTTCGTGGAGAAACTCTCTGAATCGCCTTGCCTCTTCGCTAAACGATTGGGACCACCAGTGGCGATAGAGCTCCGTACCGGACTCCATAACGCCGATGAGGTACTCCAGGCCCAACCAGGCCTCAGGGCCAGATGCGTTGGGGGTGAAAGGCGCGTCGTGGGGCCATTCGACATAGCCGGGGTCGCTCTCAAAATCGAGGTAGAGGTCTCCCTCCCGCACCGGGGCAAGACCCTCCAACACCGACTGGTCAATCACCTCGATGGTCGGAGCACTCTCGGGGTGCTCGGTGCTGAGAAATTGGACTCGGGCCTGGGTGTGAAGCGAGCGAAGCTCGTCGGGGGTGAGCGTTCCTATCCGTCTAATCAGGTCCTGCTCGCTTGCTTCTGCGAAGGCGCTCAGAGTGTTGATTCTGCGACGACGAATTTCTTGTCGCTGGGTTAAGCGAATCCGCGCAATACGAAAGAGATCGTCATGCCGCGCTATGGCGTCTTGACACCACTGACAGCCCAGACGTCCGCACTGGTCAAATTCCCCTGCGCTCCAATCCAGTGACGCCCCGGCCTCGAACCGGCTCAGCGCCGCTGCCATGCCGGAGAGCAATACCCGCCACTCTTCTCGGCTATCGTCCAAATCACGCGGCTCCACCTCGCCGTCCCCGAAAAACACGTCGACGACTGGCTCTGCTAGTACCGAACTGCATTCGAGCCCCTCGACACCGCCGGCGGCGGAGATCAACACTCGACGCATTGAAGAGTGCCCGAGCTTTGCCACACCGAGCCGGGCTTCTCCCCGCTGGTTACGAATCAGAACATCCGATGACGCGGTAATGGTGAAGGGGGAGTGGGGATCATCCCAGCTCCACTTCGGATGGAGCACAGCGGGGTGGGAAGAGAGCTGCGCGGAGATATTCTCTTCAGCATCAACCGCTTCGGCGAGGTGAGCCTGTTGCAGATATCGAATGACACGTTCGCGATGCAGATCCGCCGTGCGCGCCATGTGCTCCCGCATGGGGTTGGGCATAGGTGGTGGCGGGTAACCGCCGCGGACATCAATCGCTACTGAATTTATCCAGGCCCAGGGGCAGCGGTCAAAGGTCACCACATCACTAGTCGTGATGCCGAGGCGATGGGCTGAGGTGTAACTCACCTCATCGCCGCCCTACTCTCCCCAGAACCCGCTAGATGAGTTCGAGTGCTGTCAACTTTTCGTTGAGCAGGGTGTTCGACGGCTCGCTCAAGTGGCTTCCGTCGGGGAAGAGCAGGACCGGAATCTTGGGAAGACCACTGATGTCAATAGCTTTCGCCTTCGCCTCGGGGTCCTCATCGATGTTGTGGTAGCGGAATTCCACGCCGTAGTGCTCGAGCAGGGCCTGTGCGCGGACGCAGTCGCCACACCACGGTGCCCCATACATGTCAATGGTTTGATCGGCCACAGCTTCCTCTTTCACTCCAACTGGGGTCAGCCTAATCACCTTTGATTGGGCGCTTCATTCAGGTTGTCGAAGCCTTGGGCGCGAATCGTGTCGCCGTACAATAGGGACGCGGTGAGCGAGTGCCCCATCGAAAACCAAATGCCGATTGGCGGTGATGACGTGGTTGACACCACGGGCCCTGGTCCTTCCATTTCACGCGATGCGAAAGGAGCACCGGTCTATCGCCCCGGCTTAGAGGAGTCGAAGTCGTTAGATTCCATCTCGATGCGAATCGAACGTGATTCCTTGGGGGAATTACCGGTCCCCGACTACGCGTATTGGGGTGTTCACACTGCTCGTGCGCTCGAGAACTTTCCGATTACCCGCCGAGCTATTTCAAATCACCCCGACTTGATTACAGCGCTCGCGTGGGTGAAGCAAGCAGCCGCTCGAGCGAACCGCGACTTAGGCGATCTGGACCCCGACATAGCGCAGGCAATTGATCGAGCGTGTGAAGAAATCGCGGCTGGGGCTCTGCATGACCAATTTGTTGTGGGCGCTATCCAGGGCGGGGCCGGGACGTCGACCAATATGAACGCCAATGAGGTCATCGCGAACCGCGCTTTGGAAATCATGGGTTACGAGAAGGGTCGATACGACCTCATTCATCCCATCGATGATGTGAATCGCTCGCAGAGCACAAACGACGTATACCCCACCGCCATCAAAATCGCGATGGTTTTGGGCATCAAACGGCTATTGCCCGAGCATCGTTCTCTCGCTGACGCTTTTGGCGCGAAGTCGGTGGAATTCCGCGATGTACTCAAGGTTGGCCGCACCCAGATGCAAGATGCCGTGCCGATGACTCTGGGCCAAGAGTTTGGCGGATTTCGCACCACCCTCGAAGAGGACTTTGACCGGCTGGGAGAGGTTATTCCCTTCTTGTGCGAGGTCAACTTAGGTGCCACCGCCATTGGAACAGGAATTACCGCCGATCATCGCTATGCGGAAGCAGTGAGGGCTCACCTCGCTGAAATCAGTGGCTTGGACATCAAGACTGCGCCCGACCTGATTGAGGCCACGAGTGACGTCGGGGTGTTCATGACACTAATCGGCGTGCTGAAGCGTTCTGCGGTGAAGCTCTCAAAAATCTGTAATGACCTTCGCCTGCTCTCGAGTGGACCTCAGGCGGGGTTGAACGAAATTAATCTTCCACCCCGGCAAGCGGGTTCGTCGATCATGCCCGGCAAGGTCAACCCCGTTATTCCGGAGGTCGTGAACCAAGTTGCGTTCGCGATCATTGGCGCTGACGCGACCGTGTGTGCAGCAGCTGAGGCTGGACAGCTGCAATTGAACGCTTTTGAGCCGGTCATGGCGTCGTCGATCTTGCAGTCGTTGGCGTGGATGACTCGGGGCTGTCAAACCCTGCGGGACAACTGTGTAGTGGGTATTACGGCGAACACCGAAAAGCTTCACCAGCAGGTGTCCGCCAGCGTCGGAGTCGTGACCGCTCTCACCCCCGATATCGGTTATCAAAAAGCCGCTAGCCTCGCTCACCAGGCGCTCACTTCGGGCAAGACCATTCGTGAGTTGGTCCTCGCTGAAGGATTGATGTCTGAGGACGATTTGGACCGGGTTCTTTCCCCCGCACGTTTGAGCGGCATCATCGACCCCACCACGGCGATTGTGGTTCCGGAGTTAGGCGATGACTCGGCTTAAATGAACCTCGCCGCCCAGGGGCGGGGCGATGCCTCCGACACGTCCTGAGCGGCGAGTAACTTGACCTCAGTGTGCTCCGGGGGGAGCGAAAGGTCAATACTTTTGCCGATTACAGCTTGATAACGCTATTTGGCTCGGGTGAAACGGCGCGCGCTGATGTCGGTGGGGTGGATGCGCACGTATCGAGGGCGTTCGGTGGGAAAAAGGTTGGGAAGCGGAAGGAGTTTTGCCCGATCGATATCGCCCATCGATTCCAGTCGCTCCGCGGTGCCGTGGATGACCACGCTGTAGCCCGATTCGTCGTCATAGTGATCAATTTCGAAGGCGACGTGATCATTGACGGTGAGTTCGACCAGTTTTGTGCCTGGGGCGGTGCGAAATACCAGGGTGCGATTGTCTACCACGTAGGTGATGGGGAAAATATCGAGCACGCCACCGGCCGTGGTCGCGAGGCGTCCCACGTCGTGTTGAGACAGTAGCGCCCAGGCCTCGTCCTCGCTCAACTGACTCACTAAATCAGTGCCTTCTCCGCTCAGATCCGCCCTCCATTTCGTGCGCTTCCAGAATACCTTTGGGCCTGCGGGAAAGCTGGGGGAGATGGGGAAGGGGATT
>Ga0181558_10005951_pt1 | contig 10669 bp, 12 predicted proteins | sample 011ome_22_FD_133754 | JGI IMG/M metagenome (GOLD analysis project Ga0181558, IMG submission 133754) | Coastal salt marsh microbial communities from the Groves Creek Marsh, Skidaway Island, Georgia - 011507BT metaG (megahit assembly) | ecosystem: Environmental > Aquatic > Marine > Intertidal... | reverse complement strand
CAAAGTGACCCTCCAGAACTGCCCGACTACTCTCGTTGAAAATCATATCGTGTAAAGCCTCTAAAGCAGTGACCGAAGGTTTTTCAGACGAAACCCCAATCGTGCGCATCGAAGCAGACCAATCGAGATTGGGGCACTCGTTAATCGTTTCAAGCTTAGGAGTATTGACATCGAAAAGTTCAGACTTTTTGATTTTCGCCATTTCAACTGACGCAAAATCAGGGCATATGCTCTGGGGGCTAGCGGATTTCACTCGCGCCAAATCTGCAAATAGAGTCCATCGACTCCTATTTAAACTGAGAGGACAATCGCTGAATGTTAAATTTAAAAACTTTTCGATACTGAATACGTATGCCGATGGGGCTAAATGGCAACCATCGAGTTCATATTCGGGTGCCAATTTTTCATCCCTGGTCACTCTGTCGCCTATATCTATAAATGGAATGTGCTGCTGCGCACAAAAGCGTCTTAGCACACGATTACTTATATCCGTACATTTCTTTCTAACGATCCAAGGTGCTTTGTATCCGTTGATCTTAAAAAACATCTCGTCGTCAAGTGAAGGTTCTGGCAAACAATGCAAAAATATTCGGCCTACACCCATTTCCCATAGATTCGTAATACATTGCACTAGGGGCCAAAAGGTTTGTTCCGCAAATATTTCTATTTCCTCCCTGTCTATGATTTCTTTCATCGCATCTTTCGGAAACCCTTCGACGTCGATGTCGAATTCATCTCTTATTTTTGCTAAAATGTCGGACCTAAGATCTATTTCGCCGGAAAAAATTATAATGCTCGGAGCTACTAGAGGCTCACAGGCCGCATACGCAGTGTTAAATGTTTGCTTGTCAGTTGCTAGATGCGTCGGGGTCCACTGCCCCGTGAACAATTTTTCCTCTGTTAAGGCCTTTATAAGTCGCTTATCAATATGCCCGTTTTGAAAAGCCAGTCTGGACCTGAATCCAGGAATATATTTTGTAACAATATGGAGCTTCTTATTTAGTTTGGGATGCGTGTAAAAATGTCGTCCAAAAGGTAGCGTGTGGCTATCGCCGATGGCATATATCCGATGCGTTTCTCCAACGTCACGCAGGTTCCTGAAAATTGAGTCTTCTTGCAAAGCCATCGAGTTCACTTCATCGCTAGGGCTTCGAATAACTGATCTTCATCGCAAACGACTTCAATTTCCCCGGAAGGCCTATTTCGTCCGTTATTTCGGCCGTCTTCGTCATAGCTTTTATCAGTGTAAGTTTCAAAGAAAACTCGCATGACATGATTGATACCTTGCTGAGTCACGCAGCGGCGACTGTCGTCATAATAGAGGTGAGTGTTATATGTTCCCGTAATAATTTCATATGATGGAAAATAACTTACCAATTCTAGGTTGGACGCTAGCTCTTCGCACGCCACCCTCAGTACAGATTTGGAGTAGGTATTAGCATGGAGAATATGATTTCCAGACATTGTCGCAACGAGCGGGACGGGAGATACGGTCAGCACGAATCGGACGTCGGGATTTATTCGCCTGATGAGGTCCACAGCCGCTGTGAAATCATCCACAACCTCAGCTGTCGTCATATTTTTGAAGACGTGTTTTTGAGAGTCGTATTCTCCAAAGCTGTGTCCGGGACAGAGCGGCAATACTGATCCGTCTGGTACAGAGATCCAGCTTTCTGTTAAGCCAAAAGTAAAAACGAATATGTCGGCTTGTTCCAACAGCACCTTCACTCGTTCTAGGTGCCTGTAACGATCAGTCAGAAGTGCCTCAGCTGTACTGAACCCCTGCTTCGCAAATATGCCAGGTCTAAATCCATCAACTAAACCGTATGGTCCACCATATATTTGATCAGCAAAGTGAGCCAATCCAAGACTCCTTTGCACTAGTTGCAGAAATTGGCGGGCAGTGTAGATGTTGCCGTATCGGGCCGAAAAAACGCCGTAGCCGCTTTCGATATTGTACTCCTCCGTCCTGAACGGAGAGCCTCTTTCGGCCACAAAATAATTAAACCCCGTTTGTAAAAGCTGTTTCGAGACATGCTGGGCGAAACAGCTGCCGGCGGTTGCTACCTTATGATGTTCAGAGAATTTGAGATTTATGCCGCTAATGGGTCTTATATGGTCCGGCGATACAGCGGCGATCGAGGATCTCCAAATGAATTCGCTGTCCAACGATTCATAGGGCCCCGTCTTTAAAAGGTTTTCAGGCAATCGGTGCGCCTTCGCTGATTCGCAATTCGAGGTTGATAGTTTCAAGCTTGCCCCTCTTCAATATGTTGATATGTCTTATTGCTTTTGCTTAGAGTTTTGATCAAGGCAGAGTTTCTTATCTGTTTTTCAAAGTGGCCATCGTATCGCTGCTGGAAAAAACGAACGATAAAATCGTCCTCATGGTCCCTATCGAGAGTCCACGGAAGAAACGCATAAAGCGCATTCCATCTTCCTCTGTTTTTGGCGGTAGGATTTGTTTTCACTGCCGGGCCTATGGTCACCTCCACAGTTCGTCGCATGTGAGACGCAATTGGGGCAGCAACTGAATGCTTCAACGAATTGACATCGAGCAACAACCATGTTCCTTCAGGGCCTTTTACGTGCTTTTCAGTGTCGTCTAATGCGAGGAACTTCGTTGTTCCGTTGGCCTCACTCGCACCATCTAGAAAGACCAGTAATTTTACAATCGCCGGATGGCAATCATCAGTGTGCCAGTGGGCTTGGCGCCCCTTAAAGGTTTGTTTAAATTGTGTCTGAAGCACCTGCCAGTGATACCCGAGCTGGTCGTCAACCACATCAGCTATGGCTGACAGAAACTCGGTTAACGCATCGAGAGCTGATAAGCTTGGACGAAGCAGGACTTCTCCCATCTTTTCTTTTCCATACATGTTTCCGATACCGCCCTTCATTTGAATGTAGGGCTTTGCTGCAGCGCGAAAGTTTGGATCAATGCCTACACAATTGGAGCTATAGGGCTGCAGGCGGCTGAATTCGTATGAAAGTCGTGAGTGATCCTTGGTTATCGACTGATAATATTTATCGACTTGATAACGACTAACTGTCGGTGGGTGCTCGTATCCTTCAAGATACGCCCTACGAGCAAGCACAGCATACACATCATAAAGTGCGTGAGACTGCTCTAAGGCGTAACTCTGTAGCTCAAAAAAACTTGCTACGCTAATCATCATGGCCCACTAGATTCCGCTTGTAATTGGCACAGCAAAAAACATGCCAATTACCGCAGTGCCGACTTTCATCTTTGAGCTGCCAATTTTATGAGCTTAATCATGATGTTGGATGAATTGGCGCATGGTGCGATCATCCGCTGGTTGCCAGAAAATGAAGCGCTTGCTGTCGTGCGTGGCGGCAAGTATTTGCCGTGGCTAAGGCTGTAGGCTATTCAGACCGCGTAGTTAAGGGGCTCATAGATAGGTAATCAGGCCAGAAGGCTTTGATACCATCCGTCTATATCACTTCGAGAAGGCTATAATGACAAACGCAGATGTCGAATCAATTCGCAGCACAAAAACTGCTCAACGGAATTATACAGTTGGTCCTAGAGCGGTAGCGAGCAGTTATATCGACCTTCAGTCTGGGTATGCCCCTAGATCTAGCTCGAATTGGGGTGCCCGCGGATGAAGATGGTAGCCGCCGTGCTCGAGAGCTATAAATGTCCGCTGCGACTAGTGGAGCTGGATATCCCAAAGCTTCAGCGGGGCCAGGTGCTAGTAAAGATCCAATACAGCGCCATCTGCCGGAGTCAGCTGATGGAAATTAACGGTCTAAGAGGACAAGATAAGTGGCTACCACATTTGCTGGGTCATGAAGCTTCTGGAATCGTGGTAGATACCGGAGCTGATGTGGCAAAAGTAAAACCTGGTGAAGAGGTGGTCTTGACCTGGATCAAATCCACTGGCATAGACGCGGCTCCGCCTAAATACTTCTATAACGGAAAGACAATCAATGCAGGGCCAATTACCACATTTAGTACCTTTACTATCGTATCGGAAAATAGATTGGTCTCAAAACCCGTTGGACTAAATATGGATGTTGCCGTTTTGTTTGGTTGCGCGCTGGCGACCGGCTCAGGAATGGTCCTCAACGAGCTTGATATTGCGCCAAGTGACAACGTTATAGTTTTAGGCTTGGGCGGCGTTGGAATGGGCGCGCTGTTGGCTCTAAAAGCAATGGGCGCCAACAAGGTCATCGCGGTGGATACCGACCCAGTAAAGTGTGAATTCGCGGAGCGACTCGGGGCCACCGCAATATACAATAACAATCCAACCGATCTAAGATCAGCACTAGAAACCAAGATGCCAAGTGGTGCTGATTACTGCATTGAAGCAGGCGGAACGACCGACAGCATCGAGCTAGGCTTTTCTGTTATCAACCCTTACTCCGGCACCCTACTGTTCGCATCACACCCGCCGAATGGAGAGAAAATCAGACTAGACCCCCATGCTTTAATCAGGGGAAAAAATATAAAAGGAAGCTGGGGAGGAGAGTTTAAACCCGACCGCGATGTGCCTCGGTTATTGAAGCTCCTAGTAGATAGGAACATATCTTTAAGTCCGCTGACAAGGAATCAATATTCATTCCTTGAGATAAACAGTGCAGTTGAAGACTTTAGCGCGGGAAAGATTTTTAGGCCGATCTTAATAATGGATAACGAGCTCGAGACAATATGAACCAACGATATTGTAAAGATACCGTCTTCATTTCGGGCAACTTTAACGTCCTTCACGCTGGACATATCCGACTTTTTGCTTTTGCGCATAACTTTGGAAAGCGCTTAATAGTTGGCGTAATTAGCGATAGACGCGCGGGCAGTGACGCATATGTAGAAGAATCGCTGCGTGTTGAAGCAGTGAGGACTAATAACTGGGTGAGCGAAGCGCTCCTTGTAGATGAGGATATTGAAGACATCATTGACAAATTGCGGCCAGCTGTCGTGATTAAAGGAAAAGAATTTGAATTTCAGGAAAATATAGAGGCCGCCGCAGTCTCCGAATATGGAGGGAGGCTGTTATTCGGCTCTTGGGAACTACCCCTATCCTCGATGGATATGATGCGCCGAGAATTCGCTTCCACCCGCTCACCTCAATTCCGTCTTCCTAAACCATTTTTAAAGATGCACTCAATTACGATGGAATCGGTCTCCAAGCTGGTTTACAGTTTTTCAGATCTTCGAATCTGTGTACTTGGTGACCTCATAGTTGATGAATATATTAGCTGCGAAAGTCTGGGCATGTCACAGGAAGACCCATGCTTGGTGGTTACGCCTATCGATAAAAGAAATTTTTTGGGCGGAGCTGGGATCGTAGCTGCACATGCGTCTGCCTTGAGTGCCAACTCATCGTTGATCACCGTAGTCGGAGAAGACGACAGTAGCGAATTTGCCCGTGATATGTTGAAAAATTATGGCGTTAACACTTTTGCTTTTTCCGACGATGACCGTCCAACCACCCTCAAGAAGAGATATAGATCAGAGGGTAAAACCCTTCTGAGAGTCAGTCACTTAGTTCAGAGCTCAATCAATTTAAAGCTTCAGGATCTAATGTTCGATCAATTTATGAGCGCCATAGATGAATATGATCTAATTGTCTTCTCAGACTTTAATTATGGTTGCTTACCCAATCGTCTCGTTGAGAAGTGTGTGTCTGAATCATTGAAGCGGGGAATAGTTTGTGTCGCGGATAGTCAATGCTCGTCACAAATTGGTGATGTTTCGCGATTTAAAGAAATGTCGTTAATATCAGCGACAGAAAGAGAGGTGAGAATCAGCCTGCGGGATACTGATGCCGGGCTCACTGTAATGGCCGAGCGACTGAGAATACAGGCGCACGCAAACCACGTTTTAATTAAGTTAGGCGGAGACGGCGTCTTAATCCATACTTCGTCAGAGTCTGGAAGGGTTACCACTAATCAATTACCCGCGCTGAATGATGCACCGGTTGATGTAGCAGGCGCCGGTGACTCCATGCTGATAGCGGCGAGTATGGCACTCACAGTGGGCGGAAGTCCTTGCGAGGCCGCGCTTATTGGAAGTATCGCCGCCGCATTGCAAGTTAACCGACTTGGCAATCAACCTGTTTCTAAGTCAGATCTATTAGCCTGTCTAGATTTTAGTTTGGACAGCCAGTCTCAGTAAACAATTGACCGCAAACTTTGTGTTCAAGGCCGGCCTGGTCATCACGAAACAAAAAAATATTGGCTCCGAAGTTCCCGATTGCCGCAGTTCACAGGCTAAGGCAGAATAGTCAAATTATTGGCGATTGAGACGGTCAAAAATGGATTGTCATCAGAATGTAAGAGAAACGGGCTGTACCGCAAAACGAGCAAAACTAATTGGCAACTATCAGTGGGAGAAGCTACCTTTCCTGAAGAATTTAGCCTCGGGTCTTATACCCGCGTCGTCGGCTGTTCAAAGCCCTTCTGTAGTTTCAAAAGATTACTAAATGATTGGAGTAGTGCGATTAAAAACAATTTTTTCGAGCGGTTAACCAAGTGACCGCTTTAGCCAAGACCTTTCATGACAATGTACCGCAATACAAAATTGTTCGCGGGAATGATTATTATCTGGAAACGGAGTGCGGCAGGCGTTTTCTAGATTTTACATCCGGTATAACGGGACACTCGATATTGGGATACTCTCAAGATAAAGTAATCGAGAAAATAAAGGCTCAGGCCGAGCTGATCTGTCATGCAGACTATAAGGTGTTTCGCGATGAAGTCAGAGAAGAGCTCGCCGAACTCTTATTATCAATGAGCCAACACTCGCTGGATTCGGTTTACTTCGTTGGGTCTTCTGGAGGTGAGGCGTGTGAGGCAGCTATGAAAATGTCATACGCCCACCACAGGCAAAGAGGCATGCTGGACAAATGCCACTTCATCAGTCGAAAGCAGGGGTATCACGGTTCGACTTCAGACAGCCTATCTGTTGGAGACAGACCAAACTTAGACTTGTTCAAATCTTTCCATCCAACTAATCGTCATAAAATCTCTGAGCACAACTATATTCGGAATCGCCTACCCAACGAATCAGAGGAAAACTATTGCGATAGGTGCGTGGAAGAACTCAGGGATAAAATACTCGAGGTTGGGCCAAAATACATCGCGGGTTTCGTGGGCGAGACCACTCTGGGCGGCTTAGTTGGCGATGTAGTTCCTCACGAGAGCTATTGGAGAAAAATTAGGGAATTATGTGATGAGTTTGACATACATTTGATCCTTGACGAGGTGTGGTGTGGTACCGGCACCTCTGGTTTCATTTATAGTATAGATTGGGATGACGTGACGCCTGATTTTATTTTTCTTGGTAAGACTCTTGGAGCGGGGTATGGCGCAGTCAGTGCGGTGGTCACAAAAAACTCGATAATACAACCTATTAAACATGCGAATGGGCTTATCCCCCATTCGATCACACACCAAGGCCATACTCTTTCTTGCGCAGCTGCATTAGCGGCGCAGAAAATAATTCACGACGAGAGGCTTCTTGAAAACGTGCGCGAGAGATCTAAACAACTCAGAAGTATTTTTTTGGAAAGGCTATCGAATCATAAATACTTTAAGGACTTTAGGGGCCGAGGTCTGCGCCTATCCTTGGAGTATAGTACCTCAGAAAACCACTGGTTCGGCACGACAATCGCTGGAATATTGCGGGAAAAGCACAACGTATTGATAAGCGGGAAATGGCATCGGCTCAGCTTCTCGCCGGCGCTAATCATAGACAGCGACACCTGCACCCACGTAGGAAATTTGGTTTGTGATGTTTTCGAGGAAGTTGCTGCCAATTTTGATTCATATCGAAAGAAAATTAATTTTGATCAAGCAGTTTTTTAAATGAGAGTGGGCGATATTGTGGTGGTGGGTTGTGGGTTCCCGGATATCGCTAGACCGCTGCTTGCTTTGGAAAAGTCATCCCAGCTACGATGGTTGGGCTGGGCGGACGACAACCCTGAGCTTCAAGACAAAAGCCTTTGCGGAAGGCCTGTGATGGGGCCCGTCATCAAAGTTTTAAGCGATTATCCAAACTGTTCTTTCATCAATACTGTTGCATTGAATGCGCAGCGAAGATTAGCCATGGTTCAAAGGTTGCAACCATATGCGTATCGAGCTAAGTCCGTAATTCATCCCGACGTGGACAGCCAGTTCTGTGAAATTCACCCGGGTGCGGTGATATCGGATAGAGTGTATCTAGAGCCTAATGTCACAGTTGGCGCAGGCACAATGATCCTACCGGGATGTACGATCGGCCATGACAGCCACATCGGATCCAATTGCTTCATTGCGTCTGGCGTGCACATTGGAGGAAATGTCGAGGTAGGAGAATATACCTGGATAGGAGCGGGATCCGTTATCCACCCCGGTTCTCGAATTGGGCCGTTTTCAGTAACTTCGCAAGGCGCTAACATCATTGTGAATTCCAAGAATAGTAGAAGTTTGTTCTATGAATCCCCCACGAGCCGCAGAAAGTAATCGACGAGAAGAGTTTCGCCGGCGGGGGTTTTTTTTGGCAAGAGAGTTTTGTCAGATTTCCCCTCAAATGTCGCAAGAACTCAGCGGTATTGTCGAGCGTTCGGCATCCTTAGAGCGCACAACGTATGTCAACGGCGCAAAGTACGTTATTTCAAATCAAGGAGCTTGTTGCAGAGTCGAGTGGATTCCATTCGAGGCGCCCAGCGTCAGGTCATTTTTCACCGATGCGGGAGTGAAGTCAGCTGCGGCAGAGGTGACTGACGTAAGCGAGTTTGATCTTATTATCTGCCAATTTAACTTTCGACGCCCCTCGGATAACGTGACTTATGGCTGGCATCGAGACACTCAGGAGGATAAAGGTAGTTTTCGGAATTTAAATGGCATAGATAATTCGATATTATTGAGCATTGCCGTGACTGAAATACCACTTTCACGCGCGCCCTTGTCGGTGTTACCCTATTCCCATCTCGAGAAAAACAGACATCTCATTGCGCCAGAAAATGAGGCGAGTGTGACTACGTTGCCGATGAGGTCAGGAGACGCTTTGTTTATGCATCCCGCGTTGCTCCATAGCTCCGGACAAAATCGTTCGAGCCTGTTCAGGGGTTTATTAATTGGCTTATTAGTTCCGTCGCACTCTTACCGTCGGAGCAAATCTTTTTTCTCACAAATAAAGGCTTAGGAGCGTCATGGCTCTTTTTGATGCGGCGTTGGCCTCGGCGGAGAAGCGATCCCGCCATTGTTATCACCCATCAATATCTGAGCCTCTTCAGGCAATGGAGATTTGCCTATTACCCGAAGGTCGTGTGGCGCCACATGTTCATGACGAGCACCGACGAGAATTTTACTATATCCTCGATGGAGAAGCGGAGTTTATTTGGTTTGACAAGAAAGAGCCGAAAATTACCGGATCAGTTTCACTCAGTTCTCAGCCTGGAAATTGCGGGTTCTATAATCTGCATGCAGAACTCCCTCATACTTTTTTGATATTTTCTCGATCGCTGTCGTTCATCGAATGCTCAAACGGGCCGTTCACGGGGACGCCCGCGATGGCCGTTTGGTATGAAAGCTTTTCACAAGATAAAAAAAACGATTTCTGGCGATCCGTGGAGGCGTATGCAAGAAGTAAGTATAACGACAGTCGCTGATATTGCCGTAGGTGTCTACCAACATGTCTTTAATACCGATATTAGTCTTGACTCGGCTCTCGACGTCATTTTAATAGGTTTTGGGTCCGATGTTGAGAGTATCTTGGTAGTAACATTTCTAATGGAATTACAAGCAGCCCTTGGTGAGCCGTTCGACCACATAGATTTATTTGAAATTTTTTTTAACGAAGACGCCTCGCCGACGACCATACGTGACATCGCGTCAAAAATAACCGCCTTGGCGATATGAACGATAGTTATGCATTGGTAATCCAAGGTGAAACCACCTTGGTATCCATGCGATTGCTGCGCCACCAAAAACTGCGCGAATATGGAGATATATCAGTTAGCTGGGGTATTCCTCAGTGCACAGACAAAAAGACTGAAGTCACTTGTCTCTTTTTCTGCGAGTTTACACTGCAAATCATGCTTCCTATGATCAAAATTGGAAGCCTGAGTAAAGAATGTGTCTCCAGCCTAGCAAATCATGTCGCTAACCGTGTCAAGACGATAGCTGATTTATATGGACACGTTTACGTTTTCGATTTCGTGTCCTGCATTGACTGGCAGCATCAAGGCTATGCGAACGCAACGTCAACTTTGGGAGAATATCAATTAAAACTTCTCGCTAATGCGACATTGGCGGATGCATTGTCTGACGAGCCCCAGATAACTGTAATACCACAGAGTTTTTTTTGGGGTGAATCTATTCCAAAAGTTAGTAAGGAATACTTTGCGAGAACAAACGCAATTTTCTCTGTCGCGGACAGCGACCGTTTTGTATCGCATGTCTCAGAGTTTCTTGCCGATCAAGCCAGACTGCGCATCAAGTGCATTTGTCTAGATTTAGACGATACGATTTGGGGGGGCACAGCTGGAGAGCTAGACGAGCCAGCGCTACTAGACTTAGGTGGAATTTCTGCTGAAGGACGCGGTTACCAGCTGGTACAATATATTTTGCGGGAACTTAAACTAAGCGGGATTTATCTTGCTGTAGTGTCAAAAAATTCAATGGAAGTCGTAAAGCATTTCTTTGACGAATCACCGGATATGAT
>Ga0181558_10005947_pt1 | contig 10673 bp, 7 predicted proteins | sample 011ome_22_FD_133754 | JGI IMG/M metagenome (GOLD analysis project Ga0181558, IMG submission 133754) | Coastal salt marsh microbial communities from the Groves Creek Marsh, Skidaway Island, Georgia - 011507BT metaG (megahit assembly) | ecosystem: Environmental > Aquatic > Marine > Intertidal zone... | reverse complement strand
TTCCTCCTTCTTCTTCTTCTTCGTCGTCTTCTTCTTCTTCTTCTTCCTTATCCTCTGAAAAAGAAGATGGGTCCTCCTTTTCCTCTCCTTTTTCTCCTTCTTTTTGTTGTTGTTGTTTTTCGATTTTTTTGCCCCTTTCTCCCCCGGAGGAAAGAGGACAACTAATTTTTTTTCCTTCCGCGATCTCCGACGATCCCGACGTGAGCGGGTTCTTCGCGCTCGTCATCCTTTTTACGCTCACGATCCACTCCGCGCCTAAGCCTTTCACCCGCAGAGTCAATCTCGAATCGCCTTTTTTCAAATTCAACTGCCACGGCTTCGTGCTCTCCAACTTATCCAAGCGTTCGTGCAATGACAGAGGACAACTCGACCAAAAGAGCTGCGGGACCGACAATTTATTATCTTTAATATTATTCTTGCTAGTATTCTTTCCGTTCAAAGACGCTCCTCTCCCTCTCGTCATCGTCGAAGAAGAAGCTTTTGCTCCTCGCTCGGGCAAAGTATCGACTTTGACGTTCTTCTCCGCGCTTCTTCGATCGCTCGTCCGTTCCACGCACCTCTCCAAGAACTGCTCCACCGTTTCGTTCACAAATACGGTGGCGTTTGGTACCACCGTCGTCGTCGTCGTCGTCGTCGTCGTCGTCGTCGTCGTCGGTCTCGGACCTCCGCCTCCCAATGGGAGAGACGTTGGAGACGACGACGTCCCGGCGGAAAATCGCATTCGTCTTTTTTTCAATTGCGCTTCCTCGTCGTTTTGTTGTTGTCCACCAGCAGCGCCGCGGAAGGAACTCACATCGTCGACTATTTCGACGATGACGGTACCGGCGACGACGCCGTTCGTCATCGCGCGCTTCGTGTGTTTGTTTTTTAAACAGCGCGAGAAGAAAAAAAAACTGAGGAGAGAGGGCGCGCGTTTAAGAAAGAGTACGTACTCCTTTTTTTCCCTCTCTCTTTTAAATGCAATTAATTACTCCTTTTTTTTTACGGAAAACTTTCTCTCGCGCGTTCGCTTTTCACTTTCCGCTCGAGAGAAAAGAAACGAAACTTTCAGAACACGACGATGACGACGGACGGTATCGATGGGCGCGTTGTGAGAACAAAACGCGGTTTTTGCTCTTTCTTATCGAGCGAGACACGCGCACACACACACACAAATCTAGAGAAAGGGAGTTTTTTTTTTTTTCTTTTGCCTGCTTTCTTCTGATAAGGTCAATTTCACTGAAACCCTACACACTGCTGCTTTGTTTTTTCCTCCGGCCATTCGCCAAAAAGTCATTCGATATCACTTTTTTACTTTTTTTCCGCCGCGATCTTTGTGTCTTTTTTTCTGCAGACAAAAGACGCACGCACGCACACACGAGAGAGAAAAACGAGTGGCAGTCAAATAAAATCATGTTGCGACACGCGTCTGTCACGACGCGAAGACGCTCTTTTGACGCCGTCGTGAACGCAGCGCGAGCGGTAAGTGTGTTTTTAACGCAGAAGAATTTTCATTTTTCTTTTTCATTTCCCGAACTTTTTTTTTGTCCGAGTCAGCAGTGAAATGAATTCTGTTGGTGTTTGCGCGCTCACCTCTCTTTGTCTTTCTCTCTTTTCTTCTTCTTTTCCATCGCAAAAAAATGCGCAGGCGTACACCTCGAGCACGAACCAAACGCTCTCTAAATCGTTCTCCATGTTCGATGCTAAGTATTCGGATGAAATGCCGTTAGGAAACGTGGCGAAAACAATTGGGACTTCTTTCGGTCCCGCCTTGGATGCGATCGAACAGGAGTACTCTCGTCGAGGCAAATTACAAAAACAAAAAGCACAACAGAATGGAGATATATACGTCCCGAAAATCCCACACGCGTTACCAATCACACGAATGGCGAAAGATAACGCATTTTTACGAGACGTTTTGATTTACGACGAAAAGAAAAAAGTGAAACCGCGGTTGAGTTGGTACGACCCGTACGACAAGACCTGGGTGCCGAATAACTGGTTTCAAGACGGTTTAGCCGCGGACATGAAGTACTATTTCGGTGGCAACACTAACGAGGCGAGCGATGCAGCCGTAAATGGACGAACTTAAAGAAGAAAAGAATTGTTGTACCTGAAAGGAAACGCACGACGAGCTTGCGCAACAGCGGGCGCGAGGGGTTCTTAAAAGGGTCGAGAAATAAAAAAATATCTCGTCCCAAAAATATCTCGCGCCTGCGCAACCAAGAAGAAAAGTGCGAGTTCCGGAAATATAAATATATAAGAATAAAGCCGCGAAAGAAAGAAAGAAAAAGGCGCTCTCTGTGTTGTATACTACCATTATCGAGAAATAAAAGAGAAGAAAAAAGCGCTGTTACTGTTGTTACTACTATTTACTACAATCACTCTACAAAAGTACCACTGAACCCCTCTTCCTTCCTCTCTTTTTTTTTTGGGTTGTATTCCCCCCCAGCCAGCTCTCCTGCCTTCTCCCCAAATCTGCTGCTTTGTGGTTTTTCCTTTTCATAAAAAAAAGGCTGACTAGGAATTCCCAAATAGCAGCAGTATCTTCATAGTAAAAGCACGCGCGCGATCGATCAACCAACCGAAATTAAAATGTTTGCCGTAAACTATCCCTCGTCTCTCGCGTCGTCGCGAGGCGTTACTTTGACGACGCAAAGACGTCATCAAACTCGACGATCTTCTTCTTTTGTAACGAACGCGCAACAACAAAAACAACCAACGCGAGAAGTGGACGATGATTACAACATAGAAGCTGGAATCGAACCTTGTTTAGTTGGATACGTGGATAAAGACTCTAACGGCGTGGAGATGTATTGCTGCGAACAACCAGACGGGACCTTGGAGTGTCGGACGATGACGCCTGAGCACGAAGAGTGCGAGATTTTCGACGAGAATGGAGATGTAAAAGTCGATTGTAGTCCGAACTTGACAGTTGAGAACAAGTGAGTACCGCGATCGTGCTCAAGTATAAAAAAAGCAAAGGTTAAATTATAATATTTTTTACATGTACACAACAGCACTTTCTTCTTTATCTATAAGTAGTCATCGCTCGCCGGTCTTCGCCTTCTACTCGAAGAAGGTTCGTCCATGCGTCTACTCGCTCTTCTTTCGCGAGGCGCGTCCGAGATTTCTTCGTATTCGTACGGACGGTCCACCGGATCCAGGTACGCGTCAAACTGAGGTCTCGAGCCTCGTTTACCATCGGCGTCCATTCGTTCGTACGGTTGCGTCGGACGCATGAGCGGGATGCCTTCTTTCCTTCTTTCACGTTGTTGTTGTCGTTGCGGTTCTCTCCTTCGACTTTGTTGTTGCTCTCTTTGCCTTCTTCGTCTTTGCTCGTAGCGAATCATCTCCTCTTCTTCGTATTCATCGTAATAGGAAGACACTCTTCGTCCCGCACCTCTCCTGCTCGATTCGCTGTTGTAATAAGGATCTTGTAAAAATGCCTCTTCTTCTTCCCACGGTGTTCCGGCTAATTCCAACCTTTGTAACAAGCTCACCGAAAGTTGTTCGACTCTTTGTTCGCACCCGTCTTCAACCAGAATCCGTTCTCGACCGGCATCGAGCACTTCTCTCACATCGACTGCATAGGTAGAAATAACATCGTCTGGAATAGCTGATATGCCCCACGCGTCGACAATGAGTCGTTTGACAGAGCCATCTTCCGGATCAAACTCGTAGTCTCTCACGCGACCAATGAACGCCCCAGCCTCGGTAATCACGTCGCAACCAATCAACGGACTCAGATTATACGAAGACCATCGTCTTTCAACGGCATTTTCATCGTGAACTAAAACGACGTCGCCGACTTGTCGCAAAGCGGACAATTTCACGTGGTCAACGCCACCGGTTAAAGCGTTTTGACGAATAGCCAACGCTTCGACTGTCCAGCTTTCGGCGTCCACCCACATTTGCGAGCATTGGCCCAAACGAACACCGGAGGTTCTGGTGACGACTTCTTTACCCATCAACTGTGAACGAGTTAACGTGAACACATTATTGTTACTGTTATCTTTGCTCGGCTGTTGTCTATTTCTCCTCCGGCCACCGGCAGATGACGAAGGAGACGCGCTATTTCTCACTCGTCGTTCTCTCATCGTAAGCTCTTCTTCCTCGAGTGCGGAAGACGACGACGGCCTTCTTGTCCTCGCTCCTCTTCCTCGTCGTTCTCTCTCTTGGCGTTCGAGTTCTTCCAATCCTCTTCTCGTTCTCGGTGGTCTTCCCTCTTCGACGTGTACGTCTTCTTCTTCTTCTTCTTCTTCTTCTTCTTGAAATCTTTGTCTTTGTCTGGCCAAAGCATCGTTAGCCACAGCCGGTGGTCGTCGTCGTCGCTGTCCTCCTTCACCAACCCCCATCATCTGTTCCGTCGTCGTCTTTGACTGCGCTCTCGAAACTTCTCGCATGGCGCCATCGATTTCCTCGTTCAGCGCTTGTCGCAGCTTTTCTCGAGAAGAAGAATAAGAGGACAGTTTTTCGTCGTCAAAGACGCCTTTTGCGACGCCGTCGTTCGCCAATTCAGACTTCGTCACGACGACGATTCCTCTCGACGACGGCGATAAAGTCCTCCTCTTTAGCGATCCCACGTTACGGTTTACTCTTCTCCCCACGTTCGCGTTGTTTACGCCGCGCGTTTGTGGTGGTCCGCGATGAAGCGCGCGCGCACTCATTTATGTATTGTTTATTAATATGTATGCGCGCGTGTTTCCAAAATTTGAGGTCAAGTACAAATTGGAAGAAATTTTTTTTGAAGAGAGGCAGGGGGCACACGAAATTTTATCCACAAACGTCTGAACGTAACGCTTTGTTTTTTTTTCTCAAAAGAACAACAACAACAACAACAACGCATTCATTTCTTTCACTTTTTCCTTTCGAAGAAGAAGAAGAAGAAGAAGAAGAAGAAAAAGAAGAAAATGGCGTGCATACAACCGCTCGGTCTCCCGTTGCAAGACATCGTCGGCACGGGGTTTGAACACGAAGGCACGGAGAGAAATCGCTTGGCGAAACAAGGTTGGAAAGAAGGCGATCTCGGCAAGGGTGATTTTAACATCGAGAATGAATTCGAGAAGGAGGTGAACCCGGTGGTCATCGATTACGAGTGCGACGACGACGACGACGACGATGAGAAGAAGAACGAGGACGAAAAAGGAAAAGAAGACGCGTCGTTCTTCTCGACGAACGCGTTTGATTTGAAATTGTACTTGGAAGAAACGTTCGAGGTGAAAATCAAAAGAGTTTTCCAACCGTCCCAAGAAACGTTTTGTTTCGTGACGTTTGAAAGCAACGCGGACGCGAAGAAGATGTGCGATAAGAAAACGATCGAGCTCAAGGAGAAGGAGAAGACTTTGAAGGTGAAAGTACAAGCGGCGAAATATGCCAACGCGAAAGTTCAAAAGTGGCGCTTAAAAGTCCGCGACGCAAAGGCGATGGATGTTCTCAAGCACAAGGATCCAAAAAGCGAAACAACCGCGGGCGAAAGTTCGTTAGGCGTGAACGAATTCGCCTCCGAGGAGGAGTTAAAGGCTTGAGGAGAAGAAGAAGAAGAAGGAAACCACGACGAGGAGTTTTCAAATACTACCTTATTTATGCACACGTACATTTTTTTTGGTTCTTCTCGGTTTCACTGATGATGATGATGATGATGATGATGACTTCCCGTTTCCTTCTTCGTATTTTCTACTCTCTCTTATTCTCTTTTTATGGATGTGAGATGTGTGGCTCACAAACAAAAAATCTCTCGAGATGAGATGATGCGAAACTTTTTCAAAGAAAAAAAAAACGTGGTGACGACGTCACTACAGAAAACGCGCTTTCTCTCCCTCTCTCTTTGAGATCTTAATATTAATATTATCATTTAAAACATCACACAGAAAGAAAGACACGCTTAAACACACGCGCGCTCCATGTCTTCTTTTTCCGTCGCGATGGCATCTTTGGCGACTCCGTTCGCGTCGGCGATGCGAGTCAAAGCGGCCGCGAGGAAAAATTTCAAGGCGGCAAGAAGTAATCCGCTCCAGGCGAACCGACGACGGGGTGCCTTTCTTACTGGCGGCGATTTAAAGCAAAGATCGTCTGTTTTTCGATTGAACGCGATGGATACGGAAGCGCCGTCGTCGAATAAAATCGAAACGCCGTTTGGGACCATCGATTTACCGCCTTTGCCAGAGTTACCAAACTTTGAGTTGCCGAATGCGTCTTCTTCTTCTTCTTCTTCTTCTTCTTCTTCTTCTTCGCAACAACAAGACGCCGTCGCGCAAATCGCGCAAATGTTCGCGAAGACCATGGAAGATTCCATCCCGAAAGATGTTCAAAAGAATGTCTTCAGAGCGCAATACACTGCCGCTGTTTCGGCGCGATTCTTGTTCTTTTTAACGAACGGAGTTGTTGCTTCCAGAGGCGGCTCTCGCGCGGATGTGGACGGCGTCGGCGTAGCGAGCGCCGTGGCGAAGATTTTGTTGGAAGAAAATAACATCGATACGAAACCGTTTGAAGATGCGATTCGACCAATGGTCAGAGCCGCGGATGCGAACTTGACCACCGCCGGTGGTTCGGAGAAAGAGTCCGAAGGCATGACGGAGGAAGCGGCGAGAGATGTCTCTGCGTTTCTCGAGGCGCACATGTCCGCGATTTTGAGCGTGTTCAGAGAAGAAATGGAACTCATCGAAAATGAAGAGTACAAGTTTCCGTACGACATGAACCCGGTCACCGCTCCGTCGTATCAAACGAATTTGTTGCAAGTGTTGAGAATTTCTAGAGACAATATTCGCGATCAGCGACAAAAAGTGCAACCGAGGAGGCAACGCAAAGATGGCGGTCAAGAGCTTTTGAGCACGTTTGAAATCGACGAAAAGAGGTACCCGAAGTACTACGCGCAAAACTTCCACTACCAAACCGACGGATGGTTGTCTAACGAGTCCGCGAGATTGTACGATTTTCAAGTCGAGACTTTGTTTTTAGGCTCTGCGGATGCCATGAGAAGAAGATGCTTGCCGCATTTGAACAAGTATTTGAAGACACAAAAGAAAAACGCAAAGTTGTTGGACGTGGCCACGGGTACTGGGCGTTTCCTCACTTTTGTCAGAGACAACAACCCGGACTTGGAGTGCACGGCGCAAGATTTGAGCCCGTTTTATTTAGCAAAAACGAGAGAAAACCACAAAGCATTTGACAAGAACGGCGGAAAGTTGACGCTTTTAGAAGCCAACGCGGAAGATATGAGCACTCTTGAGGACGGCTCGTTCGATGCGGTCACTTGCGTTTACTTGTTCCACGAGTTGCCGCCAGAGGCGCAAAAGAACGTCGCCAGAGAAATGTCGAGAGTTTTGAAACCGGGTGGAAAGTTGTTCTTTGTCGACTCGGCGCAAAGAGGCGACGGGAAGAGACTGAACATGGAAAAAGAAATCGACCAAGCGTTGGAGAACTTTCCAGTCTTTAGCCACGAACCGTACTACCGAGCGTATTCCGAGTTGGACTTGAAGAACTTGTTCAAAGAATTCGGTGGGTTAGAGTGCGAGGCCGAAGAGTTGGCATGGGTTTCGAAGACTTTGGTGTTCCAAAAGCCCGGTGGGGATGAAAACTCCGCGATGAACGGTGCGAGCGTGACCGAGTTGAGAGACGAGGACGAAGTCGACGAGAGCGTCTTAGCCGCCGCGAACGATTTGAAAGCTGAGATGAGAAACTCCACGGTCGCCCCGGTCGTCGAAGAGACAGAGGAAAAGCCTGCAGTGGAAGAGATGACATGGGCAGGTGAGGCGTCTACCAAGGAGATTTTCGAAGAAGTCACTCCGGAAGTCATCGAAGAAAAGGAGGATGAATAAAAAAGAACCAAGTAGTTCGTTCTCTCTCTACTCTTTTCTCTTCACGCATGATGCATTATCATATTTATTTATAAAACCTATACATGAACATTGTAATAAAATCTTAAACAAGGCAGAACTACAGCTATTACTATCTATCTAAACTATGCAAGCATCTATCTACTCATTGCTGAAAACGCAGGTTCCTTCCTTCACAAGCGCGTAAATACTTTTGCGAAGTCAAAATCGGAAAAGTGGAGCACGAATGCACACAATAACAACGCGCCGACGAAATTTTCAATCCTCACGTACGGTTTAGAGTTATCTTGCGTCCCGTAACCACGCTCGTTATCGAAGAAATCATCGTCGTATTCACTGTTACTGTTATATCCTCTCGATTCTGCCGCCTCTGAAATCGCCTTTGCGTTTGCAAACAACGAATCCATCAACCTCGCCAAGAATTGCACGAACACGTCGATGGACCCTCGAAATCCCAAACTCTTCCAATCTAAACCTCTAGACGCTAATCCTAAGCTTAAATTCCTCGTCTCCTCGAACACAATCGAGGTAAACCGTAATGCCAACAATAACGTGAACACGATTTCGTCTGTTTCTACTTTAAAAACTTTCTTCAACGGCATCAAATACCAGCGCATGGCAAACGCCAGCGATTCCGGCGTCGTCGTGCACAACGCCATGTGTGCCGACTGCAACGCTGTAAACGTCACGCACGCTGCATTCGTCGCAATCGTCACGCCTCTTCTCGTCACATGGATTGGTCCAAAATTCAAAACCGCGTACTTATAACTCGTCGCCAAAGCGATCCCTTCAACGTTTTCTAATCCCTCCAAAACCGCCGCCGGTTCTCTCGGCTGCGTCAAGAGCGGAACACCGTCGCTCCCAATCGCCGCAAACACAAACAAAGCGAGCGCTAACAAACCTAAATTTCTCGTGTGCGACCCCCAAACCTTCCTCGGTAAACTCGTCGCCGACGCCAAGACGAGAAAGAGACACACGTACACTCTCTCTATCGGTTCGTTCGCGTAGGACGGACACAACAATAAAGCCATCAACCACGCCTGTTTCAGTCTCGAGTCCATCTTGTGCAAATACGAGGTCGGAGATGCCACGTATTGCCCGATGGGTACGGTTGGCAGCTCGAGAAACTTTGTCAAAACTCTCTGTTGCATCGGTGGCTTATTATTGTTGTTGTTGTTGTTGCTCAAATCGTCGTCGTAAGCAAATCCCCGCCGCTGCGCTTTCGCTCTCGTCCGGAAGAAACGTTTCTGTTTCTCTCCTCCTCCATTTCTCCTCCTTCGCCCGCTGTCGTCGTCGTCGTCGTCGCTTTGACCCGCGAACACAAACGAAGAAGAAGAAGAAAAAGAAGAAGAAGAAGACAAAACCTTCCTCCTTTCCGGTCGTCGTCGTCGTCGTCTCTCGTCTTCGCGAGAAGAGCGAAGAGGAACAGGAGGAGGAGAAGAACGAGGCGAGGAGAACGCCCTCATTTTCTCTCTCTTCTTCTCTTTTTAGTTGTGAGGAGCTGATGATTCCTCCCGAAAACATAAAAAAGTGTACTTTAGGGTGTCACTCTCCCTTCGAGCTGTTTTTTTCTTCTTGGCGTGCTTACACATTTCGCGACGGGGACGTCAAAAGAAGAAGGACTCACGAATATCCATCGCGTCGCGGGGCACGGAACGACGAGAGAGAGAGAGAGAGCACTTAAAGAGACGATCGCCATGTGGGGTCGTGAATATGCGGTGCATAGTTTTTTAAATAAAGTGAAATTTTAACGATGAGAAGAAAGAGCAAAAACCCAAAGCGGTGTCAGCGTTTATTTCCCGAATTAGTTCGGTCCTCTTCTGCTTCTAAAGACGCCGCGCGTACCGACAAAGGAGAAGATGACGAGCGCGAACGGAAGAGAAAAATATCTAAAATTGGCGCGCACTTGTTGTTGTTATCATCATCCATGCTCGGAGACGACGCCGGGGACGCGGAGCGGCGGAAAAGCGACGAGGTCAAGAAGGCGCGGTTTCAATCAAAATCGAACCAAGAAAAAGAAGAAGAAGAAAGAGAAAATATTGGCAACATGGATATCAGCACCGCCGCGATGATGAGTTCACTCCAACAAACAATTATGTCGACGCGTGGTGGAATCCCCAACGAAGAAGTTGCCCTCGCCGAAGCGCGGAAAGCGTTAACGGGAACGCCTCTGATGAACTTACTGCTGCAGGGGGCGCTCGGAACGACGAGGAGCGACTTGTCGACTTTACGCTCGACTTCCTTATCATCATCGTCCCTGATATCGAATCGTTTCATGAATTTAAGCGCTAGTTTAAACGGTAACGATCATAATATCAATCGTATGCAGTGCGTGTTCATTCAAGACGACGAGTGCAGAAGGGAACAAAAGAGGAGAGCAGATGGAACAAAGAGAATACCCTCGACCGATTTGGTAAACGTTCCGTTTAAATACATCGGACCACACGTTGGAAAGAAATGCTGTCGATCGTGTTGGAATCGTATCTACCGCAACACAGCGCAACGGCCATTACCGTTTGCGTGCGATAAGTGCGAGTTGACTTTCAAGAAAGAACACCTTTTACTTGCACACGTGCGCGTGGACCACGAAGGGAAGCAACCGTATTTATGCTCGTTCCCAAACTGCGAGAAAGGCTTTAGTCGTCCATCGGATTTAAGAAAGCACAGATTAGTGCACACGGGCGAAAAACCGCACAAGTGCGAGTATTGTGACAGCAGTTTTATTTCCTCGAGCAATTTGAACAAGCATAGAAGACAGCACACGGGAGAAAAACCGTACTCCTGTCGAGTGTGTTTGAGAAAGTTTACCCGCTCGATCGGGTTACGAAACCACGTGAACATGCAGCATCTGAAGCAGTC
>Ga0181558_10005941_pt1 | contig 10677 bp, 6 predicted proteins | sample 011ome_22_FD_133754 | JGI IMG/M metagenome (GOLD analysis project Ga0181558, IMG submission 133754) | Coastal salt marsh microbial communities from the Groves Creek Marsh, Skidaway Island, Georgia - 011507BT metaG (megahit assembly) | ecosystem: Environmental > Aquatic > Marine > Intertidal zone... | reverse complement strand
GCGCGTGCCGCGTGTGCCGCGCGTTTTCTACCCACGTGTTTTTTTGCCTTCCTTCTTCGCGACGCGGAAACGCTCGAGGCGTCGTCGTTCTTGTCGTCGGCAAACACCTCGCGCGCGTTTTTTTCGCTCGGCGAACGAGGCGTGGACGACGAATTTTACGAATCACGCGCATCGACGACGATGTCGAGAGGCCGCGGCTTTCGTCGTTTATCCGAGGCCGCTTCGCGTCGCGCGCCTCGGAGTCGCGCGCGCCCGAGCCGGTTTTCCGGGCGCCGCCCACCGAGGCCTCCGCGATGGAGCCCTCGCGCCGCGGGGACGGCCGTTTGAACCCCCGGGACGTGTGGGTGTGCGTGACGTACATGTTCCTGGCGACCGCCATGTGGGTGGTGAACAAAAAAACCGTGAAGCACCTGCCCGTGCCCTTTTTCGTGATGCTCGTGCAGACGGTGGCGACGGTCGCGCTGCTCAAGCTGTCGCACGTCGCGGGGTTCATCCGCATGAAGCCGTACCGCTGGGAGATTTTCGGGCAGTGGCTGCTCACGGGGTTCGTCTGGGCCATCCCGCTCGCGCTCAACCTGCGCGCGCTCACCCGGCTCAACCCCGAGACGCTCATCGTGTTCCGCACCGCGACGCTCATCGGCGTCGCGCTCGGCGACAGCGCGTACGGGAAAACCTTCACGAAGCGCGAGTTGAGCTCGATCGCCACGATCCTCAGCGGGTGCTTCGTGTACGCGTGGTACGACGCGCAGTACGACGCCGAGGGGTACATGTGGGCGAGCCTGTACTGGCTCGCCATGGTCACCTCCATGCTGTACGTCAAGCACGCCTTCTCCATGAACAAAGACCTCAACGTGTGGGAGAAGACGACGTACCTCAACGCGACGGCGGCGCCGCCGCTCGGGCTCTTCTCGCTTCTGTTCGAGTGCTCGAGCTCGAGCTACGCCAGCATGAGCTCCGTGGGGTCGTTCTGGCTCATGGCGTCGTGCCTGATGGGCGTCGCGCTGGCGAGCGCGAGCAACAAGTCGCGCGATTTCATGTCGGCGACGGCGTTCGACGTGATGAGCACGGGGAGCAAGTTCCTCACGATTTTAGTCAGCGGGTTGATCTTCGAGTCCCTGTACACGCCGCAGTCGCTGGGAGGGCTCCTCGTGGCTGTCGCGGGCGGGTCGCTGTACAGCCCGATGGGCGCGTGGTTCTTGAAGTGCGTCGGACTCGGCGCGTGGGTGCGCGACGCCGAGGACGACGCGCGGAGAAGCGCGCGCCCGCCGACGGCGAGGCCGAACGGAGCCGGCGCCGGTTTAGGGTTCCCGGGCGCCGGCCCGGGCGCCGGCGCCGCGCCCTTCGCGTGGCGTGCGGGCGCAAAGAACGTCACGTGGGCCTCGGGGCTAGGGGGGGATGACTCGCCGAGTCGCCGGAACGTTCCATAGGAACATATATCGCTCGTAGTGATCGAGAATAGCTACGTAGTAGTCTACGTAGTAGTGTATACGACATGTAGTAACACCGATGACGGTACCCGAAACGTGACGCAAGTCTCGCGTCACTACACGGCGCCGTCTCCCTCCCGACGCGCGTCGTCCAGCCGCGACGCGAATACGTACAGTCGTTGACTGTACGAAACGACAACCTACCGCGAATCCGCGCCGTCGCCGCCGTTTCCGTTTCCGTTTCCGTTTCCGTTTCCGGCGTCCCGGCTGTTCTCCTCCAGCGTGAACATGGGCGTGATGTACTGCCTGTCCACGAACCTGAACGTCTCGCGCACGTCTATGCCGTACGTCGTCCCGCCGCCGTCCGCGTCGTCGAACGACCCGAACGTCTTCCCGCCCTCCGACCGGTCGCGGCGACCGCCCCCGCGCTTCGCCGCCGGACCGTCGTCCGCGTTCGAACGCACTAAAACCGCCGTCGCGTCGGCGCGCTCGTCGTACGCGTGACGCGTCGCACGCCGTGACGGGTTCGGGGATCGCGACACGTCGCCCTTGACACGCGACACGTCGACCGCGACGTCGCACTCGACGCCGAGCCGGCGAAGCGCCGGCACGGTGAGCCCGCCCACGACGAGCACCGTGAACAGCACCGCGCCGAGCGTGCTGGTGAGCATCGCGCGCCCGTCCTCCCCGCGCCTAGACGCGGCTTCCATCGCGAGCGCGAACGCCATCGCGCCGCGCAAACCGGAGAACCAGAGCATGCGCGCGTGGTTCTCGGGGATGGGCGCGCCGCCGCCGAACACGGCGCCGACCAGACGCTCGTACCACAGCGTCCCAGATCCGCCCGGAGGTCCGACGCGCGCGCCGCGCCGCGTCGTCGCCGCGGCGACGAATCTCGCGAAACCGCCGAAAACGCTCGCGAGTCCGTATGACTTTTTATCGACGAGGAGCTCTCGCGTCTCTCGCGTATTGGAGGAATCGCGTTCATCAGACACGATCGCGGCGGACTCGCCCGAGCCCGCGGCGGTCGGTCTCGCGCTCGCGTCCCCGCGGCCCCCGCGGCTGTGCCTGTTGATCAGGGCCGCGCCCGGGAACACGACGAGCGCGCGCGACGCGCCGGCGAGCGCGACGGTCCAGCCCGCGGTGACGAAGAAGCGCGGCTGCGCTAAAAACACCGACGCGCCGCAGTAGATGAACACGAACGTCTCGCTGAGCTGCGCGCTGAGCGCGAAGGCACCCGAGCTGAGCGCGCGCCCGCCATCGCTCAGGTTGCGCTTGGTGTAGTGCCCCATGACGATCCCGCAGAACAGCACGGAGACGATGCCCACGAGCTCCAGCGCCTCCGCGAGCATGTACGCGATCCAGGGGAACAAAACCACCACGGAAGCCTCGAGCGTGGCGCCTTTGATGCGCGCGTCGAACGAACGCGCGCGGTCGGCGGCGCGCGCGCCGCCTGTGTTCGCGCCTGTCTCCGTCGCGGATGCAGGCGCGCCCGGCCGAAGGGATTCAGTCAGCGGCTGACTGTCGTTCGCCTGACGGACGTCAGCCTCCGGGTGCGCGACGTGCGCCCCTTCGCCGCTGAGCTTGACCCGCTTGAAGAGGAGCGCTGAGGCGAGCGCGACGGCGACGCCGACGGCGGTCGAGCCGAGGAACACGACCGCGAACGCCCACACGGCGCGCAAAACGTTTGTCAGCGTGAACGCGTCTTCCAGGACTTGAATCGCGCGGTACAGAACCACCGCGACGGCGTCGTTGAGAACGGATTCCCCGAACACGACGGCGAACAAATCGGGGTCGACTCTCAAATCGGTGAATATGGCGAGCACCGTCACCGGGTCCGTCGCGCCCATGATGCTGCCGAAGAGCATCGCGTTGACGAACCCGAACGGGTGCGCCAGACCTAGTACTCCGAGCACATAGATCCCGATCCCGAACGCGAACGACCCCGCGAACGTCCCTATGAACGCGAAGTACGCGATCTTCCCGGCGTTGCGGAAAAAAGGCTCGGCGTCGATGGCGTACCCGGACTCGAAGATGATGGGCGGAAGCAGGATGAGAAAGAAAAACTCCGTGTCGAAGACGAGGTAATCGCCGTACGTCAGGATCCAGTTCTTTTCTCCACCTAAACCATCTTTGCTGCGCATGTCCTGTGCGATCGCCTGCGAGATCATGTACACGCCCCCCGCGACGCCGAGCAGAAGCGCCGCGCCCGCCTGGTGCAGCCAGTGCACTTTGCGCTTCTTCAGCCAGCTGCCCAAGATGAGCGTCGTCATCAACACGAAGAGCATCGACGCGACGGCGGCGCCGGCGACGGTCTCCTCCCCGTCGTTTCTCCCGCTCTTCGCCTCGATCAGCAAGTCGGTGGTTTCCCTTATGCCCAAGTCAGACCCCCCCGCGGGCGGCGCGGGGGGGGCGGCCATGACGTCCCACTCCGTCGCCGCCGCGTCGATCCAGACGTCGGAAAGTCGGTTCTTCTCTTTCGTTTTCGCAGAGGACGCGACGACCGCCTCGGCGTCGGCGTCGGCGTCGGCGTCGCTCCGCGTCGCGTTCGCGTTCTCCCCCAGGCCCCAGCTCCAGTTCTTCTCCATGAGCGCGTCCTTGAGCTCCCCGAGCTCCTCGTTCGTCAAAGGCGCGTTGGGGTCGACGTGTATGCCCCGCCAAGACCACCAGTACTGACGCTCGGCGTCCTTCGCGACGGCGCTGCCCCAGCATCGCGCGCCGCCCCCACCCTTGGGGTTGTAGTACTCGCGCGCGCGCGTCTCCGACACCGACGACATCGTCGCCCCGGGCGCGCGCGAGACTCGGCGCCCAGAACGCGCAGGTGGCGTGCGCCGGGCTGTGTTCGGGCCACCAACGGCGGAGGCATCGTGTCATGTTTTCCGAGTACGTAGATTTTCCGACGGCATCGAGCCGGTTCCGTTCCGAAGGTTCGTGTGACTCAAGAATCGACGAGTCGGCGAGCGAAACGCCCGCTCGACGTTTTGACTGAATGGGCAAAGTCTCACAGTAGTTGCAAGACGCGAAACGCCGATTCTCGGTCTTTTCGATGGTGGCGAGTTTTTTCCGTCGCGGCAACGAGCGCGCCCGCGGACCCGCGGCGGCCCTTTTCAGCTCGCGCAAGCAAGCAGAGCTAGGTTCGGGAAGAAGAAGATGGTACGTCCACCGCCGCCTTCCGTCCCCGCGTCGCGTCCGACGTCGCCGTCGTCGCCGCTCGGCCGTCTCCCGGCGGAGGCGAAGATGCGCAGCTAGGGTTTGGCTCGGCATCGCGCGCGTCGCGCGACGTGCACGGTGCCGGATCTCCGGCGCTGGGACCTCTTCGCGACCCGCTCGCTGCCGGGGGACGGGCACGCGCACCTCGAGCACGATCGCCGGCGTCCGCCCGGCGCGCTCGCGCGTCCTCTCCGGCGGTCGCGGCGCGCCGACGCGCCCCGCCGCGCGCGACCGCCAACCCTATTTTCGCGGGGTCTCGGTTCGCGGCTCTGCGTTTTTCCTTCGCTCCTTCGCTCCGCCCCCGTCGCGCCCGACCGGACCCTGACCACCCATCTACGTGTCTTTCCGTTCCTCACCCATCATCGATCCTTTCACGCGTACACAGCCTAAGCAGATCAACGAGATCAAGGATTTCCTCCTGACGGCGCGCCGCAAGGATGCGCGGAGCGTCAAGATCAAGAAGACCGGGACGCGCACCAAGTTCAAGGTGCGGTGCTCGAAGTACTTGTACACGCTGTGCGTCGACGACGCCAACAAGGCGAACAAGCTCAAGCAGTCCCTGCCCCCGGGTCTGTCCGTCGAGCAGATCAAGTGAAAACGCGAAAGCTGTTTCGCGGTCGGCGTCGGCGAATCGCGAAAGCGCCGCCAAGGCGCGGCGGGGGTGATGAGGACGCGTCGGCTCGGGCGTCGCGCGCGCATTAGGCGCGCGCGGCAGGAACCCGAGTCGCGCGTCGAGAGGGTGTGCGTGCGTTTGTGATTGAAAAACGGAATTCGCGCGCACAGAGCCTGGGGAAGCGGAAGTCGCGCCGTCGCCGATGGTCGATCGGGCGTCGTTCCGGGCACGTGCTCGAACGCGTGTACCCGGTACACCACTCGAACGAACACCACCTCGATATGATGGGCGACGATTGCGTGATCGGTGGCGATCGTGACGAAAACGCTTCGCATCTCTTAAAAAAAAAACCGCGCGGCGGATGCGCTCGTGTCACGCTCGATACGTCTCGATATACACATCGATACACACATCGATACACACATCGATACACACATCGATATATTTACACATCGATACAGCTCTGCCTATGTACACGCGTTCGTTCCGGCGCGTCGTAACGCCATCAAAACGCCATCTACGCTTCCTGCAGGATCTTGAAGAAGTAGTGCGTCTCGAGCGCGCCGTCTTCGGCGAGATCCGTGCAGTGCACGGCGTTGCGCACCTTGTCGAACCCGAACTTGGCGCGCAGCGATTCGGGGCGCACGGCGCGCGCCATCTCGGGGTCCACCGGGCCCGCGAGCTCGCGGAACGCGGCGACGGCGTCTTGGCTTCCCTCGCCGCTCACCTCGAGCGCCACAAACGCGCCCGAGGTGATCTCGTCCACCATCATGGAAAACTCAGGCGCCACCCCCCGGTACACCTCGTAAAACTCCAGCGCGGCGACGCGGTCGAGCGCGAAGGACTTCGCGCCCGTGATCTCGAACCCGCCGCTCGTGACCCCGTCCAGCACCAAGCCGAGGTGCTCCATCGCGCTGGGCTTCACCAGGCACAAGGTGGTCGAGCCGTCCAGCCGCGCCGTCGCCGGCGCTTTCGCGAAATCCGCCTCCGCGGCGGCGGCTTCCTCGACGCTCGCGAACGCGACGACGCACCCCGCGCCGAAGTGCGTTTCGAGCTCAGGGACGAGCGCGTTGAGTTTGTCGATGGCGCCGTCCGCGACGAGCGCCAAACCGGTACCCTTCCCGCTGACCATCTTCACGTCCGCGACCGCGAAGCCCGAGCTCTGGAACGCGTGCGTGGTTTTGCCGAGCGTCGACGCGTGCGTCTCGGGCACCACCGCGAACGCGCGCTGCCGCGAGACGGCGAACGCTCGCTCGGTGAAGGCGTCGCCGAACTCCACAACCTTGAGCTGGCGCGCGTACACCGCGACGACCGCGCCCAGGAACAAATCGCCGGTGGCGATGCCGGGAATGGCGGTTTTCTTGAGGAACGCGCGGCGGTTCTTCAGATCGAACATCTCAACTTCTCGCGTCGAGGGCCAATACAGAAACTGGTACCGCCGGGTCAACCCGCTGTGCGGGTCGAGCCACTCCACGATGAACGCGAACTTCTCGGTGGGATCCGCCTGCGTCGTTCGCGCGCGCGACGCGGTAGTGTGAGGCGAGGAAGAGACAGGTCAGCGGACGGCGGGAAACGGACGGTATCGCGGGGAGCGACGAGACGTTCGCGCGCGTTCGGGTGCGATGCCAATTCCGTCTCGAAGCCCCGAGGTCCGGCACCCAACGGTCCCCCCGCGAGATTGCGGTCCGCGGAGGACGCGCGCGGCGGTTCGAGAGACGCCGAGAGGGTCGATTCGGGGAAGACGCGCACCGCTGAGACCATCGTAGCAGTTGACGGTGTCGGGATCCGCACGGCTCCGGCGCGGGCGGCTCTGGGCGCGCGCGACGACGTGAGCGAAAACATTTCCTTCCCGGCGAACGGACCGCGTCCGGCGTTTGCCGGCGAAAACCGCGTCTGGCGCAGGCGGGCGTTTCCAACAGCAGTCTTACACGACGAGATTCGCCTTTTCATCATCACTCCTCGCGTCGCGAGAGTCCGGGACGGGCCGCATGTGCGTCGCCTTCCTGTTCCTCAAAGCGCGCGGCGACGCGTCGCGCGCGCCCGCGGTCGTCCTGTGCGTCAACCGCGACGAGGCGTTCGGGCGCCCGACGCTGCCCTCGCACTGGTGGGAGGACGCGCCCGACGTCTTCGCGGGGCGGGACCTGGAGGCCATGGGCACGTGGTGCGGGGTCTCGAGGACGGGGCGGGTCGCCGTGCTGACCAACTACACGGAGGAACCGACTGAGAAGAACGACGCGGGGAACGCCGCGTATCGCCCGTCCCGAGGCGCGCTCGCGGCTGATTTCCTGAGAGGGAGCCCCGAGGCGCGTGATGGTGGCGAAAATCTGCAAAAACTGCATCCGCCGTCGCCGACGACGTACGCGGCGCGCGTCGCGAAAACGCGCGACGCGTACGCGGGGTTCAACCTCATCGTCGGCGACTGCGTGACCGGCGAGTTCGTGTACGTCGGGAACCGGGGGGACGCCGCGGGAGACGGGTCGCCCGTGCGCCTGGTGGACGACCAGTCACACACAAAAACAGTCACACACAAAGACGACCTCCACGGCGTCGCGCGCGGCGTGAGCAACGCGACGCTGGCGACGCCGTGGCCGAAAGTCGTCGCCGGCGCGGCGAGGTTGACGGACGCCGTGGTGGCGTACGCGCGGGGATCGAACCCGGGACAGGAAAGGGAAGAGACGGACGAAAATCGCGACTTGGCGGCGTTCGCCACCGACGCGCTGCGCGCGGTGCTGCAGAACGACGGGACGTGGCGCCCGTCGCGGCGCGGCGCGCGCGCGGGTGATGATGAAAAAAAAACCGACGACGACGACGACGACGACGACGACGACGACGAACGCATCCCGTTGGCGACGAACCCGTCGGCGTTCGTCGCGCCCGGCGCGGCGCCGCGCCTGCGCGGCGCGTACGGCACGCGGTGCTCCACGGTCGTAGCCGTGCGCGCGGACCGCAAGGTGGCCGTCGTCGCGGAGAGGACGCTGGCGTGGAGCGCGGAGGGCGGGGATCCCGGCGCGCTCGGAAGCGGCGTTTGGTCCGCGCCGGCGGCGACGTCGTTCGAAATCGCGCCGCGGAGGTAGATACGCACGTTGAGACGCGCGTGTACTATCGAGGGAAAGCTGGCACATGGTGTGGAAACGACGACGAACGATTCGTCGTCGCGATTGACGCGCGTTCACCACAAAGAATCCGCGCGTTCACCACTACACCTCGCCGCTCTTGACACCGCCTTTCACGCGTTCCTCGAGCGCGTCCTTGCGCAGCTGCAGGAGCACGCGCGCGAGCGCCTCGTCCTCGCGCACCTGCAGCTCCGCCGCCAGCACGGCGTCGGATCCGCCGAGGTTCACGACGTCCCCGACGTACTGCGGCGCGGCGTCCGCAGCGCCCGAGTCTCGCCACGCCTCGTACTTTTCGAGGTGCTCCAGCGCTTCTCGCCGCTTCCCGTCGTGGAACTTCAAGACGCCGAGGTCGCGCTGTTCGTACCCGCACCCGCCGTCCAGCTCCAGCAGGCGCTCCGTGGCGAGGATGGCCATGGGCAGATCCCCGAACGGCCTCCCCGTGGGCTGGATGATCCCCACCACGCCGGCGGCGGTGTTCATGCGGTCGTCTTGGCCGTACGCCGCCGCCTCAACCGCGAGCAGCACCCCCGAGTCGCGCGCGTCGTCCCACTCCCAGGGCCAGAACGCGCGCTTCAAAGCCTGCAGCTGTAACGTGACCGCCATCTTGGGCGTACAGACCACCGCGCCGCGCGGGCGGTCCTTCGCGCCGCTGCGCGAGCGGACGCTCCCCCAGGGCGCCTTGGGCGCCGTCACGCCGAAGGCGCCGGCCAGGGATCCCTTGGCTTTCTGGACGATCATCACGTCGACGTCCTCGGTGAGGGCGCCGCGCGCTCGCAGCCTCTCGACGCAGCCGATGTACAGAGCCGCGAGCGTCGCGGGAATGCCCACCTTCTGCGCGACGACGTTGTGGAAGTACGTGCGGTACGGCGAGTACGCCTCGCGCCAGCCCCCGGGGACGCGGTATTTGTTTTGCGAGTACAGGTACTCCTCGAGCGCCTCGACGACGTCCTCCGCGTTGGGAATCGCGCTCCCTTCCGGCACGTCCAGGGTCGGGAAGTCCCTCTGCATGAACTCGGTCACGAGCTTGTCCACGCGCTTGACGTACGCGTCCACGGGCAAACACACCGCGGTCCTGGACTTGAACGCGTCGTCCTCCATGGCGACGCACAGCGAGGTCATCACGGGATCCGCCTCGTTCGCGGGCTTCGCGGCGCCGTCCACTCCGCCGAGGCACGCCTCAAGTAATCCGGCGCGCGCCGTGCGCTGGAACGGCTCCCACGTCTCCTTCGACGCGCTTGGCTTGCCGAACGCGCCGTCGAGCTTGACGGATTTCTTCACGTTCGCGGTCGCCTCGTCGTCCTCCTTCGCCTCGCGAAACGTACCCCGGCGGCCCATCAGCTTGTCGCCATCGGCGCCGGACTCGTCCGCGTCGTCGCTGGACTGCGCGCGGCGCTCGGAGGCGCGGAGGACGTGCGACGTCCGCGAGCCGCGGCGCGCGCGCGTGGGGGCGCGCGGCGCGACCGCGCGGACGCCGATCGTGGAGGCCATGGCGAGGGACATGGCGCGTGAGGGTGTGCGCGGATGACGTCGAAATCGAGATAAAAAGCAAAGGGGTGTGCCAGTTGGCTCATCAACCACACGCGGCGAGCGCGCGACCGCGGGTGGGGCCGGCAGCGGCCCAACCGACCGGACCGGCTCGAGAAAATAAACCGAACGTTTTTCTCGGCGGGGCGCTTTGTCGCGCGCGGAGTTCGACCCCACGCGCGGGCGCGGACGGTGGGGTCATGAAGATCGCGGTGGAGGGATGTTGCCACGGCGAGCTGGATAAGATCTACGCGGCGATGCGCCACTTGGAGCAGCGCGAGGGCATAACGATCGACCTGCTCATCTGCTGCGGCGATTTCCAGGCGGTGCGCAACATCGACGACCTGGAGTGCATGTCCGTGCCGAACAAGTACAAGCAGCTGGGGACGTTCCACAAGTACTACTCCGGCGAGACGCGCGCGCCGTACCCGACGCTGTTCATCGGGGGCAACCACGAGGCGTCCAACTACCTCTGGGAGCTGTACTACGGCGGGTTCGTGTGTCCGAACGTGTACTACCTCGGGCACTCGGGGGTTGTGAATTTCGGGGACCTGCGCGTCGGCGGGTTGAGCGGCATCTATAAATCCAACGACTACCGCCGAGCGCAGCACGAGCGCCCGCCGTACTCGAGCGATACGCTGCGAAGCGCGTACCACATCCGCGAGTTCGACGTTAAGAAACTGAAGTCCGTGACGGAACCCCTGGACGTGTTCCTGTCGCACGACTGGCCGAGGAACGTCGCGAGGCACGGCGACGTCGCGGGATTGACGCGCAAGAAACCGTTTCTGCGGCG
>Ga0181558_10005929_pt1 | contig 10686 bp, 4 predicted proteins | sample 011ome_22_FD_133754 | JGI IMG/M metagenome (GOLD analysis project Ga0181558, IMG submission 133754) | Coastal salt marsh microbial communities from the Groves Creek Marsh, Skidaway Island, Georgia - 011507BT metaG (megahit assembly) | ecosystem: Environmental > Aquatic > Marine > Intertidal zone... | reverse complement strand
TACAAAGGGCAGTGTTGCGTCGGGGACTTGCCCGCGTTCGCCGCGCTGGGCGCGGAGACGAGCGCGTTCATGTCCATGGGCCTGGACGTGCTCGGCCGCGGGCGAACCGTGCTGGACGTGCGGAACGACAGGCTGTATCTCACGCCGGGAGACGCGCCGGAGGGGGGGTAACCGGAGCCTTCGTGAATACACCGAGAAAGACGCCACGTGGAACAACACAAAAAACGTTTCGAAGACTGTCTGAGTGTACAGTGCCCGTTTCGCGCGTTCATCACGTCTCTCACTCGTCTCGCGCGCGCGCATGGCCGCGACGTCCCCCCCGCGGCGGGGCGTGGCCCCGCACGTGGACTCGGTGACGCTCCGCGCGCGGCTCGGCGCTGGGTCCTCGGCGCCGAACCACCGCGACAAGGCGCTGGAGGCGCAGTGCGCGCGCCACGCGCGGAGGCACGCGTCGGACCCCGCGAACCACGATGTGCTCTACGCCTGGGGCCTGACCCTGCAGGAACGCGCGGAGTGCGCGGAGGAGACCGCGGCGGCCGCTCCGCAGCAGCAGCAGCAGCAGCAGCAGCAGCGAGGAGGCACGGATGCCGCGGGACACGCGCGCCATCACGGCTCGCGAGCGACGCGCGACGCGTACCTGCGCGCCGCGTGCGACGCGTACGCGAAGGCGGTCTCGCTCCACCCGCGCTTCCCCGCGGCTCTGTACAACCACGGCATCGCGCTCGGGGACCTCGCGCGCGCCGCGCAGGGCGCGGACGCCGAGGCGGCGACGTCGCTGTGGAAATCCGCCTGCGTTCAGTACGCGCGCGCTGTCGTCGCCGCCGAGAGCGCGTGCGAAGAGCGTGCGCATCACGGTTCAAGCGACGACGTCTTCGAGCGACGATCGATCGTCGCGGAGACGACGCGCGGAGACGCTCCTCCGCGATTGATCAGTCGCGGAGGAGCGTCTCCGGACACCGTTCGCGCGCTGAACAACTGGGGTCTCGCCGAGCAGCGTTTGGCGGGTTTGGCGTCGAACGCGCCGGCGCGGCTGGCGCGGCTCACGCGCGCCGCGTCGCGGTTCCGCGAAGCGCTGCGGCGCGACCCGAGCTTCCACCGCGCCGCGTACAACCTGGGAACCGTGATGTACGCGCTCGCCGAGCTCGCCGCGCGGCGCGCGCGGAAGCTCGAGGCGGCGCGCGGGAGCCCGGAGGAGGTTGAGGCGCTCGAGGCGCTGGCGCGCGGCGCGACCGGCCACGGCTCAGGCTCAAACCAGGCGATCGCGGGCGCGACCGCGCCGGCGGCGGCGGCGGAGTGCCGCGCCGCGGCGGCGGCGCACATCTGCCTCGCCGCCGCCGGCGCGGACGACGACGCGTCTCGCGACGCCTACCGCGCGTCGCTCGCGTTGGTACGCCGCGCTCTGCCTTCGGCGCGTGACAGTCGCTCGGATCCACCCGCGGACGTGACGCCGGGGTCCACGGGTTCGGGTTTTTTTGTGTTCCGCGGGTCGCTGCGTCGCGAGCGTGAGCGCGCGCTCGGCGGTTGGCGCGCGGCGACGTCGTTCGCGGCGGACCACGCGTTTTTCTTTGAGCTCCCGAGCGAGAGCTCGGCTGAAGTCGCCGACTCGAGCGGCGACACGCGCTCGAGTGACACTCACGAGACTCGCGCGCGTTTTCGAGACGGGCACACACGCGAGACGGACACGCTTTTGTGTGTCCGTCTCGCGGACATCACGTGCGTCGCGGCGGCGCCGCGAGACGCTTCGTTTCCGGGTCCCGGGTTTCGCGGAAACGACGCCGCGAGCGCGACGCCTTTTGGTTTTTTCGCGCACGAACGCGACGGAACCGCGCGGTGGTTCGTCGCGCCGGACGAGCCGTCGCGCGACCTGTGGGTGGACGCGCTGTCGCTGGCGAGCGACATCGCGAGGCGCGGGAAGAGCGGGGCGCTCGAGCGGGAGCTCCTCGGGGTTTAGCGAGGAGCGCTACGTAGTACCGGCGGGCGCGCGCGAAAAATAAACAAACAAACACTTTTTGATCAGACATTATTTGCGAGTCCGCCACCTGACGTGACAGCGTGAGGGACCCGCTCTTTTCTAAGAGAGCAGACAGAGACCGTGTCCGCTCGCGTTCGCGGCGCGAGTCGTTTTTCTCGGATAAAAACCCGTCAATTTGAACACGCGCGATCCGACTCGGGGTGATGAAATTCAATTCCCTTTTTCGCGGTCCACCGCCGCTTTCCCTTTCAACCGCCGCCGTTTCCCTTTTAGAGAGGTTCGGGAAAAACCGTTCGTCGGTTTCACGGTTTTTTCGATCGTTTTCCGATCATCTCCCGCGACCGCTTTCGCGTTCGACCGATCGTGACTCCAGACCGACCGAGGCGGTCGCGCGAGAATCACGACTGAGAAAAAACACGCGTCGCCGTGAAACTCGTGAAACTCGACACGGTTCGTAATCCTCTGACACGCGAACCGCGAAAACGACTGGCACACGAGTCACATCCGCAACCGTCGCGCCCCCGCCTGTGTGTTTCCGCACAACACGCGACGCGCGTCGTCCTCCCTAAACCAGGCCCCGGGCGACGCCTCTCCATCGCCACCCCTGTGCGCCGGCGCGGACCCGAACGACACTCGCACGCGCGCGTGAGCCGCGCGATCGAAGCCGAGCGCGCGTCGACGCGAGGCCAAGAGGCGTTCGCCGGAAGTGCGTCGCCCGCGAACGCCATCCATCCGAAACGCGAGCGCTTTCGCACACGGCGCGCGGCGAGGACGTCCGGGTTCGAGCTCGGGCGCGCGCGACGAGGCACCGCGAACGCGCGCGAACGCGCGGCCGTCTGGCGTTCCCGTCCACCGCCCCCGCGACGCGCTGACCGCCCGAGCCAACCCCCGCCGCGCACCGCCGTCGCCTCGACGTGACCGACGCACCGCCCGCCACAGAGAACCAGTCAGTACCCGAGGAACAAACACCATGTCGAGCCCCCCCGTGAACATTCCGCACAAGGCGGACTCGGGCTCGAGACGCTCCGCGCTGACCAGCGCGTTCGAGGAGCTCGCGGTGGTCGCGGACCAGAAAACAGACGAGGTGCGTGTTCGCGCTCGAGAACCCGTCGGGGATGGGATCCCCGCCGCGAGCGCTCCACCCCGAGAGATGCGGCGCCCCCGACGAGAAATCCACCCCGCACGTCGCTGAGATTCCCGCGCGAACGACGAACAGACGAACGACGACGGGAAACATTTCTGACAAATCTCTCTCGAAACGGTTCGCTCCCATCCGCGCTCGTCGCAGGGCGAGGCGTTCAGCGCGCACGTCTCCATGGACCGGAGTCTGAACCCCTCCGTGGTGATCGGTGGCGACGGGCGCGAGCTGCGCGGCCCGAGCTTCCGGAGCCGGTCGTCGCGGGCCCAAGACCCGAGAGACCCGCCGCCCGGGGCGTCCGACTTGGAGAGCGCATCCTTCGGCCGGCAGCACGGCAGCTTCTCCGCCATCTCCTTCCTGCAGCAGTCGCACGAGTCGGACGGCGACCTGTCCTGCGGGCGCTCGGAGGAGGAGGACGGGTCGCCGGGGGACGCGGCGCCGTTCGAGTTCAACGGCGGGCGCTCCGGTTTTACCTCCGCCGAGCCCAACGAGATGTCTTACCTGTGGAACTCGACGGACGGCGGCGACGGAGGAAACGCGGGCGCGAGCGACACGGCGAGCGAAGACGACGGAGCGTCGCTCGAGCCCGAGAAGGAGAAGCCGCACGTTTCCGGGTCGTTCGGCGCGATCACAGGGATGCCGATCAACCCGCCGCGCGTGGTGGTGGTGCACGTCGGGAACGACGACGACGAGGGGTGCGCGGCGAGCGCGGGGCGGAAACAGCGCGGGTCGTTCTCCAGTCTGCTCCTGTTGGAAGCGCACGAGCTGTCCACGCTGGACAGCTCGCCCAACTCGCAGAGGCGCGGCGCGCTGCAGGCGCACATCGAGGACGAATTCGTCACCAGGGGGCTGGAAAAAGGCGCACCGGTCGCGTCCACGCGAGTCGCGGCGTAGCGCGAGGCGTAGCGCGCCGAGGCGTAGCGCGAATCACGAACGACGCGTACGCTACGGTACACTCATTACGAAAGTATTTTTTTAGAGCCGCGTTTGCGACGCGGCGGGCGCCCTCATCGAGCGCGCCCCCGGCTCCCAAAGGGGTCGGATTTTTAGTGAAAAGTCCCAGGCGGGATTTAGTTAAGGTAATACGTAAAGCTGTCATAACAACCGATGAATCACGCGTCGGCGAGCGCCTTCATCTGCTCGAGCCGCGCGGCGACTGCGGCGAGCCGCTCGCGCAGCTCCGCCAGCTCCTTCTCGCTCTTCCGCACCACCTCCTCGGGCGCCTTCTCCACGAACTTGGGCGACCCGAGGCGCCCGGCGAGGCTGCCGATCTCCTTCTCCAGCTTCGCCGCCTGCTTCTGCAGCCTCGCCGACTCCTTGGCGGGGTCGACGATGCCTGCGAGCGGCAGGAACACCTCCACGCCGTCGCGGACCGTCTGCTGCACGAACGACGCGGGGTTCTCCGTCGCCGCCGCGGGGGGCGCCGCCGCGACGGCGGAGGTTTTCCCATCGTCGGACATCTCCAGTCGCGCCAGGCTTCCCAGCGTCGCGAGTTCGCGCTCCAGCGCGGCGCGGTCGGCGTCGTCGGCGACGACGACGACAGCCGGGACGCGCCGCGCCGGCTCCACCGCGTACTCGGCGCGCGCGTTGCGAATCGCGCGCACGACGGCGCGCAGAAGCTCGAACCGTTTCACGGAGGGTTCGTGCGTCGGCGCGTTGAGACGCGGCCACGACTGGCACATGAGCGTCTCGCCCCGGTGCGGTAACGCGCGCCACACCTCCTCGGTGACGTACGGCACGAACGGGTGTAACAAACGCAGGGTCTGGTCCAGCGCGTGCAGCGCGACCGCGAGTGTCAGGCGCTTCTCGTCCTCGTCATCAGAGTACAGACGGGCTTTGGCGGACTCGATGAACCAGTCCGCGAAGTCGTCGTAGAAAAAGGCGTACGCCGCGCGGCCCGCCTCGCCGAAATCGTGGCGGTCGTGCGCCGCGGTGACTTTGTCCGTCACCGCGCGCAGCTCGCTCACGATCCACGCGCTCGGCAAAGGAAGGTTCGAGTGTAAAGCCTCGGCGTCGTGATGGCCGATCGCCTCGGCTTCGGCGACGAGCGCGACGCGTTCGTCGTCGCTCATCTCGCCGAGCGCGTAAAGCACGAATTTCCCCGCGTTCCAGATTTTGTTGGTGAAGTTTCTGTTCGACGCCAGCCGGTCCATGTTCAGGTTCAGGTCCTGGCCGGCAGCCGTGCCGGTGGCGAGCGTGAATCGCAGCGCGTCGCACCCCTGCGCCTCGATCACGCCCAGCGGGTCCACCACGTTCCCGAGCGACTTGGACATCTTGCGCCCCTGCTCGTCGCGCACGAGCCCGTGCAGGAACACCGTCTTGAACGGCGCCTTTCCGGTCATGCCGTACGAGAGCATCACCATGCGCGCGACCCAGAAGAACAGGATGTCGTGCCCCGTCTCCATCACCGTCGTGGGGAAGAACCGATTGAGATCCTCCGACTCCGTGTTCGGCCACCCCAGGGTGGAGAACGGCCACAGCCCGGACGAGAACCACGTGTCCAGCACGTCCTCTTCCTGGTACAGAACCAAAGTTCGCGGATCGAAAGAGGTTTGCCCGAAATCAGCCGCGCCTTCGCGCGCCTTCGCGTACGCCTCCGCTTCGTCGCGCGCGACGACGTAGTGCGGGGACGATCCCTTCCCGGTTCCCGAGCGCGCCGCGCTCAACGCCTCGGCGTTCTCGTGCACGTAGTACACCGGGATCCTGTGTCCCCACCAGAGCTGCCGCGAGATGCACCAGTCGCGGATGTCCGTGAGCCAGCCGCGATAAATCTTCTCGAACCGCTGCGGGACGATGGCGAGCTCGCCGGACTCGGACGCCGCGAGCGCCGGCGCCGCCATGGTGTCCATCTTGCAGAACCACTGCTCGGATACGAGAGGCTCGATGATCTCGCCGCCCCGCTGCGATCGAGGCACGCGCGTCTGGTACGGCTCCGTCTTGATCGCCAAACCGTTCGTCTCCATGTCCCGCCACAGTCGCGTACGGCACTCGAACCGGTCCAGGGATTCGTACGCCTCGCCGCACACGCCGTTCATCGTGCCGTCTTTGTTCATGATGTTGATCGTCTCGAGCCCGACCCGTTTGCCGATCTCGTAATCGTTCGGGTCGTGGCCGGGGGTCACCTTGAGCGCGCCCGTGCCGAACTCGACGTCCACGTACTCGTCGCCGATGATCGGTACGCGTCGCGGGGGATCCGTGAACGGCACCACGCACTCGCGGCCGATCAACGCTTGAAACCGCTCGTCGGTCGGGTTGACCGCGACCGCGGTATCGCCGAGAATGGTCTCCGGCCGCGACGTCGCGACTTCCAGGAACAACTCCGTCTCGTCTTCGTCTTCGAGCGGGGCGACCGGGTATCGGAAGTAATACAGCGTCCCCGGTTCGTCCGCGTACTCAACCTCCAGATCCGAAACCGCGGTTTGTAACTTGGGCGCCCAGTTGACCATGTACGTGCCTTTGTAGATGAGCCCGTCGTCGTGCAGCTTGATGAAACTCTCCAGCACGGCGTCGCTGAGTCCGTCGTCCAGCGTGAACCGCTCGCGCGACCAATCGCACGACGCGCCCAGCCGCCGGATCTGCCCCGCGATGCGCCCGCCGTACTCCTCCTTCCACTCCCACGTCCTCTTCTCGAACGCCTCGCGCCCGATGCCCTCTCGCGTCAAGCCGTCCGCCTCCAGCGCTCGCTCCACGACGAGCTGCGTGGCGATGCCGGCGTGGTCTGAGCCGGGGAGCCACAGCGTCGGGCGCCCGCGCATGCGCGCGACGCGCGCCATCACGTCCTGCAGGGTGACGAACATGGCGTGGCCCATGTGCAGCGCGCCGGTGACGTTGGGGGGGGGCATGGCGATGCAGAACGGCTCGCCGACCGCGTTCGGATCGGGCACGAAGCAGCCCCGTTCCTCCCACCACTGGTACAGACGCTCCTCCGTGTCGCCGTGCTCGAAGTTCTTGGGAAGGCTCGCGTGGTCCGCCCCGGGCACGATGACGTCGTTGTCCACGCGCGGGCCCGCGGCGGAAGCGCGGCACCGCACGAACGCGCGGCGGTCGGGGGAACCGACGCCGGGGCGGACGCGCGCGTTAACCGAGGGGGTGCGCGCGAGGCGCGAGGCGCCGGGGGCGCGGATCGCGCGCGCCGCGCGCGCGGTGCGCGTCGCCAGCGCGGCGGGGCGCAGCGCGAGCATGTCGCCGACGCTTTTCGGCGCGAGCCGGATAACTCGCCGAGCGAACCGGCGGGAGGCGCGAAGACGCGGCGGGGCTCGCGGGCGCGGCGGACCGAAAGGCGCGCGCGGGGGAGGGTCTGCACTGCGCGGATGTGCGAGCGGAGGTGCGCCTTGGCGAACCGCGCCGCCGAGAGTGGGGAGGGCCACGCGCGATTGACACGTCGTCGTCCCGAAGCCTTCGATCGCTGCCGACGCGCGCGGCGCTTTGGATCATGTCAGTCGGGAAACCCTTCCGAAACCGACACTCGCTGAGCGCCGACGAAACAGGCAGGCAGTCGATTTTCGCGCTATGTTGTCTCCGAGAGTAACTGACGACTTCGGGAATCGTCGGTCGCCGCGTCCTCCCCTTCCGACGCCACACCTCGAGGCGTCACCGAGCGCGGAGGCGGAGACGCGTCTCCGGTGTGTCCCGCAGCCGGCCGGAGCGGGGGACGCACTCGAGGAACGCGGGTCTGGTCGGCTCGCGACGAAGCGTCGAGAGCGCGATTGGATTGGAATTGTCGACGCGCGAGACGATCGTTGTCGGGAATTTCTAACAACCGAGCGCCCGGCTTTCGAAGTCCGCGCGGGACGCCATGACTTCGCGGGTCTCCGCGCTCTTCACCGCGGCGGCGCGCGGGAACCTGACCGCAGTGCGCCTCGTGCTGGAGCACGGCGACGCCGGCGGCGCGCCCGACAAATTAGTCGACGCGAGGACCGCGGACGCGAGAGGCGACACCGCGCTGCACGTCGCAGCCGCACATCTACGCTGGCCGGTGGTATCGTGGCTCGCGGCGAACGGCGCGGACCCCGACGCGCGCAACGTCGCGGGGCACACCGCGCTGGACGTCATCCCGACCGCGGAGGGAAAGGACGTGTACGTCGCCATTCTGGCGAGGGCGCCGTCTCCGCGCGCGAACCGCGTGGCGAGAAGGATCGCGGCATCCCCCACGCGGTTCCGCGGGGATGACGAGAATCTTTCGGGAATCTTCGACGCCAACGTGGTTCAAGCCGGTGAAGCCGGTGAAACCGGGACGGCGACCGCGCTTAAAAAAAAACCGGCGAGCGACGTGCCCGAACGCGTTCGACTCGGGAAACGGGATGACGCGCAGACGTCCCGGGACGAGTACGGGATCTCGGGACGAACGCGCCATCTCGATCTCGAGCCGGCGCCCGTTTCGACGTTAGAGGAGACGCTCCGAACGGACATCGCGACGGCGCGGGACGAGATACGAGCGATGTCTCCGTCGTCCGAATCACGGCCGCGAGCGGGTTCTCCAGCGAGAACCCGAACGAACGACGAGACGCACGAACGCCCACGAACGCCCACGCGAGACGGCGCGACGACCGGCGCGACGACACCCGCGGAGACCCCCGCGACGACGCGGCGCGTGCTTCGCCGCCTGGATCGCGGAGGCGACACGTTTTCCGAAGACGACGACGACGACGACGACGACGACGACGACGACGGTAGACTCGCGTCTGTCCCTAAGGGTCTGCTCCGCCGCGCCGCGACGGAGGTGCGTCGCGTGACGTCGGACCTGAAGGAGGCGCGGACGCGCGAGCGGCGCGTCGCCGAGCGGCTGGCGTCGGCGGAGGCGGAGTCGGAGCGGTGGCGCCGGCGCGCCGCGGAGGCTGAGGCGAGCGCGCGGATGCTGGAGGATACGACCGCGAAAGACACGAACGCGCTGAGAAGCGACGCGGCGATCGAAAAAGCCGAGCTCGAGTCTAAAGCCGCGCGTCTCGAGGGGCTTCTCCGCTCGGCGAGCGACGAGACGCGGCGCGAGGCGGAGGCGCGCGCCGAGCTCGAGCGACGCCTCGCCGAGGCGACGGCGGCGCTGGCGGACGAGCGCGGCGCGCGCCGCGACGCGCAGAGCGCCGCGAGCGCGAAGGGCATGGACGCGGAGGACGCGCTCGCGGCGGAGCACGCCGCGCGCCGCGACCGGGACGCCGCGCAGGCGCGCGCGGCGGAGGCGGAGACGCGCGCGGCGGAGGCGGGCGGCCGCCTTGAGGAGACGCGCCGGGCGCTTCGCGACACCGAGGAGACGCTCCGCGAGCTTCGCCTGGACGCCAAGGACGCGCGTGCGTTCGGGGAGCGCGCCGCGTCGACCGCCGCGAAGGCTACCGCGCAGTGCGAGTCGCTCGCGGAGCAGCTCGAGGCGGCGCGCTCCGCGCTGAAGGCTCTCGAGGCGGCGTACGACGAGACGCGGGACGCGAGCGCGTCGGCGACGCAGAAGCTGGCGAGCGCGAACGAACGCGTCGCGGCTTTAAAGAAAGCCGCGGAGACTGCTGAGTCACGAGCGGACCTCGTGCTGAGCGACCTGCGGCGCGTGGAGCACGAGGCCTCGCGGCGTGCGGAGGAGCTCGCGCAGGCGCGGCGGGACCGCGAGTGCGACGCGGAGGCGCTCGCCGCCGCGCGCCAAGCGCTGGCGGAGGCGGAGGAGAAGCACGCGACGCGTCTGCTTGAGACGCGCGAGGCGTCGGCATCGGCGCTCGCGGATTTGAAGGAAACGCACGTCTCTTCTCTGCGCGCGCTCACCGAGACGAACGCGCGTTTGACCGCGGACGTTCAGAGGCTGGAGACGGTCGTGGATTTGTCCCGATCGGAGGAGGAGACCCGTCGCGCCCGGACGCTGGCGCGCGTCGTGACCCGCATGAGAAACCGGACGGCGAGCGCCGCGTTTTCCCGATGGGCCGAGACGGCGGCGGAGACGAAGCGAACCCGCGTCGCGATGACGCGCGTTCTCGGGAAATTTTCTCGGCGGCGCGAAGCTGCGGCGTTCGCGAAGTGGCGCGACGAGAGCCGCGAGGCGCGCGCGGAAAGGCTGAAGAAGCAGCGGAGGAAAGCGCAGAGCGCGGAGGAGGCGGAGAAGACGGAACGGCTTTTAAAACGCGCCGCGGCGAGGATTTTCGGGAAGACGCTTCAAAACGCCTTCGAGCGGTGGCGATCGCTCGCGCGTGAGACACGACAACAGGCTCGCGCGTTCACGAAAGCCACGCGCAAAATCACAGCGCTTCGTTTGAACGCGTGTTTCGTGACGTGGATGGCGTTTCGCGAAGTGAAAACGTCGCGCCGCGAAGCGACGAGCGACGCGATTAAAAAAACCGAGCGCGCGTACGCGCGGCGTATGTTCGTACGCTGGGCCGACACGACACACGGTCGGAACGAAATGCGACACCGAATGCGACAACTCATGGGTCGGGTTAAATCGACAAAGAAACGACTGTGGTTTCACGTTTGGCTCGACACTATCGCAACGGCGTCGCGTCTGGATCGCGTCGAGAAAAAAGTCACGAGAATGAGACGCGCGAAACGTACGGCGCGCGCGTTTACGAGCTGGCTCGTTTGTTCGCGCGATACGAAACGCACACGCGTT
>Ga0181558_10005927_pt1 | contig 10688 bp, 9 predicted proteins | sample 011ome_22_FD_133754 | JGI IMG/M metagenome (GOLD analysis project Ga0181558, IMG submission 133754) | Coastal salt marsh microbial communities from the Groves Creek Marsh, Skidaway Island, Georgia - 011507BT metaG (megahit assembly) | ecosystem: Environmental > Aquatic > Marine > Intertidal zone... | reverse complement strand
CTCCGAGACGACCAGCCCACGGCAGATCACGCCGACCGTCTCGCCCTGCGACAGGCGCACCTAGGCCTCCCGCAGCATCCCGATAATCTGTTCTGGGGTGTATCGCTTCCGGCTCATCTTTTCCTCCTCCTCGAGGTTCAGGTTAGCCGGACTCTCTCAATCAGCATGGACCGAAATTCGGGGAGCAGGTCACGTGAATACGTTATGCTGCGTTTTCGCTGCCGTTCCAATTTGCCGTGAGATGTCCTTGGAGCCCCGCCCCTCCGTTTTTGCACCCTTTGCCGTGCGCAGTTTCCGGTTCCAGTGGCCGGCCGATCTGGCGACCTCCTGGTCGTTCGAGATGGAGACGCTGATTCTGGGCTGGTTCGTGCTCGTTTCCACGGATTCTGTGCTGTTGCTCACCCTGTTTGCCGCGCTGCAGTATCTCGGAACGCTCGTGGCGCCCCTCTTCGGCGTTGCCGGAGACCGGCGGGGTGCACGGGCGGTTCTGTGTTCCATGCGGGCTTTCTATATGGTCCAGGCGGCTGCGCTGACCGCATTTGCCTATTTCGACGCGCTGGGGCCGGTACAGGTGTTTGTGATCGGCGCCCTGATGGGGATCGTTCGCCCCTCCGACATTGCAATCCGCTATTCCCTGGTCGGAGAGACCATCCCGGCACGGCAATTGGTCGGTGCAATGGGAATTTCCCGCACCACAACAGATTCGGCACGCGTGGCGGGTGCCCTCGCCGGGGCCGGCATGGTAGCAGTCCTCGGTATGGCACCGGCTTACACGGCGGTGACCGTGCTTTATGCGATATCGTTCCTCCTGACCTTCGGCACCGCACGAAGACCCGCCCCAGATGATTCATCGTCGCTGTCTCCGGAGACCGCAACAAAACCGCAATCCGCGCTGCAGGATATGGTGGATGCCTTCGTCTATGTCTGGCGCACGCCGCATCTTCTCGCGGCGATGGCAGTCGCCTTGCTGGTAAATTTCTGCGCCTTTCCGTTGATGGGCGGCGTACTGCCCTATGTGGCGCGGGAGGTGTACGGCACGGATCAGACGGGGCTCGGCTACCTGGCAGCCAGTTTTGCGTTCGGCGCGCTTGTCGGATCTCTCATCCTATCGGTCAACAAGCGTGGGCTCCGCTCGGGTCGCATGATGATCGGGTTCACGATCGCCTGGTTTGTCACCCTGCTCGCCTTTGCCTGGGTCGATCATCTGGTACTGGGTGTCTGCATCCTGATACTGGCCGGACTGTCCCAGACCATGGCGCTGGTCCCGTTATCGGTCATGCTGATGCAGAACTCGGCACCGCAGATGCGGGCCCGCGTGCTGGGGCTCCGGATGCTGGCGATCTATGGGCTGCCCATGGGGCTGCTAGCATCGGGTCCGTTGATCGACAACTTTGGCTACAGCGCGACGGCGACCAGCTACGGACTTTTCGGTCTGCTTGTGACTCTGCTTATCGCCTGGCGCTGGTTCGCCCATGTCTGGCGGATCGACGCTCCGGCGAACGCAACCACGTGATCAGGCCGCGGCGTCACGCAACACGTCGAGAAACACGCCGCCTAGGTCTTTGAGCTTCTTCGGTCCAACACCGTTCACCATGGCCATTGTGTTCATATCCTTCGGCTTCAGCACGCACATGTCGTGCAGCGTGGCGTCGGAAAAGATCACATAGGCGGGAACTTTGCGCTCCTGCGCCAGATCACGCCGCAGGGCTTTCAGACGCGCGAACAGTTCTGCATCGACATCATCCAGGTCGATCTTTGCCGCACGGGATTTTCGGGCCGCAGTGGGTTTGGTTTTGGGAATGTCCCGGTATTCGAAGCTTTCATTGCCGTGGAGTAGCGGTTCGGCCTTTTCGGTCAGTTGCAAACCGCCATACCCCTCCACATCGATCATCAGGTATCCCGAGGCGACGACCTGGCGGATAAACGCAGTCCAGAAGTTCTTCGGGCGGTCTGTCCCGGCACCATAGGCCGAGAGCCTGTCGTGGCCCTTGGACAGAACCTTTTCCGAAGCCGATCCGCGCAGAACATCAACGATATGCGCGGCACCGAACACCTGGCCGGACTGTGACACGGCGGACAGCAGCATCTGCGCCTCGGCGGTTCCATCGATCAGCTTCGGTGGATCGAGGCAAATATCGCAATTGCCGCAAGCTTGGGTCGTCTCACCGAAATAAGCCAGCAACGCGACCCGGCGGCACTGGATGGCCTCTCCGTAAGCCAGCAGGGAATCGAGGCGTTTGTGCTCGCGTCGCTTGTGGTCCTCACTCCCCTCGTCCTGAGCGATGAACTGCCGCCGCATCCGGATATCTTCGAGCCCATAGAGCATGTACACGTCAGCCAGTTTTCCGTCTCGTCCCGCACGGCCGATTTCCTGGTAGTAGGCCTCCATGCTGCCGGGCAAATTCAGGTGAAAGACATAGCGAATATCCGGCTTGTCGATCCCCATCCCGAACGCGATCGTGGCCACCATGATGGTGGAGTCCTCGGCCATGAAGATTTCCTGGTTCTCTCGGCGGACGTCCTGCGGAAGGCCGGCGTGATAGGCGAGAGCCTTGTACCCTTTCTCTTGCAGGAACGCCGTGACCTCCCCGGTCAGTCGGCGCGACAGGCAGTAGACGATCCCCGCACCGTCCCGACGTGGTTCCACAAACTCGAGAAGCTGGTTCCGCCAGTCCGTTTTGGGTGTGACGGCCAGCCGCAGATTGGGCCGGTCGAATCCACGCACAACGATGTCACCCTGTCCGCCAAACAGCTTGTTGGCGACGTCCTGACGGGTCGCGGTATCGGCGGTCGCCGTAAAGGCGCTGAGTGTGGCATCGGGAAACCGCGCACGGAGACCGGACAGGGCCTCGTATTCCGGGCGAAAGCTGAAACCCCATTTCGAGATGCAATGCGCCTCATCGACCACGAACATGGCCGGGTTGAGTGCTTCGAGCGCAGTCAGCATGCGCTCGGTCATCAATCGTTCAGGTGACAGATAAAGCAGCTTGATCGAGCCGTCCTGCACCCGGCGCCAGTCCGCGATATTGACCTCGCGCGGCCGGTTTGAGTGGATGCAGGCCGCTTCCACACCATTGGCCTGCAAGCCCGCCACCTGATCGTCCATCAGCGCCACCAGGGGCGAGACGACGATGGTCAGGCGTTCGCCCATCAAGGCGGGAAGCTGGTAACAAATCGACTTCCCCGCGCCCGTCGGCATCACCGAAAGCGTGTGGGTGCCGGCCAGCAGCCGGTCCACGATCTCCCGTTGGCCCGGACGAAATTCCGGGAACCCGAAGACAGATTTCAGAAGTTGTTCCGGTTCGGCATTCATGTGGGACCATGCAAAAGAAAGGGCGACCCGAGGGCCGCCCTTTCGATACGCGCTATTGGTCGGGATTCGCTACTTGCCCAGGAGTCCGCGGATGGCCTTGCCCGCATCTTCACCCATGCTGCCTGTCCCCGAGGTGGCATCTTCAATGGCCTTTTGCGCATCTTCGGTGGCCTTGTTGACCTCTTCCATCGCCGCACCCGTCAGCTTGCTGACATCGATCTTGGCCTGGGCCACGGCATCCTGTGCCCCTTTGAGAACCGCCGCCATCACCTGATCGGCAATTTCCTCAGGCGTTGCGCCCTTGCCTTCCTTGCCGATATCCGTGAGGTGGATCGTGGGAAGCGGGACCGACATTTTCTCGTTCAGCAACGGAGCAATGACCGACACCGTACCATCACGCAGGTACACGTTTTCGATCACGATGTTGGGGGTGTCCCCGCTTTTACCCGAACTTCCGCCGCCACTGCCGGCTTTTGACTGAACATTCTGGTTCAGACGGTCGAGGTTGCTACCGCCGTCATCACCGAATTCGTACACGACGTTCGGACCCTGGATGACGATTTTCTTGATCACGACCGGATCGCTTCGCACCGTGCTGATATCCAGTTCGACGGAAACTTCGTCGAACTTGAAGGCGTCATCGTCACTGAAACCGCTGGGATTTGTGACGCTGAAGCCCCGCAAGGCACCCTTGCCGGATGTCAGTTCGATATCGACTTCGTTCAGCGTGACATTCGTCTGGGTCATATCGGAGCCGACTTTCTCGACCGCTGCGCGAACGATGTCGTTCAGACTGCCCAGAAATACGTAGACGCCGACAGTGACCACAACCACCAGGACACCAAGTCCGATCAGTATTTTTTTCATCGTGTTTGTCTTGTCTCAATTTGAGTAAATGACGTGCTTTTCGTGACCATAGAAGCAAATAGCCTGCCAAGTGTTTCGAATTTTGTAGCTCAATCCCATTTTTTCTCCGGAAACGAAAAACGGCCATCCCACAGGATGGCCGCTTCGATCAACAACATGTTGAAATAATTACATGACTTCGCGGGTTCCTGAAGCGAAGTTCACCTTGACGGTAATTGTTCCCTCATTGATCAGCCAAGGACGAACGCGGTAATCGCGCGCGCCACTGGTGTGCATGGGATCGGCCGCGGCAATTTCCTTGGCATGCGCCAGGTCCCGTGCGCGGACGACAAACATGCCTTCTCCGCCCCAGGTTTCCTCATCGTCTTCCCAGTGCGGGCCGGCGGCGATGAAGATGCCCTCGGCTTCCATCTTCGCCTGGTGCTCAAGATGCGGTCCGATGTTCTCCATGACCGGGCCAAGACCATTCGCAGGATAAGTATGAACCACATATACCTGCCATTTGAGCATGTCGCCGCTGGCTTCGAGAATTTGTGTGCGTGTTGGTACGCCGTCGGCCATGAAAGGGTCCTCCCATAAAAAGTTTGACGAGTTTTCCTCGTCCTAAAAGCGAGTGGCGAATGTAGGCAATCATGAGCATAAAGGCCAAGTTGAATTCACGTGAACGGACGCCATACGAACGGTGGATAGTGATTTGAGACCGAAACCGAAAAAGTCGGGGAAGCCCCTGCCGCAACGCCTCCTCTTCATGTGCTTTGGCCTGTACGTTGCCGCTGCGGCAGTGCTTTTTTCCCGGGACGCAATGGATACATCCCGGATCCGCGTCACCTCCACCGATGCGCTCTCGCGCTACTTTCAGGAAATCGACTACGGTCCCAAGGTCTTGCGGGTGGGACAGGCACAGGTTCCGCGCCTTGTCGTCGCCGGCATCCCGCAAGACTGGGCCGATGGTCTGAGCGTAGACAAGCGGAAGAGCCTGTTTTTTCGAAGCCTGCTGCCGATGGTCCTGATCGCGAATGAGGAAATTCTGAGCGATCGTGAACGTCTGCTGGCTCTTCAGAAGCGTGTTGCGGCTGAAGAACCGGTTCCGGATCGCGAACGTGCATGGTTTGAAGATCTGGCAGAGCGCTACGGGATGGCTCCGGAGGATCGAGAGGATGCTGTTGCACTCACGTCAGATGCGATCAGGTTGATCTTGCCCCGCGTCGACGTGATCCCTCCTTCCCTGGCCTTGGCGCAGGCCGCCGTGGAAAGCGCCTACGGGACATCGCGATTTGCCAGCGAAGGAAATGCACTCTACGGGCAATGGCATCTCGGCTGGGGTCTGGTACCCGGTGAGCAGCGCACGGAACTGGGCGACTGGCGGATCAAGGCATTCGATACGCCTCTCGGGTCGGTACGCGCCTATATGCGAAACCTCAACACCAACCGGGCTTACGCGCCGTTCCGGCAGCTGCGCGCAAAGGCACGGGCATCCAGTGAAGTTCCGCGCGGCGCGCCGCTGGCTGCAGGTTTGTTGGCCTATTCCGAAAAGGGGCAGGCCTATGTCAGCCTGTTGCGCAGCCTGATCGCCCGGAACGGTTTGTCGGCCACCGACACCGCGCGTTTGCGGGCCATGCTCGCCATCCGTATCACCACAGGACCGCTCTAGTCGGTGCCTGCGCCTTTGTCTCCGGACGCAAACCAGGCGAAGACAAGTGTCGCGATCACGGCGGCGACGAGTTGGACCACGACGAAAAAGGGTGCGTCTTCAGGACGGATGCCCGCGAAAGTATCCGAGAATGAACGCGCAATGGTTACCGCAGGGTTTGCAAAGGACGTCGATGAGGTGAACCAGTAGCCCGCCGTGATGAACAGCCCGACGGCATAGGGAATGGCTTCCGGCCGGAACCGCAAACACCCGAGAATCGTTGCCACGAGACCGAAAGTTGCGACGAACTCTCCCGTCCAGATTCCCAGTCCCGTTCGCGTGGTCAATGACGGAGAGAAACTCGGTTCTCCGAACATCACATGAGCCACAAATACACCGAACAATGCCGCGATGATCTGTACGATCACGTAGATCACGGCGTGCGGAACACTGATATCACCACGGACAGCAAACGCCAGCGTCACCGCCGGGTTGAAGTGAGCACCTGATATCGGGCCGAAAACCAGGATCAGAACCGCAAGAATGGCCCCGGTCGCAATCGTGTTGCCCAGAAGCGCGATGGCCACGTTCCCGGATGAGAGCGTGTCACCCATGATGCCGGAGCCGATAACAGTAGCAAGCAGGAAAGCTGTGCCGAGGAATTCCGCTGCCAGCCGGCGCGGCAAATTGTGTGGGTTCATTTCGGAAATCTAGGCCGATTCGGCGAGATTCTGGCCCACTTCGTCGAGGCGCTTCTGAAGTGAAAGGCGGCTGAGCGTATCCATCGGCAGATTGACGAATATCTCGATACGGTTGTTCATCATCCGGTAGGTTTCGGCGAATGCGGCGGCGATTTCGGCTGTTGAACCATCAACAGCAGCCGGATCCGGCAGTCCCCAATGGGCTGTCATCGGCTGACCGGGCCAGATCGGACACATTTCACCGGCTGCCTGATCACAGACGGTGATTACGAAATCCATGACAGGGGCTCCCTCTTCAGCAAATTCGTCCCAGTTCTTGGAGCGAAAATCATCGGTGGCGTGATTCAGGCTCTTGAGGAGCGCAAGAGCATTGGGATTGACCTCTCCGGCGGGATGGCTCCCCGCGCTGAAGGCCTTGAACCGTCCGGCACCGGCGCGGTTCAGAATTGCTTCGGCAATAATGCTGCGCGCCGAATTTCCGGTGCAGAGAAACAGCACATTCCTCATCTGCTGGTCAGCCATCTTTGTCCCCCATCTTGGATGCCAGACGGTATGACCGCGGATTGTTACGTGATCGTGACAATCGTGTGACGTTCACGCCGTGCGGAAGATCGGGACCATTTCGTCCACGGGGGCCGGACGCATAAGTTTGCTTTCCTGTTTGACGACCAACGGTCGGACTGTCTCCTGAAAGGCAACCCATTCGGGGTTCATGCGCACAGCGTTGTGCCGGCGTGTCCGGTCGTCAAAGCCGTCGAAAAACCAGTAGTGATAGACCTGATGGAGTGGCCCGACCATCATGTAGAACGAACCCAGCCGGTTGGTGTCGAGAGGACTGAGCGCCTTCGATCCGGTCTGGTCCATCGCCTCCCAATAGCGTGCGAGCATGCCCGGAGCGAGGCTGATCACCTGTTCTTCGAGAAGCAGATCGCGCATGTCCTCCGAACCTGGCAGAGGACCATCGCCGCGTTGCCAGTAGTCGCCGATCCCAAAATGCGGCGAGAGCTTGTCGAGCGGTGCAGGAAGCAGGACATGGTTTTCCTGCTTGAGCATGATCGGGCGCACTTTTTCGAAATACGGTTCCAGCTCGGGAATGCCGTAGAGCCCATGTAGCCGGTCGCGCCAGTCCTCAAGAGAATCGAAGGCATAGAGATGCACGACCTGTTCCAGCGGCCCGTCCACGGTGGAAAAATAGCCGACCAACCGGGCCAGCACCGGCGCAATTGCATCAAAGCCGCGTTCGACCTGGAGTTCGTAAAACCGCTCCAGCAAACCGATCTGCATGGTGTAGGCACGATGTTCGAGAATCATATTGTTTTCCTTCCCCAGCGATTATGACTGATCCCTGGCCGGTTGCGCACCACTCTTGACCGCACCCGAATTGCCGCGCAGGGTTTCGCAATGCTTCAGATCGACATTTATTCGGACACTGTCTGTCCCTGGTGCTTCATCGGCAAGCGCAGACTCGAAAAGGCACTGGCAGCCCGGGAAGATATCGAGGTATCGGTCAATTGGCGGGCCTTCCAGTTGAACCCGGACATGCCCGTTGAGGGGATGGAGCGTTCGGCCTATCTGTCTGCCAAGTTCGGGAGCCCGGAACGTGCCGAGAGCGTCTATTCGGCGATTGGGCGGGCGGGTCACTCGGAACGAATTCCGTTCAATTTTGAAGCCGTCTCCCAAATGCCGAACACGGTGCAGTCGCATCGGCTGATTCGTTTTGCCGGGCGACACAAGCGCCAGGACGGCATCGTCGCAGCCCTCTTCGAGGCTTTCTTCCTGGATGGTGAAGATATTGGACAGAACGAAGTCCTGGTCCGGCTGGGGCGTCATGTGGGGCTCGACGGCTCCGACCTCGAGCATTATCTGGCCGGCGAAGAGGACCTCGATTCCGTTCTGGCTGAGGACTTGCGGGCCCGCCGCATGGGCATCAAGGCAGTCCCCTCGTTCATTATCAACGGGGCCTACGCCATCTCGGGTGCGCAGGAACCTGAAGCCTTTTTCCCGCTCTTTGATCTGGCGGATGTGGTTCTCGCAGCCGAATAGATTCTACTTCGAGTCCTTGCCGCCCAGGGCCACCTGCGCAAGCTTGCGCATAAAGCCGCGCACGCCCGTCATGCGCTTTCCGATATCGCTCCAGTCTCGCCGATAAACGAGTTTGTGGTCGGGACGAAGCTGCACGGTACCTGACTGCTCTTTGATGAATTCGACAAGCGCCTGTGGATCGGGAAACGTGTTGTCACGAAAAGTGACAACGGCGCCCTTCGGCCCGGCGTCGAGTTTTTCGACATGGGCATCCCGGCACAGCCGTTTCAGGGTGATGGCCTCCAGCAGGTTTTCGACCTCATCGGGGATCGGTCCGAAGCGATCGATGAGTTCTGCGGCAAAGGCCTCGATTTCCTGCTCATCGACCAGCGAGGAAACGCGGCGGTAAAGGCCGAGACGAACGCCCAAATCTGCCACATAGGCATCAGGAATCAGGATCGATGCACCGACAGAGATTGCAGGTGTCCAGTCCTCTTCCGGCGCTGAAACCGAACCGGATTCCCGTGCGGCCGCAACGGCTTCTTCCAGCATCTGCTGGTACAGCTCGACGCCTACCTCGCGGATATGTCCGGACTGTTCCTCGCCCAGCAGGTTGCCTGCGCCGCGGATATCAAGATCGTGACTGGCCAGGCTGAACCCTGCCCCGAGCGTGTCGAGGGTCTGCATGACATCCAGGCGGCGGCGTGCGGTTTCGGAGAGAATCTGGTTCGTCGGCAAGGTCAGATAGGCATAGGCGCGGGCCTTGGACCGTCCGACACGCCCGCGCAGCTGATAGAGCTGCCCCAGACCGAACATGTCCGCCCGGTGGACGATGATGGTGTTGGCCGTCGGCACGTCCAAGCCGGATTCGACGATGTTGGTGCTGAGCAACACGTCGAATTGCTTGTCATAGAACGCCGTCATGACATCTTCGAGCGCGGTGACCGGCATCTGGCCATGCGCCACACCGAAGCTGACCTCCGGCACCAGTTCCCGCAGACGTTCCTCAAGCAAGGTGATGTCACTCAGGCGCGGACACACATAAAAGGTCTGACCGCCCCGGAAATGCTCGCGCATGATCGCTTCGCGGATGGTCACGCTGTCATAGGGAAGAACAAATGTCCGCACGGCAAGCCGGTCAACCGGCGGTGTCGTGATCAGACTGAGTTCGCGCACACCTGTCAGCGCCAATTGCAGCGTGCGTGGGATGGGCGTTGCCGTCAGCGTCAGTACATGGACGTCGCTGCTGAGTTGCTTCAGCCGTTCCTTCTGCCCCACCCCGAAATGCTGTTCCTCATCCACAACCAGCAGACCAAGGTCGCGAAACGAGACGGATTTCGACAGCAGCGCATGGGTCCCGATCACGATATCGACCTGCCCCGATGCCAGACCGTCGCGGGCGGCCTGAGCGTCCTTGGACGTCGTCATGCGTGAGAGTTGGGCGATGCGCACCGGAAGGCCCCCGAACCGTGCCTTGAAGGTTGCGAAATGCTGGCGTGCCAGCAAGGTCGTGGGCACGACCACGGCCACCTGCCGTCCGGCCATGGCGGTCACGAAGGCCGCACGCAGGGCGACCTCTGTCTTGCCAAACCCGACATCGCCGCAAACCAGCCGGTCCATGGGTTTGCCGGCTGCCAGACTGCTGACGGTATCGTCGATGGCGCGGCTTTGATCATCGGTTTCGGCAAAGGGAAACCGGGCGCAGAATTCATCATAGGCGCCGGGCGGCACCTCCATGCGCGGTGCGTGGCGCAACTCGCGTTCGGCGGCCAGCGCCATCAGCTTGTCGGCCATTTCGGTGATCCGGTTCTTGACCCGCGCCCGGCGCGCCTGCCATCCGGCATTGCCGAGTTTGTCAAGCTGTGCCTCGCTTTCCTCCGAACCGTATCGTGACAGCAGTTCCAGATTTTCTACCGGCAGGAACAACTTGTCATCCCCGGCATAGATCAGACGCAGACAATCATGCGGCGCACCGCCTATCTCCAGGGTCTCGAGCCCATCATAGCGGGCAATCCCGTGCTCGGCATGCACCACAACGTCGCCCAGGGTCAGGCTCGACATCTCCGAAATCAGATGCTCCGACGGACGGCTGGCGCGCCGCTTGCGGACCAGCCGGTCGCCGAGAATGTCCTGCTCGGTGTAGATCGTGTGACCG
>Ga0181558_10005916_pt1 | contig 10700 bp, 8 predicted proteins | sample 011ome_22_FD_133754 | JGI IMG/M metagenome (GOLD analysis project Ga0181558, IMG submission 133754) | Coastal salt marsh microbial communities from the Groves Creek Marsh, Skidaway Island, Georgia - 011507BT metaG (megahit assembly) | ecosystem: Environmental > Aquatic > Marine > Intertidal zone... | reverse complement strand
TTGGAAGAAACGAAGAGAGAACTTATGAAGGAACAGAGCAATGCGGAAATGAGTGGGGCGAAAGTTGTCGAGGAATTAAAAGAACGCGTGCGAGTTTTGCAAGCGCTGGTGGATTCTGAAGATGGCGACGTGGCCGAAGCTATGGCAATTAGGGGTAGCGACGATACCAACGAAAAAGGCGAAGGAGAGGAAGAAGAAGGCAACGGCGGCAAAGCGCTCATAGCCGTGCGAGATAAAAACAGAAGATTAGCCGCAGAGATTGCCGTCGCGAAACGCGCAAAGGATGATGCAAATAAGGAAAAAGAAGTAGCCATCGAAAGAGCGGTCGCGGCGGAGACGAAATTGATGCAAGCGGCGGAAACTATTTCAGTTTTAGAGGATGACTTAGCGAAGCGCACGACATCGACACCGTCCGCCGCAACAGATGATGCATCATCATCTTCGGCAACGACGACAGGAACAACGTCAAACTCAGATGCTGATATGATTGCAATCTTAGCTTCACAAAGAGACCGATTCAAACGGCGAGTTTCTGAACTCGACGAGGAGAAAGCTCGCGTAACGACTGAACTCTCCTCGACGAGCGCTAAAGTTGCAAAACTCGAAGAAGACAACGTTAAACTTTTCGAAAAGATTAGGTACGTGCAAAAATACTACGCTTCGAAGTTATCGGGTGGTGCCTCCGCGGCGGTCAAAATTCTTCGCGTTGACGAATCCGGCGTGCCTTTGAGCGACTCCTTAGAATCGGAAAAATCAGCCAACAAAAGCGCTAGGTATTCGTGCGGCGTCGGGGGCGTGACGATTGGTGTGGACCGTTTGGCGATTTCAGACGGCATGCGAAAACGCGCGCAGCGATACGGGTGTGGTTTTGGCGGCGGACACGGAGATTTGGAAAGCGCTAGTTTAGGCGGGGACGAAGGCGGCGTCGTGGGTAGATACCGCGAGCGTTATCTGGCGCGCCTGAATCCGTTCAACGCGTTCAAACGCACGGAAAGCGAGGATGGAGGTGCATCCAATTTAGCCACGCACGATCGATTGGCCATGGCTGGAGGGAAAGCGTTGTTATCGAGCAGAGGTTTCCGCAGCTTCTTTGCGCTGTATTTCCTCGCTATGCATCTGTTTTTAGCGATGGTGCTATATTCCCACAGAGCAAAGTTCTCGCTCGATTGAAATGCAGTAGAAGTTTTTTTGCCCCCGGCTCGCGTAGAAAAAAATAGCACGTAGTGGTAATGGATTTGTTAGATCGATGACGATATTTACTGGTACAACACAACTAAAATTATGAAACTCAACTTACTCGCTTACTTGCGGAGCTTTAAAAACGCTCTCGACGATCGGGTTATCGCACGACAATATCAAATGCTTCACAATCTCGTAAGTGGCAAAGGAAACTGCGCTCATCGGCATACAACGCGTCGCGGCTACCTTTGCACCTTTGTACAAACTCCCAATACCTCTATTCATCGCCATTAACCAGAACGTATCGTGAAATGTTAAAGAAAATCTATTCGTCGCCGCTTTTCTCGCGATCAACTCCATCGGAAACGCCGCTAACTGCCCGGTAGTCGCTGAAATTGCGCCCACGCACATGGAAACGTGCGGCTCGACGTACTCTTTGTTAAACGTGTCTTTGTACCATTCGGCAATAATATCGTACGTCCCGAACGTCAGCGCTGCTTCCGGTGCAATCGCCAGCAACGCTGGCGTCAATCCGCGCATTAAACCACCGAAGCCTTCGTTCTTCACCACGTGATGGATTCCCAACCCGACCGAAAACGGCCCCGTAAAATTCTCCGAAATCTTTCCCGCCGCTTTTCTCGTCGCATACGCGTCGAGAGGATACAACAACAAACACGCGCTCACCCCACACAACGCCCCAGCGAGCATTTTAATCGAAATCTCCGAGTCTTTTTTCTTCTCCACTTCTACTTCTTCTTTACGCTTTCTCCTTCTATTGTTATGATTACCGCCATGATTACTCGTAGTAGTAAACGTTTCCGTCGCTCTTTTCTTCTCTCTCCTTTTTTCTACAAACGCGTGTAAATTCGAGTTGAAGAAGTGAAACGTGGCAAAATTTAATCCTTTACTCGGTCCGTACCTCAACATCATCGTGGTGTTGCCGGCAAACAAAGCCTTGATGCCTTCATTTTTCGCGATTTTCACGAGCGACGGCACCAGTTTGCACTGATTCGTCAGCTGGTTGGTCATTTTTCGCACCTGAACGACATTCAACGGCGACGTGACCGTCCTCGATAACGCGCCGCCGCAAAAGCCGGCGACTAAGTGCGTCATGAACGTCGCCTGCTCACGTTCGGTTTTCTTCGTCTCTTCCTCCTTCTCGTTCTTTTTCTTGCTCTCGTTCTTCTTCTTCTTCTTCTTTTCCAATAAAAGCGTCTCTTCGGAGCGAACCGATAAGCTGCTCACGGATTGATTTCTTCTCCCTCTTCTCCCTCTTCCGACGCAATCATCATCATCGAGCAAAACTTTTGAAGTCGACGACGAAGACGAAGACGACGAAGACAAAGACCCGAAAAAGACGACGTTTTTCTGGCGGTGGTGTTTTTGCTGCGCGGCCGCGCGCTCTCGAGGATGATGCGCGCTCATAGTAGGGGTGGACATTTTACGTATTTTGCGTGGGCTTTTTTGCGGAATATTCCAGAGATGTGACTTATTTTTACAAAATGGCATAAAAAACTATCGCATTAAAATGCTACGCTTTTACTACGTTACGGCTCTGTTATTGCTACTACTAGGTACTATTAATCTCACTTTATGTTGTTTATGTTTATGTTGTTGTGGTGGTGGTGTTCATCTTGACTTCCTCAGCCGCTCGTCTCGGCGTTTACACGCGTGCGTGTGCGCGCTGAGGTACGCGCGCGTCGTCGTCGTCAGCCGTCTTCTTCTTTCGTAGACGACGAGATACTTTGCTTTACGTTACTTACTTTTTTTCAAAACCTTTGGCACCGACTGACTCTAAAGCCGCGCTCGCGCACGAGTTTATGACTTTGAACCTTTGCGGTCCTAAGTGGGTTCCGCCGAACCACCGCGTCACGGCGACGAAGACGTTTTCGCTCCCTCGCAGACGCAAAACGTTGGCTAAGTTTTTCCCGGCGCCGGTCTCGCCGTCGTCGTTGAAATCGTCGTCGTTCGGTATTCGGTACGCGAAAATTCTCGGGTGCGTGGCAGTTTGGACTTTCGGGTCGAGCAAGATGAGCTTCAGCGCTATTTTGATTTCTTTGATGGTTTGGACGTCGGTCACCGTGTGCGCTTGAAAACGACATTTTTCAAAACACACGATGTCGTGCGATTTGAACCGTTTCCGAACGTCGTCGGCTAGCTCCGTCTCTAACAACGGCGTCACGTTCGGGTCGCCCTCGTGTTTCCAACTCACCAGATGATCTTTAAATATTGCCGCTTTCGTCTTTGCATCTTCTTCGCTCATGCGTTTCTGCTTCTCTCTCCGTTCTCGCGCGCTTCGCTCGTTCTCCTCTCTCTCTTTCTCCTCTCGTCTCTTCGCCTCCGCTTCTTCTCGTTCGAACATTTCTTTGTATTTCTCGATGAATTCAAACGCGAAGACTTCGTTCTCATGCATCGCATCCTTCGTCTTTCTCACGAGCTTCTCGAAATCCCAGTCAAAGTTATCTGGCGTTTTCATCTCTTCGATCGCGAACGGCGCGCGCGACGGGTACGCGGCGGCATCCATGCACAAGACGAGACGCGATTTCGTTCCAAAATTCACGCTCACGCGAAACGCGTTTGTTTTTTTTCCTTCTGATTCTTTATCGACTTCTTCTTCTTCTTCTCGAATTTTAACGACGACGACTGCATTATTCGTCGTCGCGTTTTCGTCTTCTTTTTCTTCGCCGCATCCCCCGCGGTGGTCGATCATCTCGTCGTCATCATCATCGTTGATGTTATATATCGCTTTCAGAGCTTCGATTTCGTCTCGAATCTTACCCGCGTTTTCTTCTTCTTCTTCTTCTCGCTTCGACATTCTCTCTCTGTATCTTTTAATTCAGTCTCTCCGCATAAAAGACCACCGCGCGATCGAGCGTTTGAACGCTCACGATAAACAAAAAACGCGCGTTAAATAGAGTATTTTAAAAGAGAGAGTTTATGAAATGAAGCAAATCCCCTAAAATTAGATATTACACACTTTCGGATGATACGCGCGCGCACATGCGCATCATCTCTATTCTCTCTTCTCAATTCCCAAACGTCGTTGTCGTCGCAGTTTCACCTTCCCCGACTTTAGCATCAATCAGTTTTTGTAATTTCAACCGCCGGTGCCTCCAATAATGTCGTTTCGGGGACTTTACTCTTCTTCGCTTCGAGCGCTCTGACATATGCTTCCTCTGCCGCTTTCGCCGGGTCGTACTGACTTCCCGGTAAAATATATCTCGGTTCGCCGTTCGGTGGCGGGTTCGTGCACGGGGTGATGAGGTTACACTCGACGGCGGCGTAGGCGGCTGAAGAAAAAGACGCAGAAGTGAGAAAGAGCGCGGCGGCGGTGGTGGCGGTGGTAAGACGCGCGGCGTTGTTCTTCGTCGTCGATATCTTCTCGTCGTTGTCGTTATCCGAAACGGCAGCGCGGGGAGTTGAATAATGCATTCTCCTCTTCGAAGAAGAAGAGGAAGAAGAAGAGAGGGAGAGGAGAACTCTCGTCGTCGTCGTCGCGGTGGTCGTCGCAGAAGCAAACATATCAGTTATATGCGTATCAAACGAGCGGGAAGGATCGATCGATCGATGATGTACTTTATTAGGCGCGTAAATTTGAGCAAATGAAGTAAGGGATGAATTTCCCTAACAAAGCGTATCTGGATATCTTCAATACGCGAGCACGCCCAGAGAAAAAAGAAGAAGAAGCGACAACAACAACAATATAAATGAGTCGCGTTCTGGTGGAACACAAAACGCTTTTCGCGACAAACGACGTGTGCGTGATCACCATCTCCGACGTTCAAAGTCGAAACTCGTTAACGGAACTTTCGTTGAAAGCGTTGGCGAAAGCCATCGGAAAGGCGTCTTCTTCGTCGGAAGAAGACGCCTTTCCGACGCGATGCGTGATACTCACGGGCGATGGAGAAGACGCGTTTTCGTCTGGAATTAACTTATCGGCCGCGAAGAGCGTGTTTCGAATGTCCGAAGAAGACTACGAGTCCGACCCGGTGCACGCGATGGAAACGTCTCGAGTGCCAATAATATGCGTGGTGAACGGCGCGGCGATAAACGCGGGGTTTGAGATCGCGTTAGCAGCGGACGTGATATTAGTGACGAAAAACGCGCGATTTATGGACGTGCACATGGAGTTAGGTTTGATGCCGTCGTGGGGGTTATCTTCGAAACTGAGCAGAGCGATTGGGATAAACAACGCGAAGTTGTTCAGCGCGTTTGGAGACACGCTCACGGGGGATGAAGCGGTGCGATTAGGATTGGCGCAGAAGAAGGTATTTGACAGCAAGAGCGATGCGATGGAAGAGGCTATTCGTCTCGCTGGGAAGATGATTGAGAAGAGCAGGAGTAAAGAGAGAGCTCGCGTCGCTTTGGAAATAATCGATGAAGGATGGAAGAAAGCGTACGGCGAGGCGAGACGAATAGAACGCGAAAAAGCGTTTGCGCAATACAGATCGCTCCCTCTCGAGGATATGTTCAAAAGTCGTCGAAGGGACAAAAGTGGTGGAGGAGGAGAATTGCGCTCAAAACTTTAGAACATAACCCCGTGGTAGTTTTTTAGCAACGCATAGCCTCGTAGAAGCGTAGTTTTATGTAGAGATTTAGACCAGCAAGCGCTTTGCGCAAAAATTATTTCGCGAATCGATTCTTTTGTTACATATGCGCTCGCGCACGCGTCGGAATTAGCTAGTACCATCATAGCATCGCTCGCTACTAATATTTCGTGTTGCTACTGTTTTTTTTGCGATGAAACTACGGTCGAGCGCCGTCGTCGCAATTGATTCGCCAACTCTTCCATCATCATCATTTGCGCGCTCCCTCCTCTCGAGGCGTTGGCAGTTTTCGCTTTATCTCCTTCGGCAGCCGAGTTATCGGTGGTGTCATCAACGCCACTCGCATTCGACGCGCGAGGCGCATCTCGCTCCGTAGAAACGCTAACTTTTCTCAATTTAGCACCTCTTCGAATAGCTTCCATTAGGGCGCCTCGTCCACCGTCGTCCGCGGCAGGGGAAGGCACTTCTTGCCTCGAGTTGTTCGAAGCCGGAGGTGGCGGAGGTGGCGGAGGTGGCGGAGAAGGTGATGATGACGGTGCCTGCCTGTTGATAGCGATGGTGCTATTGTTGCTACTTCTAACGCTACTTTTTTGATTCGTCGGCGTGGAACTTTTCTTTTTCCTCGACGATGGAGCTTTCTTCTTCTGAGGATTGCGTAGAAACGCGCTCGGACTGTACGGATTCTCGGACGTTAGCGTAAACTCGTACACATCAGACCCACCAAAGCCTTCTTTTCTTTGCTCTCCGGTTGCACTCTTCGACGCAGATGGTATCGGCGACGGAAGTGTTCCAGGAAAGACGACAACGGGGGCTTCTGAAGCCTTTGGTCGAAAACTGAACACGCTTTCTAACGACTTTTTCGCGCTCACGACGTTCGCGTCTCCGCCATCATCGTTCTCGCCCGAGGTTGAAGTGTTTGTATTCGCGTCGGCATCCGGCATCCGCACGCTTCGAACGATTTCCGGAGGTACGATTGATTTCGGCGGCGGCGAAGAAAGCAAAAGTTTTTTCGCAAAACCGTCGCTCAGATCTTCCACTTTTTCATTACCGTCCCTGCTGACTTCTTCTTCTTCTTCGTTCTCTCCGTCGCCGTCTTTTGCTTTCCCTCTAAAACGCAACGCTTCGCAATCGTAAAACGCCGTCTTTGCTGGCATCACGTCCGCCAAAGATCCTTTTCGATTCACGAGCCTAACGCGCGCTCTATTACCTCCCAGTTTCCTCGAACTTGCGTTATCTTCGCGATCTAATCTTTCGTGGTCCGCCTCGCTTTCCCCTAACGCCGACTTCCCGTCGCCTTTCATTAAAGACCGCGCCAACGCTCTCGCGCTCTCACCGTAGCATCTCGCGCGCATCGCCATATTCTCCACGTCTTTAAACGCCCTCCTCTTTGGCCTGTTTTCGTTCGCTCTTTGAATCGCGTTTCGTACCTCATCGTCGTAATACATCATCCTTCTCGTCGTCGTCCGCTGCTTCGCTCCGTCCTCCTCGTCGTCCGCGACGACGACGTACTTCCTCGATGACTCCAACACCAGCAAATCTTCTTCTCCTCCTTCTCCACCAACATTACCATTATTATTATTATTATTACAATCGTAATACTTCCTCTGCGCTTCCGCTATTTTCCGTTCGCACCGCCTCACTCTCCCGTCCATCTCCAGCGCTTTCGAAACCAACCGGTCGATTTCCTTTCCCACGTTCCCAAAAATCTCGTCCGACGCGTCCGCGACCGCGCGCAGCGACTGTAAAATAGATTCGTAACTATCGTTACTATGAACAGAATCATTCGTTTTCGAGCCTGCGCCTACGCCGCTACTCGCGGAGGTGACGACCGAGGCTAACGGTATCTCAAACGTCTTTTTCTCTTCCTTTCCCCGCTGCTGTTGTTGTTGTTGTTGCGAATTCATTTTCGATGTTCACGTCTCCTCCTCCTCCTCCTTTTCGTCTTCTCGATTCAAAAGCTGAAAAGATGAAACGCACTCAACCGAGACACCGCATTCGTCTTCCGTCTTTCTTTCTCTCTCTCTCTCTCTTTCGCGCGTCTTCTTCGTATCGCGAGTGTCGCACGTGTGATACACGTGTTTATGAGTTTTACAAATGAAGAAATTTTCTCCAAAAACGCAAAAGACAAAAAAAAGGATGTTGAGAAGACTGACCACGAAGCGCTCCAATAACGACGTCTTCGCCGCGCGTCCCATGCATTCCTCCTCTTCTCTCTCACTTTTAAACGTGGAGGAGTGCTTCGCGCATTTTCGAGCGGGCGAAAAGAAGAACAACAACAACAACAACGACGCGTTTTCGAACGTTCGCGTCGAGAGATATCGAGAAAGACAGTTACGCGATGACGACGAGGAGGTGGTGGTCGTGCGCAACGCGGCGACCGGTGCCGCGATCGCGACGGTGACGAGCGAGCTAAAAGGCGAAAAAGAGTCGTCGTCGTCGTCGTCGTCGTCTTCTTCGAGACGGATAAAAGATGAGTGCGCGCGAAAGGTGGCGTTTTTAGCGGAACACTTTTATAACACCAAAAGTTCGACCAAACGCGAGAGCAATGTAGGAGGAAGATGGAAATCGCAAACGGCTCGACACAGAGCTAACGTTCTGAGAAAATGGCACGAGAACATCGAGAGAGAGAAAGAGACGCTGGCGAAACTGATGACGTTTGAAAACGGGAAACCGAGGAGCGAAGCGTTGGGGGAGGTGGCGTACGCGAACTCATTCGTGCAGTGGTTTTCGGAGGAGGCGAGCAGGGCGTACGGGAGAAACATGGCGTCGTCGACGTCGACATCGAGTCGGTGTTCGGTGATCAAACAACCCGTTGGTGTGGTTGGGTTAATTGCACCGTGGAATTTTCCGGCGGCGATGGTGACGAGGAAAGTCGCGGCGGCGCTCGCGAGCGGGTGCTCGGTGTTGTTGAAACCGAGCGAAGTGACGCCGTTGTGCGCGTTGAAGTTAGTAGAATTAGCGTACGAGGCGGGAGTCCCGCAAAGTGCGCTACAAGTTATAGTGACGAACGAAAGCGAGCAAATTGGGGAAGCGATGACGGAACTGGACGCGGTGAAAAAGATTAGTTTTACCGGGTCGACGAGAGTCGGGAAATGGTTGGCCAATCGAGGAGGTTTGAAAAAGATGTCTCTGGAACTCGGAGGGAACGCACCTTTCATCGTATTCGAGGACGCGGATATCGATAGCGCGGTTTCCGGCGCAATGATGGCAAAGTTTCGGAACGCCGGGCAGACGTGCGTGAGTCCTCAACGGTTCATCGTTCACGAGAGTGTGTTTGATGAATTTTTCGAGAAGTTTAGCGAGCGCGCCGGGAAATTAACCGTCGGTGACAACACGAAAACGTATCCAAAAGGCCAATTTTCTTTGGGACCTTTGATCAACGCGAAAGCAAAGGAGAAAATTATGCGAGCGTGCGAAGATTTTTACGGAGGTGCGGATAAAATTACGACGCCGTGGTGGTCGACGGACGATTTGGATTCTAATTTCGTGTATCCGCAAATTTTGCGAATGGACAAAGATATCAAACGCAAACGCATCGTCGCCGATGGAGAAGATGAAAAAAAGGCTTTGGTATGGAGAGAAGAATTATTTGGACCGATTGCAGTCGTGACCGATTTTGAAACCGAGAAGGAAGCGTACGAGTTGGCCAACGATACGAGCGCCGGTTTGTGCGCGTACGCGTACACGAAAGATATATCGAAAGCAACCAGAGCTTCGGAAAGTTTAAATTTCGGCATCATCGGTATAAATACCGGGGCCATATCCGCGCCCGAGGCGCCGTTTGGAGGTATGAACGATTCTGGTTATGGACGCGAAGGCGCGATAGAAGGCATGGAAGCATTTTTAGAAACGAAATACGTAGCGTTAGGAGGTGTTTAATAATAGTAAGTTGTTTGTGTGACCATTTGGTCCAGTGTAGTTTACATCGGTGCTTTTTGCATCTTTAAGTTAAGTTATATGTTATTATCCGCGATACTTTTCGTACTCCTTATCCGCGTTAAATGGCGTCCAGATAATCTTCTTCGCGTCTACTCTCACTCCTGGTCCTCCTGCATTTTTCAAATGCTTCTGAATTAAATCCGGAGCCGCGCAAATCACGTACGCGCCTTTCTGATACGCCAACAAGTTTAAGTGTTGCAACGTCGTGATGATATCTTCCGTTTTAATCATCGTTAAATCTGATAAATCTTTAATCGACACAAACTGTCTGTTTGGATCCGCCAACAACGCCAACAACTCTCTCGTCCAATACCCACGGTAGGAAACTAACCCAAGATCGGACAAAGGCCGCTCCGGCGTACCGACTTTCCCTTCCTTCTTTGATAACTCGTACGAAAATGCAATCAGTAACTTTCCGTAGCCTTTCCGTTGGTACGGCGGTAGCGTCAAAATACACGCCAAATTATACCCTTCCTCCGAACACTTCTCCTTGGAAAAGTATCCGACGACGTGGTAACCTCTCTCGTCCCATTCACACAAGACGTAAAACAAAAACAAATCCACGTCGTAATACAAAGTCTTGTGATCCAAAAACAACTTTGCCAAGTAACACAAATTCTGACAAAACATCTTGTGCTTTTTCCCGTCGATTTCAAAGAAGGAAATTTTGCCGTTTCGGTAGATTTCCTCCCCCGGCGGGTGTTGCACCTTGCACTTCTTTAAATGTCTTTGCAATTGCTCTTTCCGCTTAAAAAATGCCAAAGTGTACTCGCAAAAGTACAACTTTTTGGTTCCGTTGTACTCCGGAGGAAACGGCGAGAAATACCACGTGTCCATCTCGTGATTCCCAAGCTCGATGCTTAAAATATTCCTGACTTTTGTAAACTCCTCGTGTTCTTGCAACGCCCTCGGATCAAACTCGGCGTGCTCCGGGTCCGGATGCGCGTTCCCGTGGCCGCCCCCGTGGCCTTTCATCTTGTTCTCCGCCGCGACATCGTTTTCTACTTTCACATCGTTTTTATCGTTATCTCTCTT
>Ga0181558_10005915_pt1 | contig 10701 bp, 5 predicted proteins | sample 011ome_22_FD_133754 | JGI IMG/M metagenome (GOLD analysis project Ga0181558, IMG submission 133754) | Coastal salt marsh microbial communities from the Groves Creek Marsh, Skidaway Island, Georgia - 011507BT metaG (megahit assembly) | ecosystem: Environmental > Aquatic > Marine > Intertidal zone... | reverse complement strand
TCCTGCAGCTACTTACCTGAAGCCACTTGGGACGACGGCAGTTGTGTCTTCAGCTTCATAGGTCCGGATGCGGATCTCTCGGCTTGGCTCGACCCATGCCCCAGCGATGTCGATGGCAACGGCGTGGTCCAAACACAGGATCTGCTCCTGCTGCTCGGTAGCTTCGGCCTCGCCTGTGAGGCTGGCGAGGACCTGTTCGACCCTTGTACCGATGAATTGCCCTTTGATTGCGGTTCCGATGTGGAGTACCATGGCCATTCCTATGCCACCTTGGAAATGGGCAGTCAATGCTGGTTCCAGGAGAACCTCAGGAGCGACTTATATGCCAACGGTCAACCTCTCGAGACTGGCCTTGCGGATACCGACTGGAGCAATTCGCAGTCCGGGGCCTTCACTTTGGCTGACGGCGACAGCGCAGGTTATGAGATTTATGGCCTCCTATACAACGGTTATGCCATTCAGGATCCCCGAGGCCTCTGCCCATGGGGTTGGCATGTGCCTTCGGATCAAGACTGGATGGCCGCAGAGGTCTTTGTTGGATTGGACCTGGTGGAAGCAGAGGAAACGGGGTCTCGGGGTGAGGATATCGCCATTGCCAGTCGATTCAAGGCCAATTCCAACCTCTGGACATCCATGGGCACCAATACATCCGGCTTCACCGCACTTCCAGCCGGACGGAGAATGTCCAATGGCGACCTTCAAGGTGTCAGCAATTCCGCTTGGTTCTGGTCATCCTCCCTCGATCCGGAAGGCGGCCAATGGTGCCGTGCACTCTTCTCGGGCAACGACGGAATCAATCGGGTTTCTCCCTCGACCAGAGAAGGAAATTCGGTGCGTTGCGTGAAGGATATGTAATGGAACTGTAGATGCCGGTTCAACCGCGGCTTCGATGTGGCCTGCACACATCACCACAAGGCGTCGCGGATGGCCTGCCCCGCCTCGATGGCGTATTCCGACCCGGTGTGGTTGAAGACGACCACCGCATCCTGCCCATCCAGCGAGCGCCACCACCAGGTACGCGCACCCAGCCAGCCGCCGGAATGCGATATGTGCTGCGGATCGGGCAATGACCAACCGAAGCCGTAATCGCTCACACTGCCATCGAGCAAGACAGCGGGCTGGAAGGCCTCCATCAGAATCGAGTCCGACACCATCTCATTTCCAGACCACCATGCATTCCAGCGCACCACATCTGCGGCGCACATGAATACGCCCCCGTCCCCGGCCACGCCATCGAGCTCCGTCGGCAAGACTTCCTTGGCTTCCGCCCCAACCCCGTCCATGCTCCACGTCTTGTGCGGGAAATCAGCATCCTCCGAAAACAGGTTCCACACCCGGGTGCACTCCAACCCCGCCGGTGCGAAGACGTGCTCCTCCATGGCTTCCTCGAATGATTGGCCGAACACCCGCTCCACGATGGCGGCGGCGAGCACATAGCCCGTGTTGCTGTATTCGAAATCTTCACACGGCTTGCGCTGGGCAGGTGGAGCATCAGGAAGCGCCGCCACCACATCGGCGATGCCGAGGAACCCGCGCTCAGGGATGGGCAGATCCATATAGAAATCCGGAATGCCGGACACGTGCTGCAGCAGATGGCGCACCGTCACCCCCTCGTAGGGGCACTCGAGCAGGTATACCCTGATGTCGTCGTCCAGCGCGAGCCTGCCCTGCTCCGCCGCAACGAGGATGCCCGACACAGTGAACTGCTTCGAAACACTCGCCAACCGAAAGGCGGATCGTTCCGTGACCGCCTCGCCTCCAATGCGCTCCACCCCATGGAACCAGCTTCCGAGGTTTCTTCCGTCCCGAAATACAATAACGGCCCCGGCGTGGCGCCCTTCAGCATGTGCTCGATCAAGCCAATGACTGACGGTGTCGACAGGTATCGTGGGGTCCATGCCCACGGCTGACGGGGCTTCCATAACCGGACCGCAACCGATGACGAAAACCCATAACAGCCCCAAGCCAGCGCCCAGAAAACCCAACCACTTCCCATCATTCATGTCCCAATATGTGGATTTCCAGCTGTCATTCACTCCGGGATGCAGGATTCGCCGAATGCACCGAGAATGATCAAGAGGTCGGCCACTGCTACGGTTCCATCCTCGTCGACATCGGCTGGACAGGTGTCCGGGCTCGCCCCGAACGTGCACGAACCATCGTCGTAATCGGCAGCATCATTGAAGTTCGATGCTTCCGAATAAGTGCATCCCGGCTGCAATGCCATGATGCAACTGCCGTCATCATCCGTAGCGAAGGGGTTGTGGTTCATGGCATCGGGGTCGGTGCACCCGGCCACTTCCAGCACGTCGCAGATGCCATCACCGTCGGCGTCCGCCAGACATTGACCACTGCAATCCAAATAGGATGCAGATGGGTAAATGCAGGAACCGTTGTCCGCTGTGGCTGCCGCTTCGAAATTGCAGGCCCCGGGGTCCGTGCAGCCAAAGGTCTCGAGACAGTCCACCGTGCCGTTACCGTTGGCATCCGCATCAGGCAAACCGCACCCGCATTCACCGGGTTCCAACTTGTTCGGGTCGTTCGGACAACCATCCAGACAATCGGGCACCTCATCCCCATCGGAATCGCCGATGCAGTTGCCATCGCAATCGTATCCCGGTGCGGGGAAGAAACAAGTGCCATCGTCCATGTCCGCGAAGGGGTCAAAGTTGCAGGCGTCGGAATAGGTGCAGCCCCATAGGTCGTTGTTGCCATAGTCGCAGCTGCCATCGTCCAGGTTGGCTGCGGGGTCGTAGTTGTCTGCAGCGGGGTCCGTACACCCGTAGATGTCGTTGTTGCCGTAATCGCAGGTACCGTCATCAACAGTGGCCGAAGAATCATAGTTGTCAGCAAACGGATCCGTGCATCCAAAGATGTCGTCGTTGCCATAGTCGCATGACCCGTCATCATCCGTTGCGGAAGGGTCATGGTTGTCCGCGGAAGGGTCCGTGCACCCCGCAATCTCGAATGCGTCACAGATTCCGTCCCCATCGGAATCCGTCAAACATCCTCCCCCGCAATCGTAACCGGTTTCCGGATATTCACATGATCCATCGTCCCAATTGGCCGCACCGTCGAAATTGCAGGCAGCCGGATCGGTACAACCGGCTATGTCACCATAATCGCAACTGCCATCGTCCAGAACGGCAGCCGGGTCGAAGTTGAAAGCGGCAGGGTCCATACATCCGTAGACATAGGTGCAACTGCCATCGTCCACGTTGGCCAGCGGATTGTGGTTGGACGCCAAACTGTCTGTACAGCCGTAGACCGGCGGAATGCAAGTCCCATCATCCACATTGGCCTGCGGATCGAAATTCGGTGCTTCGGGATCGGTGCATCCCAAATATTCACAGAGGAACGGATTGGAATCCGTAGCGTTGGCGTCAAAGTTCTCCGCATCAGGATCCGTGCATCCGGGCACCTCATCCCCATCGCAGATACCGTCATCATCCGTATCGAGGAATTCTTCCACGATGCAGTCGCAGTTGGCGTCCAATGTGGCCACCGTTGTACACCCCAATTCAGCGCAGGAATCTCCCGAATAGACACAGGTGCCATCGTCCACACTCGCCGTCCCATCGAAATTGCACGCCGCCGGATCCGTGCAGCCCGCTTGACCCTGGCAAGCGATATAGTCGTCTTCGCACCATGCGAACCCGTACCCCTCGGAAGAGCCGGCATTGGGAGGCTCGTTCCAACCGAGATAGATGCAATCGGGATGGTTTGAGACCACCACCGCCACACAGAAATAGTCGCCGATCATATACCCGAAAGGAAGGTCCAGCGGATCCCCACACCAGGGTATGGCGCCCCCCGGTTGCTCGAATTCCGGAATCAGCCAGTAGTCCGCCGGAATGCACGAGCCATCATTGGCGGTAGCGGTTGGATCATAGTTGCACGCCATCTGGTCCGTGCAACCCCATGTGTCCTCGCAGGTTCCTTCCGCTGGAATCAGAGGGTTGCCATCGTCGCAGTCTTCGAAGGAGCAATATCCGTCCTCATCAAAATCGTTGATGGTGCCCTCGCAATTGCATGTCGAGCTCCAGAGGGCGGCATCATAGCAAGGACCCAATTCGAAGCATTCATCTCCAGGATGGTAGCAGGACCCGTCATCCTCCGTGGCGAAGGGGTCGAAATTGCAAGCCGTCTCATCGATGCAACCGGGCAGTGGAGGTGTCGGGTTGCCCGCACATACCTCGATGAGCTCGATGGTGCCGGACCAGATGGCCGTATCGCTGTGCGTCGTCTCCGCGTGCAGGAAATAGAATGACCATTCACCTTCGCCATTGAGGCCGAAGGAGGAGACGTCCAAAGCCGCATCGTACAAGCCATCATCGGGCGTGGTCCAACTCAGCGGCCATGGGCCGGCCTCGCCGTAACCGATGTTCATGTTGCTCCCCCCGATTTCGAAACAGTTCCCCGACGGGTCGCAGATACCCAGTGCGAGGTCGCGCACCCAAGTGCCCTCGACCTGTTCGAATTCCACATGGACGACGATGCTGTCCAAGGTCGATGGGCTGTAGGCGAGAAAGGTCTCGGTCGTGAAGGCGCCGCCATTCAGCGGACCCGTGTCAAACGACCATACGCTGTTGCACGGGCAGCCGATGTCAGCCAGAGGATAGTCACAGGCACCGTTGGAGATGGTCGCTGAGGGGTCGTAATTGCAGGCCCCGTCATCCATGCAACCGATGCAGGCGTAATCGCAAAGCGTTTCGATCGTGGCCAGTGGATTGAAATTGCATGATTCCGGATCGAGGCAACCCAGGCAACTGAAATCGCAGCTGCCATCGTCTACGGTCGCCACCGGATTGAAATTGCAGGCCGCATCGTCCAGACATCCCAAGCAGGCATAGTCGCAACTCCCGTCGTCAATCTCTGCCGATGCGTCAAAGTTGCAAGCCGCGGTATCCAAGCAGCCCGGCGTCAGCAGAAGGCAGGCATCATAGGCGTCCTGGCAGATCTGGTCCCAGAAGAAATCGATGCAATATGCGTCGTTGTTGATGACGTTGTCGGCACAGGCCTGACTGGAGGCAAGGTGGTATCCCGGGATCGCCACACACCCGAATTCGGCAGGTCCGGCGCTGGGGGTATCGGGGATCCACCACCCACAACTGGCAGGGATTTCATTGTAGAACACATTGGCCCCACTGCCCACCTGATTGCCGCACTCGTCCTCCGACTCGAAGATGATGTGGCGATAGAAGGTGCCGGAATCGGACAGGGCGGCGGCATTCTCATACCAGGTATAGCTCGCCGCTCCACAGTCGTCTTGTACCACGATCGAACCTCCTTCGAACCCATCCTCCTCCGCCAATGCGAAGAAGGCATCCAGGTCACTGTAGGCTGTCGCATTGACGTCATAGTACATCTCGGGTGAGACCTGTATGCTTGGGCCGTACGAATCGATGATCTGGACATTGGTGGAATACGACGAGACCAATCCCTGAAAGTCGGCGTAATAGAAAATGAGGTACAGGTTACCCGCCACTCCGCACCAAGGTGTCCATTCCACGACAGTACTCAGGCGAACCGTTTCTGGACACTCATCCTCCACCGTGATTTCCGCAGCCACTTCGTCCACGATGTCATCGAATATGCCCTCGTAATACTGTCCGCAGTAAATGGTCAATGGACCCGAGAAGAAGTCAGGATCGGGAATGAGGGTCGGCGGTGCATTGGAACCATCGGCAGGAAAGTCGCAGACACAGTCCGCGTACTGGTTCTCACACAGCTGGTCCCAATTGGTCACAAGACAGTATCCATCCGCAATGACCACCTGCTCGACACAGTCGTACACACCGGCCTGATATCCATCCGGAATGCCCGAGAGCGAACCGCAATATGGCACGGCGGGGCCCCCATTCAACTCCTCTGGTATCAGCCAATGGTCCGGCAACTGGCAGGATCCGTCATCGATCGTCGCAGCGGGATTGTAGTTGCACATCATGTCATCGGTGCAACCGTATTCGGAGTTTGAACAATCCTCATAGGCCTGTTGGCACCCGGTGCTCCAGTTGAGCATGCAATGGTCACTGCCTTCGACAGCCTGAAGGAAACAATCGATGGAAGCCGCCATATATCCACTCGGAACCGGTTCGTTCCCACAGGGCACAATGACCGCCTGGCCCAAGATCTCGGGGATGAAATAGGAGTCGGTGGGATATTGGCAGGTCCCTGCGATGGAGGCAAGCGGGTCGTAGTCGCAGGCGAGCGGGTCCATGCACCCTTCCGTGCTGGCAACGAAGTAGGATTGGGCATGGAGGGCCGCCTGCTGGCCGATGACGATGCCGTTCTGCCGCGCGGGATAGTCGTCGATGAAGGGATGGATCCCGCCCCATATCCTGGAAAGGCCGGATTCATCCGCGGCATCGCGGTAGGTCGCCCATTGCAGGTGGACATCGACACTCGGGCCCACGTCAAAGCCGAGGAACTCCAATGCCGGTGCGCTGAAGGTGCCCATGCCTCCAGGGAAATAGGCGTCTCCCGTCACATGGGTCAGCACTTCGGCCGCCGCCCTCGAAAAGGTGGAATGGCCGGACACATATCCTGCGAAGGGTGGTGTCAGGAAAAGCTGTGGCTGATAGGACAACCATTGGCGAGCAGGCAACCAATCAACCCCCCATGGTGTGGCGACATTGCACGGGTAATAAGCATCATCACAATAGCCATCCCAGCAACGGATGTAAGGGATGTCCGCCCCACTGCCGTCGGGGTTGTTGATTCCGATCAGCCCTGGAATGAGCGGCAATCCGCCAGGATGGTACGACGGTGCCCCCGGATCACTCCGTTGACCCAAAAGGGCCATGGCCCGGATGGCGCTCAGGGGTCGGATGAAATCGTACCAGCCCTTGATGGACCACGTCGCGACGGCCGCATCGTGCATGGCGCCGCCCAGGGAGAAGTAGGCCTTGATGTCCCATTCCAGCTCATCGAGAACGGCGCCTTGCCCGGCGTACCTGCGCTCGAACACCGGTTGGTCCATCACGTAGTTCAAAATGGTGAACCAATGGCCAGGCGGCGTTTCCGATTCAGGGCCGTCCGCCCAATACTCGGCGAGGACGCGGGCATAATCGGCCCTGGGCACAATGTTGGGTTCATAAGGCAATCCCGTCGAAGGATTGACGGGATGCCCCGGGCTCTCCGTACCCCCATCGTGGAAATTGTAGAAGTCCATCGCCTCCGTGTAGTTGGTCGGCAGGGTCTCCCGGTTGCCAATGGAAGCAGGCGAAATGTCCCACATCGTGCCGTTGGCCGGGTCCAGGTGGCTGGACCATATGGCCGTCATGGCAAAGGCGGTCGCATACTGATCCGAGACGAGGCTGCCCTGATCGTCCCACAACGGCGGCGTCCCGGGGTCGAGGAACATGCGGTATGTATGGCCATCCCTTTCGTGGAAGGTGGCCTGCTCCTCGGTCAGGGCAAACGGGGTGACGTGGCCCCATTCCGGGGTCACGAATTCGGGAACGGTCGATTCGATGATGTTCGAACTCTGGTCCTCGAAGACGGCGAATTCAATGGGCTGCCATCGGTTCATGTCCAAGGGAGGGGTGAATGGGGCGGTCCCGATGATGGTGGGCTCATTTACCGGCTGATAGTGCTGGCTCGCATAGTTGTTGGCCTCATTGGCTCCGTCCTGTGTGCCAAAGAAAATGTAGCAGGCTGCGATGGCATTGCCCAGGGCGCGTCCATCTCCCCCACTATAATCCTGTCCCACGAAATCGGGGTCGAACCCGAGCCGCTCCAGGTGCAGCGGATAGGCCTGCTGAAGGGCCGGCCACCCCGGTGCCAAGGGAAAGCGGTGCTGCAGGATGCGGGCCGCCGCGTAGGCCATGGCCTTTTCCCTTTCCGTCTGCACCACGGCGGGGTCGGCATCCACCGGAAAGTCCGAGAAGTCGCACGGGAATCCATCCACACTCTGTCCGAGCAGGAACGGCACCGCCACACTGTCGATTGCGGCCCAGGCATCCCACATCGCCGCCGACACATGAAAGAGGTTTCGGGCATGCACCGTCGGACGGGAGTAATCGTGCCGGATGCTCGCCAGCGTCATTTCAATCCACTGGCGGGCCACGGAATGCGACAGGTCGATTTCCGGCATCTGAAGGCTGTCCTCACAGGTGGGCGAGGCGTTGTACGGACAGGGGTCACACCCGTCGTACAATCCGTCGCCGTCCGTGTCGCCGGTGCCCGCCGCCGCATGGCAATTGTCATCGATGAGCAATTCAAGACCAGTACACCTTCCAATGAGCACATCCGGCAGTCCGTTGGCATTGAAGTCCCCTATGGCCAGATCGTTGAATAGTGGAGCCCATTCATCAACAAGGCCATCGGGGGCGTGATCTTCGAAACCGTTTTCTCCAAACTGCAGGATGTGCGCCCCTGCACCCGCCATGCACGGTCCTCCTGCGCTGTTCCCGAGGATGACGTCATCATGTCCGTTGGCATCCAGGTCTGACACCCAGACCCGGTCATGCTCATCCGATGCCGATGGAATATCGACGGTGTTTCGGAACAAGGTGTGCTGACCCAGGAACATGAAGCCGTGCTCCACCCATTCGTCGGTCCCGGCAGCAGCGACGTAAATGTCCAGTCCAAGGTCTTCATCGAAATGGCCGACTGCGAAATCCTGAACACCCGATTCAGCGGATAGCTTTTGCCAATCCGTACCGAGGTCATTCCCATCATTGTACAGCACGAATACACCGGAATCGTTCCAAGGGGTCACGTCAAACCCGATCGATGTCTTGACCACGTCCAGGTGGCCATTGCCATCGAAGTCCACCAGGGCCACGCGCTTGCCGATGGCCGTCCGACTTCGAATGAAACCCATGACAGCCTCGGTATCGTCATCGAACGTGCCATCACCATTGTTGAGGAGCAAGTAATCAATGGCATAGCTGTCATCTGTGGAGCTGGCCAGCATGTAGATGTCGAGGTGGCCGTCCCCATTGATGTCCCCTACCGCCACATCTCCGAAGTTCCGCTCGTTCTGAAAGAAGGTGGGTAGCCTATCACTTTCATCCAGAAAGCCATCAAAACCGTCCATGAAATGAACGGGGTCAAGATTACCGGTATTCCTGAGCAATCGCGGATGGGTGTCATCGCGGCCCACAAGAACAAGATCATCCCACCCATCCCCATCGAAGTCTCCAAATGCACCGGCAGTGAAATTTCCAACCGGACTTCCACCATTCAAGTGCCAAACCCTGCCGGACTGTACCCAGCTCCCCTCAATTTGCCTCCTGCCAAAGACATTCGTTGCCGGCAACCCGGACCCTTCGGGAGCACTGCGCAGGACCATGAAATCAAGGGTACCATCCTGATTGAAGTCATGGGCCAATACCCGCTTTTCATAGGTATCGGAACTCATGAGTTCCTCAAAGGCAGTGTAATTGACTTCCAAGCCGGCAAGCTGAGCGGTCCAATCCAGGGGCAGGGTGGATTGGGAAAGTGAAGCGATGGGTGCCATCAACCACATCAGGGCTGTACAAACGGCAAAAGTGCGAGTACAAGGGGCACTCATCCTCGGAAGGTTGAAAGCATGCACGGTGAGGTCAATAAGGTGTTGAGCAATGGAATTGCGCCTATAATTTACTGTGAATCAGAGCCAAAACAAAACCTAACACCCGGTGTCGAGGGGAATGTCCATGGCTGTGGCCTTCCAGATGCTCGGTATGAATCAGGCAAAGAGCACAGTCCATGTCCATACAAGTGTCATGCGCATTCCATTTTGGAACTACCGAGGTGCAGTGGAACCTTCAGTCCTTCACACAACGGACGGAGAAACCCTGGGTGGAATTGTCGGTGTCGCGGAAAATTCCGCCGTTGCCCGATGACATGCTCCGCAGTGCCCGGCTATCATCGGGATTGGGAGGCGCAGCCCAGAACCAGGCAGAGGCCCCTTGGGAGTTGTTGTTGCCGAGATTGTCAATGCGACCTGCAGGCAAGGCCGTAAAACCCGTGATGTTGTTACCTCCACCGTCAGGGGCAAAGCAATCTCCGATCACGTGCTCAAAAAGCACTTGTGATGGGTATGGGTTGACTTTGCTTTCTCGCTCCTCTTCCTCCCTCAAGTGGGGGGTATAAGACTTTGGTCCTGCGAAGACCGAGTAGGTCTGAGCAGTAATAAATAAGGGGGAACTATGCCCAGAAAAAAAGGAACGCCAAACAAGATTACCCGGGAGACACGCGAGCTCCTGCAAACCATCCTCGAAGGAGAATTGGACCACATCTCGAGCGCACTCGTTCGCCTGAGGGGTGAGAACCCATTCGGATACCTCAAGACTTTGACGGGACTCCTCCCCTACATCCTTCCCAAATGCACCGAGCAGGAATTCGAAGCCAAGGAGAAGAAGCCCCTGACCTGGTTCACCGACCAAAACCCATTCGCATGACCCAAGACGACCTCGAACAGATCAAAGCCGCCATCCGGGAGATGATGACCGAATTCGAATGCCCGCCTTGCGAAGAGGAGTGGCTGACGACCCAGCAATTCTGCGAACGCTTCCAAATCAGCGAGCCCACCCTCCGGGCCATGCGACGCCGAGGTGACGTGGAATTCAAGTGCTTCGGCCGCTCCTACCGCTATCGGGGATGAAAATCCTCGCCCGCCCTACTCGGGCGGTCTCGGGAAAGTATCAAAGTGTCAACCCTCCTTCGCTCCGCTCAGTCGGCATCCCTCAGACAACGCACAGAAAACCC
>Ga0181558_10005907_pt1 | contig 10708 bp, 8 predicted proteins | sample 011ome_22_FD_133754 | JGI IMG/M metagenome (GOLD analysis project Ga0181558, IMG submission 133754) | Coastal salt marsh microbial communities from the Groves Creek Marsh, Skidaway Island, Georgia - 011507BT metaG (megahit assembly) | ecosystem: Environmental > Aquatic > Marine > Intertidal zone... | reverse complement strand
TTGGCTCCTGGTGGTGGTGGAGACACTGGATAGCTTTCGATTCGCGTGTACTTGTGGCGCAATGGCATATTTATCTTTCTCACAACTTCATAGTTGTAGGTCTTCCCAGCCTGTGGTGCTTGCCCTCCTTGCTGAACATTGGGGTTCTTCGGTGGTACATATTCGTCCCATTCTAGCCTGGCTTGAATAGCTTCAGCAAAGTACATCTCGGGTGGCTTCATCAGGGATTCTTCTTCCAAGTAAGTAAACAGCGTATTGATGACTATGTTCGCGTCTCTGGTATCATCTACATACACTTCAAACATCTTCGTGGGGATGCCCATAGGCCACTGAACAGATGTGAGAAGTGTGCTAAGGTCGGTTCTGCTTTGAGATTGGACACTCAAGTTTAACACATGGCTGATACCGCCGATGTAGGTGCCTGGGTGAGTCATGGCATCTTCAAGTCTGTCGATTGCATTCCTGAAGCGAACTGTGTAGCCAGTCCGCCAGTCTGACTCTGTAATCTGTGAAGTGAGCATCTTCTTGGGAAGGTCGTTGGCAACCTGTGCTTTAGTACCAAGCATAGAGTCAAACCAAGCCTGGAAGGGGTCACCTTTCACAAGTTTAGCCATCGCGTCCTCAATTCCGGTGGGTTGGAGGTACACGGCGATTTTGGTAACGGGGCCATCCTGTGAGGCGATGGTTACCAAGGGAGTGTTAAGCTTGTCAGCGACACCATTCCACATATTGAGGGCGGTTTGAAGTTCGTTTCTGTACCTAACCTTTGCGTCTCCAACTTGATAGTTAACTCCTGCTTCCAGTGTGTAGACTTCTGGGAACAGTGCACCCTTAACCGTGGCAAGTAGGCTTGATTCGCTTCCAGGTACACCATAGGCTACGACATCTTCAATTGCGACTTTCTTTGTGGGTGCACCAGTGAAAGGGTCGACTCTGTAAAGTGCTACACAGACTTTCCCAGCAAGGTCACCTGGCACCCCTTTTATCTGCCCGGCTCGATTTCTACTAGGTGGTGCTGTAAGTCCCACCCTATATTGACTGCAGTACTGCCAGAAGGATTGTGGTTTGCCTACTTTGTAAGCTCCTTCGTAGAAGTTAAGCACATGGGCGGGAATCGCCTTGAAGCCACTTGGGTGATTTGCTACTTTGAGAAATGAGTTTGAAGTTTCGTAGTTACTGGGTTGGTAGCTGCTTACCCAATAGCCGTAGCCAAAGATATTCGTTAGGGTAACTGCACTGTACTTTCCTTGACCTTGCGGAATACCTTGCTTGCCCCAACTGGTCGCCTTTAGTGCATCTAAAGTTGCCTTAAACTCTTCATAGGTGGGCCGACGCTTCAGTGAGTAAAACTCTTTGATGTCGTCACTGGTTCTCTGTGCGCCCATTGAGTTTATTTGATTCGTCAACTCGTACCGCTTAATCATGTTCATTATCAAGCCAACTGTCTCGACTTGAGTTAGCTTGACATCTGACGGTGCCGGGCTCTTGTAGAGCATGATTTCATTTGCGATGCTATTCGCTGCGGCGCCAGTACTGACTCCTTTCCAGTTGCCCTGCTCATCAAGCAGATAAGTATCAGCGATACCTTTCTGAGGTTTTAGGCCAAAGTGTGGGGCAAAGAAGTTCATTCTTTTATTGATGAGTGCTTGAGCTTGAGCCTCAAGGGCGGTCACTTGGTCTTGAAGTACTTTCCGAGAAGCTTCTACCTCTCTTGCCTGAATTTCAGACGCGGTGCTTGACTCCGTTGGGAACCTATCAATGAAGTATCCCTTTGGTACCAGCGCGCGCAACTAACTCCCCTCATTGCTGCGGAGGTTGTTGTTGCATATATCCCTGTTGATATCCTTGCTGTGCAGGCGGGAGGCCCAGTGTTCCTCTAATCAAGCTTGAACCAAAGCCACCAAGAGCAGACCCGATACCTGGGCGTTGAGGCTGGCCATACATTTGCTGCTGCATTCCGGGCTGACCCATCATTGGCTGTCCCATCATTCCTTGACCCATCATTCCTTGACCCATCATCTGCTGCTGCTGCACCATATTTTGTTGATGTCCTGCCATCATGCTCATAGCTTGCATGTCAGCTGTGTGGACTTTTTGCTGCATGTCTTGAAGAGGAACGACTCTAGCGAGTTGGGCGTCGAGGTTTTCTTTGGTGATAGTCGAGTAGCCAGAACTTGCAGCTTTCTCAGCGTTAATGGTGGCGTTCATAACACCAGAACTGAACCAGTCGTAAAGCTCTTTTCGGACGATAAGTCCAATCAAAGAAGCCAACTCAGACATGAAGTTGGGATACTCCAAGAAAAACAGGGCCACTTCATTGGGGTGAAGGGCCATAAGTTGGTACAACATCTGCACCTGGTCTTCATTTTTCATTCCGTTGGTCATCTGGTCTACCTGGCTCATTGCCATGGTAGTGAGACCCGATTCGTTTGCGGCCTGGCCAAACATAGCCATCTGCTCTTTTGACGGGCCGTTACTGGTTCCGAAGCTCCATGCCATGATACTCCCACCTTCTCCTCAGTTATATTCCTATTGCATCTTACCCATTTGCTCGACTACTTGATGATACTGGGCCATGTCCATTGAGCTAAGTGTCGTACCTGTGGGGGCTGTCGACTGAAGAACTCGGTTATCAAACACCAGCATCGTGATGTCATTCTGTCCCGTTATAGGGTTTCGGAAGTGCATCACTGGGATGCCGTCCTTTTGAGCTTCCAGAAACACAGGAGTATACTTTACGATGAGTGGATGCTCTGGCTCCTTTTCGCCTTTTTTGATAGGGACAAAGGCTACACCCTTCTTCGCCATCTTTGAAAAGAATCCTGGGTCCGCTTCCGCTTCCTCTTGCTCAAGCCACTCAAGGAGGTTGTGATACAAGGTAAGGTGCTGAGGGCAGTAAGTTCCCGCCATCTCTCTGCCTTTGCCGGGGATTACACCTGTCCACGGGCGAAACGGCCTGACCTGCATGCTGTACGGGTCGCGGAAGTACTGGTCAAACAAGTCACCATAGTCAGCATCAACACAGTTGGTGCCGTCCACGACACACTGGTGTCCCTTTGTTCTGCGGTAGCCAAAGAAAAACAGGGGTCGCTTTAGTGGCTTTAGTGCCTTTACTGCGCGCTTGATGTTCTGCTTTCGTGCCTTCTTTGGATTAGAGTGCTCTGAAAGCTTGAAGTCCACTGTGGCGACAACCCCGTCGTAGGCGCTCCCTGCGTACTGAGGTTGCTGTGCCATCAGTTGTGCTAGTCTTTGTTGCTGAAAATCTTGATTCATAGGCTTATCCCCTTTAGTATTGCTTGCTCGACATTCCAAGAGTACCTTGCGCTGATTGCGTCTAGGTGCACCGGTATGTGCATCTTTTGCAGTTGGTACATGTCCTCTCGGAAAACATCGAAAATCTTGTGTCGAGCAATAAAACCTCGCTGCCACTGACCGAAGTCTTCGTCATTCATCCACTCATCTGCTTTGTTCGCCAGCAAAAGCACTCTGTCAGGAGCGTACTTCTTTGCCCGAAGTCGTGCTCTGAGCCCGAGTCCTTTTGGGACTTTGTTCTGCGATAGTGACTTCACTAGGTATCCTAGAGCTACTTGGTTAGATGTATCTCTTTGACTGTTTAGATGCCTATGGTCTACTACTACGACTACTGTCTTTACCTTTCGCTGAATCATGTCTCTCAGCCACATAGAGTGGTATTCGGTGTGGCCTCCGATATCTCTTGAAACCACGGTTCGACTTGTAAAGCCATCACTTTTGATTCGCTTCTTGGTTTGGTGCGGCATCTTTTCCATGCCTAGCCAACTCTTCTTATGGTGCGTCCGGTCCTGTTCACCGAGTTGGCGAATCTCTCCACGGGTTGTCATCTGCATGTCGAGAGTAGTTTTACCCGACTCACTTGGGCCGTATACGCCTACTTGGTGTGGGATATATCCCTTGGTTTCGCGTAGCACTTGCCAAATAGCGTGGCCCACGACGATTTCGTAGCTCACGATAGCAACCACCCAATGATACCAGAGTAGTCTGTAAACTTAAACAGAGCATAGTCAGCAGAAGCGGTGGCAGCTGCTGAAACAACTGAGCCAAGTATAGCGTAAGTGATGTACTTAACTCGGAGATACCTCATTTGCCAGGTCAGGCCAATGTAAGTGGTCTCCATCATGGCTTCTTGCTGGTCATCGGTAATGTCTTTGAAAATAACGCCCATGTTATCACCTAGATGGGTGTCCCCTCATCATATCCACAGAGCTTACACGGTAAGTACCTTATCCATCTCACCTGTCTGCACTCTGGGCAGGGTTCGAGATTGTTTAGGCCTATGCTGCCAGCAGAACTGTTCATCTGAATACCTCTTACATTGTGTTCCGTCTGCTGTTAGTGCCTCGCACCTCACGCCAGAGTCTCTTGGACTTGCGATTCTGTACTCGACTCGTGCGTTGGGTTGAGATTCAGTCGTCCTGGTGCTACGGGCATTGTGTTGGTGGGTGCTTGGGATAAAGTCAATCTTGGACCTAGAGGAATCGGCCCCACTTTGAATTGGTCGATGCCAAGTTGTCGAGCCATTTTCTCCAGGTCTTGGGCGTTTCCCACGCCACCCGCCGTTTGTTGAATTGCTGCTAACTGTTGCTGCAACAAGGCTTGCTCACTATTGTCAATGTAGCCATCAGCGTTAGCGAGAGCCATTTGTTGCTGGTACTGCTGCATTTGCTGACTTAGCAGAGTTTCTGTTTGCATCTTTCGCATCTCAAACGACATTTGAGCCATTCTCTTGCGCTGCTTGTTCTTCATCCGCTTGAGCTCTTTACGGTAGTTGCTTGAGTCCTCGAACATTGTGCGGTAAGTGAAGTAAAGAGCGGCTTGTAGCGAGAAGGCCATGAGGCCGTAAAATAGTGCAGACTCCCAGGGTTCACTGAACTGACTCCATTCCCACGCTGAGTAAAGCATGATGGCAAGAGACAGGAAGATGGCTTGGACAAAGAATGTGCCAAGAAGCCTTGCTTCTTGCTCTCTCTGTAACTCCATCATGTCTTCTCTGGAGATGGTTTCCCCGACCTCTTGGTGAGAGGGGTTATACATCAAGTCGAGTAGCGGGCTATTTGGTGGTGCTATTGGCATTCTTATTCCTCCTCTTTCTCAACGACAAAAAGTTGGTCGCCGGAGTTGTTAGTGTAGTAGGTCAGGTTACCTGAGTCTGTTTGCACCATCAATATGAAGGTTCTTCCCGAATCAAGCAACTCTTTGAGTGCTGCTTCTACTTGGTCAGTACTGGAAGTCATCATCTCCAATCTCCGCTTTTCTCTTTGCCGTAATAATTTTCTCGATACGAATTAGTTGGGACGAGATGTCAGCAGCGCTGCGAATAGCTTGAGCAGCCACCCGCTTTGGCTCCACTACATTTGCCTCAATCATGTCACAAGCAGTACCATCGTTCACATTGATACCGTACTTCCAGCCGTCTTCTTGGGTGTGCGCTTTGCGTAGCGCAATCAGTGAGTCGATAGGGTCAAGTCCAGAGTTTTCTGCGAGCGTCTTGGGGATAACTTCCAATGCGTTAGCAAAGGCCTCGACAGCCATTTGTTCACGGCCACCTACAGTAGCTGCGTATTCTTTGAGGTTAGCAGACAGCGTAAGGTAAGGTGCGCCGCCCCCAGGTACCACGGATTGGTCTTCGTAAGCGATTGAAACAACACCAATGGCGTCATCAAACGCTCGCTTGATTTCATCAACCACATGTTGCGTTGGTGCCCTAACCAGCACAGACACAGTAGACTCATTTGGGGTACCTGTAAGCTTCACCATGGGTCTTTCACCTATGTTTACTTCCTCAAGGAGCTTTGAAGTTCCCAAGTCCTTGGTCGAGATGGTGTCCACATTGACGACAATGCGAGCACCTGTGGCGTTAGCCAAAGCCTCCATGTCACTTCTGCGGACTCTTCTAACCAAGTAGAGTCCTTTGGTTGCGAAGGTCTCGATGATAGCTGGATGAATGTCGCGAGAACAGAACAATACATTGACTCCCGTGTCAAGAATACTCTGAGCCATCTCAACGAGCTGCGCGTTGCGGCCCTCAATGAACTGCTGGACTTCAGAGTTGTTTGTGACCTGCACATTGAGTGCTTGTGCGTAGTCGGGGATGTCAATGTCTGCGGCAATCAATGCAATTTTTGGGTCTTCTACCGCATCGGGCATCTCGTGAGATGCCTTTTGACCGTCAATGAGAAGCCCGGAGATAGCAGTTGAATCGCGAATCTTGCCATTGGGTCTTCGCACGATGTTGATGTCCTCAAGTGGCGCTGCCATAGCGACTTCCACGCAAATACCAGCAAGGTGTTCTTTGTCAGCTTCAGCCGACTTGCCTGTCATTGCCGTTTGTGCAACTTTATCCAGCACCCTTTCATCTACCTTCATACCCATATCGAGTAGAAGCTCCTCTGCTTTGATAGCGGCGATTTGATACCCTATAGCAATCTTGGTTGGGTGAATTTTGTTCTTGAGTAGCGTAGACGCTTCTTCCATCAATGCGCCAGTCAGAATAATCGAAGAGGTCGTGCCGTCAAAGCACTGCTCTTCTTGAGTTCGTGCAACATCCATGATAACTTTAGCCACGGGGTGGTCAATGTCGGATTCCTTCATGATGGTTGCACCGTCGTTGGTGATGACCACATCTTTTGCTTGGTCTACAAGCATGTTGTCAAGTCCCGAGGGGCCGAGGGTGTGTTTGACGATGTCACTCAGTTGCTTAGCGATGTCAATGCACACGCTGCGTGCAGAGGCTCCTGCCTGCTGCCTTGCGTCGTTAACCTTCTCACTCATTATTCTCTCCTCCAAATGCCTCTTGCTCCACGGGGACTTCTTCAAGTGCCTTGTTGAGGCGTGTAAAGAGGTCGTATGCAAAGGCAATCATGTCGTATCCCTTTGGCTGGATGTTGGCCGCGAGAAAATTGTTGATGAGCGTCAAGTGCGCCCTTGTGAGCGTGAGTGTAATCTCCTCGCTCATCTTCTCTCCATTCAAATCTACGGTTACATCAGCCGACTCAGTAGGTTCTCCCATGTTCAAAAACTACTTCGCTCGGTATATAACAATCCCTATCACTGGAATGCGGGGACATAGAAACCACCTATGTCAATCCAGCCAGCGAAGATTGCAGGAGTTGGTGCGTGCCAATTACCGATACCGGGAGGCGCACCGGGACCAGCAGGAAGTGGGGCTTGGGCTTGGTAGTAGGCGACATCGCTTAGGTTGCTAGCGGCACCGATATCGCCGTTGGAGTCAGCAACTAAAACAGCTGAGGTGGCACCAGTTTGACGAATGGTGCCGTTCACATGTAGCTTTTGGGCGGGGGAAGTCGTGCCGATACCTACATCACCATCGCTTCCGACAATTGTTAAACGAGCCTGTGCGCCCGAACCATTCCCTGCATTGTTTGTGCAAAGGTGAATGTCCTTGTTGTAGTTGCCGTTAGCAATCAACATATCATTTTGAGCCGAACCTGTGACGGTTGCCGATGCTCGGTCAAGGGCTATGTAAGCCGAATAATTCGGGCTAAATGTTCCCGAATTAGCCTCAACATCACGCAGGTTGAACATCGGCAATTTTGCATCGGTATCGGCTGAAACGAGAATGCGAGCGTTGTCGGGGGTTCCCGATGAACCCGATTTGACCTCAAGCAAATGGTCGGAGGAACCCGTTGATGAAGGGTCTTCAACCAACACATTACCTTTCACATGAAGTGTTTCACTTGGTGAGTTTGTCCCAATGCCGAGGCGGTTGTTCCCATCATCCCAATGCAAGTTCGCACCGTCATCATCAAAGGCGGAACCGTCGCTGAATTGGATAGCACCAGCCGCACCCGATGGCGTTCCTCCTCCTCCACCTCCGAACTCGCTAAAGTCTGCATACTTGAGGTTGTTTGAATCCGACGCGTCTTGCAAAAGAATGCGGTCTGTGGATGCAGGTGTGCCTACATCCGTGAGGGTCATACCATCCAACGCTGACTTGACATTTGTTGCGTCCGTGACATCCGCTAACGCTTCAATAGCGTTCAACTTGCTATGGTCAGCATCCGTGAACACATTTGAATCGGTAGCCGCTTCAACAGCCGCGCGTATCTCAGCGTCCGTTTGGTCAGCCGTTGCATTTGTTTCAATTCCTGTCAGTTTCGTGCGCTCGGCTGAGGTGATGATGGCTCCGCTCCCAGCGTTGGTCACATCGTTGAGTTCAGTCACGCTGTGCGTTGAGAGGTCTGTCACATCAGTTGGCTTGTTGAGGATTTCAGCATCGCCGCTCACGGCATTCCAATCTGCGTTGACATTGACTTCTGCGCCCGTAGCGATACCGTCTAACTTCGTTTTGTCACCATCAGCAAACGCTCCCTCAGCGAGCACTCCTTGGTAGTCGGTATCTTCCACTGCCGCAGATATGTTTCCTCCACCGTCAGACTTAACCAGCCCGTTGATGCCACCAACCACTGAGTCAGTTTCTGAGTCGAGTCGAATATCTGTACCTGCGTCGTTAGTGAAGTAAAGCTCATTGGGTGTTCCCGTCTTAACCCAAATCTGACCGTAAGCGGCGGTATCAGCATCGGCTGCTGCCTGTTCTTTGAAAGTTGCACTACCTTCGATAGTTAATGCCGTCTTTGGAGAGGTTGTTCCTACACCTACTCTATTGTTGATAGTATCTACTGCTAGAGTGTTAGTATCTACTGTTAAGCCTCCAACGACAATCGAAGATGCGGTAGAAGACCCGTTTTGCACAACATCGTCCAAAGTTTGTGTTTCAGTGTAACTTGTAAGATAACCTGCGGTAGCGTGATTGCCCCAACCAAATGCGGTATCTGCATTTGCTCCCTGTGCGGCGGTAGCAAAGTCTCCGGTGTCTGAAGTAGCGGCTGTTCCCAAACCTAAACTTGTTCTAGCCGTGGCTCCACTTTCTACTACCCAGTTTGTTCCGTCTCCGACGCTGAAGTTCCCATTAGTTACAGCGAGGCCAGAGATGTCATCGAGAGCAGCATCGTATGCTTGGACATCGGTTCCGATAGCAACGCCGAGGTGCCCTCTTGCAGCAGATGCTGAAGCCAAGTCACTGAGGTTGCCTGATACCTGAAGAAAGTTACCAACATCTTGTGTAGCAGCAGTACCAAGACCAAGGCTAGCTCTTGCTGTTGCGGCATTTTCTAAGACCCAACCTGTTGCAGAGCCGACAATAAAGCTGCTATCATTTGTGGAGGTTAGGCCAGCAAGAGTAGTCAAGTCAGCATCGTATGCTTGAACATCGGAGCCAATCGCCAGTCCGAGAGCAGTTCTTGCTGCTGATTCTGTCGTGGCACCTGTACCACCAAGGGAAACTGGCACTGTACCCGCAGTGATTTCTTGACCCGATAGTGAAAGGTAGTTACTAGCAACAGTTGCGAGGGTAACATCAGTTGAGTTGTCTGTACCTGCTGCATCAACTCCGAGAGCAGTTCTTGCTGCTGATTGTGTCGTAGCACCTGTACCACCAAGTGATACAGGTACTGTACCCGCAGTGATTGCTTGACCTGCAATTGAAAGGTAGTTATCTGTGACTGTGACCAATGTTACATCGGTTGAGTTATCTGTTCCTGCTGCATCAACTACGAGAGTAGTTCTTGAGGTTGCTGCGTATGCATAATCGAGGATGCTGCGACCGAATGCGGTGATAGACGAGGTGGCCGCTGTTGTGGCTGAGTCAAAGTAAATCAACTTGTCAGAGGCCTGAGTGAGTCCAGCAATATCGTCTAGAATGTCATTTTGAGTTTGATATCCAGACAAGTCAGGGGGAGTAAAGGTAAGCACACCCGTGCCAGAAACATAGCCAATCGACCCACTGCCAGAAGCAGCGGCAGGTGTGCCCACTGAAATGGCGGCGCGAGCAAGTGAGTTAGCGAAGTACTTGTTGGTTCCTTCGGCCAAGTCGTCTGTATCAAAACCACTTAAGTCGGTAACGAATCCAGCGCCACCTGCAATAGTTCCGATGTTGCCTGCATCAACAACTCTGTTTGCTCCGATTTTCCATTGGTTGGAGTTAGCAGAGTCCTGCCAGATGGTGTTAGCGGCAACATTTCCGGGGTTTGCCGAGACTGGGGTTAACTCAAGTCCTGTTGGGTCAATGAGTCCAGTAACCGTTAACTTACCATCAACTGTGGTATCTCCGAAACTTGCTGCCCCGGTTGTGGTGATGTCGCCAGTGATGCTAAAGGAGTTAGGAACGTCGTTAGACCGACCAACACCTGTGACCTTCATCACGGCGTTTGTAGCGTCTGGTTTGAACAGGATGCCGACGTTTTGGACGAGGTGTGAAGCTGCGGTTGGCCTGGTGTTGGTGAGTTCACCAGCCGTCGAGGGTGAAACATAGAGGGTATCACCTGCGGTGTAATTGGCTACGATACCGTTTGCTTTGCCCAGGGCCACGATGTAGCCTTCACCGCCCGCCGCTACATCAGCGTACATCATACCGACTGCGGGCATGGTTGAGGATGAGTTGGCTTGCGCCAGCTCAACCTTAGCGGTGTTGGCGTTTTGATAGCCTGTGATATACACGGCTTTTCCTTTCGAGAGGGTGGATGCGGTGTCATTCTTGACTCGAATGAAGAGTCGGTCATTGGTGTCGTTAATCCATCCCGATGAAAGGTCGTCATAGACGAGGATTTGAGGTTCTTCTGCTGAGGTGATTACTATATCACTTAGGTCATTTACA
>Ga0181558_10005890_pt1 | contig 10728 bp, 7 predicted proteins | sample 011ome_22_FD_133754 | JGI IMG/M metagenome (GOLD analysis project Ga0181558, IMG submission 133754) | Coastal salt marsh microbial communities from the Groves Creek Marsh, Skidaway Island, Georgia - 011507BT metaG (megahit assembly) | ecosystem: Environmental > Aquatic > Marine > Intertidal zone... | reverse complement strand
CGGCTGGCATCCGAAGCCAGGTAAATGATCGTTCCCGTAAGGTCGGTGGTCTCCAGATTGCGCGGGATCAATTGGTTTGCGGCGATGACCGCCTTGGCCTTCTCGAACTTTTCCCCAAAAAATTCCTCGGTGCCCTCTGTCATTACCGCAGAGGGTGCGACCGCATTAACGCGAATATGATCTGGCCCCAGTTCGCGCGCCATACCCCGGGTCATACCGATCACGGCAGCCTTGGACGCGACGTAATCGAGTCCATAGGGGAGACCAAATACCGCTGCAAGCGAGGTGATGTTGATAATAGAACCGCCGTCACCGCTCTCTCGCATGTAACCGACTACGGCACGGCTCGTGAGCCAGGTCCCTTTGATGTTGACCTGCATAACCTGATCCCATTGCTGCTCATCGAGATTTTCGAATCGCGCGCCTTGCAAGCCTGCATATAGGGCGGCGTTATTGATCAAGACGTCAATCCGCCCGAAGGCGTCGACAGCCAGGCGCGCCATCGTGGCGCAGCTGTCGCTATTTGACACATCCAGCGTAGCGGCGAGCGCCCGCCCGCCAGTGGCCTCGATCGCCGTAACGGTATCTTGGCAATCATTGATATCGGCGGCCACCACCGCCGCACCTTCCGATGCGAGTGCTTCGGCATAAGCCCGGCCCAGCCCGCGCGCAGCGCCAGTTACGATTGCGACCTTATCGCTGAGTTGCATGCAGTCACCTGAGAGTCGGTTGATGGTGACAGTGTAGCGCGCATCTGGTTTCAGAATGCGGCAAAAAACGCAGTGTTATTGATCGCGTGGACTGCCAGTGCAGGCGCCGGGGAGGCGCCGCTCCGCTTGGGCACTGGTGAGGACTCATTGGCTACACAGCCGTTCATCACTGCGTTGTACAACTGCGTTGAGCGAAGATTCGGCGCTGGGCGGCACAGCCACCGCGGTGATGCTTAAGCGGCTGACGTTCGATACAGCCACCGTAGCAGTCGGTTTTTGCCCAGCGGGCGCCAGTCGCCCTCAGCGCGAGCCAGCCTCTCAGCGATCACTACCCAGCACATTGCGTTGACAGTTAGTCCATTGTGACTGCCGTACACCTCAATATTTTCGGTTTGCTCGTGACCGTCATCCTGCAAGCAGACTCTCCAGTCGAGAACACCGTCAAGGCGGGAGTACACTGCCGTGGAGGGAACCGGTGGCGCGAGGTGCCATTCTCCCTCGTTGAGGTCACCCGGTTCGGTATTCATCAGCCGATACAGCTCGTTCAGCGTCGAGGCCTGATCGCGATCCCGGCCAATCGGGCTGCCAAGACTTATCACCTGTCGTACCTTGTCGGGGTGCCGGCGTGCGGCCTCTCGGGCAATAATGCCTCCAAGGCTGTGCCCGATCAGGCTCACTTTGCGGCCCTTTCGACCGTAGAGTTTTTCAACGCGCTGACTCAGCTGCGCCAGATCGAGATGACTATGTCCGAGGTTGACTCCTTGTTTCCAGCCTACCGCGTGGTATCCCTGATTGAGCAAAAAGCGCCTCAAGGGCTTGTTGTAAGTGTCACTGCCCGCGAAGCCCGGTATGAGCATCACCGGGTGCCCGTCGCCCTTGGGAAGAAGGCGCAGCCACCACCAGTTAAAGGGAACAGCGCCCGCCTCAAGCCAGGCGCGAGGGGCGTCTGATACAGCGCTGAGCCTTCCTGGAGGTGCGATACCGGCCTCCACTAGCCGGTTCCGCTCTTCTTCTGTCGTCGGATGCGGGTGGGTTTGGCGGCGGGAGTTTCAGCTTCTTGCTCCTCTCTCGGTAGCAACGCGGCCTCGAGTTCTTCGAGCGCCTCGCCGGTATAAACGGCGATGCGTTGCAACCGCGGCACGCTGTCGCGACACCCCGCAAAACCAAAGGAGATATTCCCGCCATAGCTGTAGCAGGTGATGTTGAGTGCCTGTCCGTGGGTGACCGCCGACACCGGGAACATGGCTTCTAGTTGAGAGCCACGGAGGTACAGCGTTTCCGTGGGACCGGGTACGTTGGACACCGTCACATTAAATACCGGCCGCGTGTAGCCCTCCAGATCAAGCACGGTCTGCATTGATTGCGGTGACAGCATCAGCGCGCTGAAGTTTTCTATCTCTTCCCGAGACAGCTCAGACATCAGCGTTTTGGCACGCGTCGTCGATTTAGCAATGACTTCGAGTCTGCGCAGCGGATCCGCTACATTAGTCGCCAGATTGGCGATGATAAATGCGACAGCGGCACCGGCGCCTTGATCATCCTTGGGTCTCAGTGACACGGGCACGCCGGCGGTCATGGGTTGACCGGGCAAAGCGTTGAGTTCTCGTAAAAACCGGCGCAGAGCGCCTGCGCTCAAGGCCAGCACGATGTCGTTGACCGTGCAGCCAGCGGCTTTTGAGAGCCTCCGGATACGTGAAAAGGAATACGCCTGGGTAGCAAATCGCCGTTGGCTACTGATACGGCCATTGAGTATGGATTTCGGTGACTGGAAGGGAAGCGAAAAAGGATCGTTCTCGTCACGGGCGGCCCGAGCTACCCTGAGCAGCGAGCGGCTCACATTGTTGATCGAGGTAAGAGAGCGAATCGCGCCTTTGGTGGCACGTTTTATCCGCGATATCGAAGGATCCACTTCATCATTCACCGTCGGAGCTTCTGCTGACCAAAGCGCGGGCGCGCGTTTGTCCTCGGGATCTGTTGACATCGAGCGCGTCAACATATGCACGCCGGCTATGCCGTCAACCAGCGCGTGATGCATCTTGAAGTAGACCGCGAAGCGGTTACCCTCGAGGCCTTCGATAATGTGGTATTCCCAAAGCGGACGCTTGAAATCTAAAGGATTGCTGTGCAGTCGTGCGATCAGCGCACCGAGTTCACGCTCTCCCCCTGGCGCGGGCAATGCCAGATGCCGCACGTGATACTCCATATCCAGATCATAGTCGCGCTCCCATGCGGGATACGGGCGTAAGACCGAAGGCGCTGAAAACCGCTTATTGAATGGATCCACAAATTCGGTGGATTCCCGGAGCGACTCAACCAGTTCGGAGAGGTAATGTTTCCCCGCGTCCTCGGGTTTTGCATAGATCAGCAGTGTTGCCACGTGCATTGGGCGGTTCCTCGACTCAAGCGAGGTCCACGCGAATTCGCTCAAATTGAGCCGTTCGCTAAAAGCCATGGATTCTTCTCTTTTGAACTAGATAAGCAGGGGACAAATTATATCTGCTGGATTAATCGTGTTTAAGCGATTTAGTTCACACAATACCGGGCGATTTAGACTGGGGCGGGAAAAATAGCCGGGGTGGCGGTTGTCTAGGGTGGTGGAGACACCGGCATGGGTCAAGCGTCATGCCGCTCTGGGCAGACTTTTCCCATCGCCACAGGTGCATTCACCGGTGCTTTCTGACACCCTTTAGGCCCCCCAAAGTGGTGACCAACTTGGCCATCGCCTTTTTTTGTGAATAGCATCGAGAGTCGCCTAATGACATTTCCTATCGAAGCCGTGCGGGCTCAGTTTCCATCGCTGGCCACCACCGATAAGGGGCAGCACCGCATCTATTTCGACAACGCCGCCGGCACCCAGGTGCCGCAGCAGACGATAGACCGCATTGTGGATTTCTTTCATCGATTCAACAGCAACACGGGCGTTTTCAATCCCACGTCAGTTGAAGTCGATGCCATGTACGCCCAAGCGGTCGCAGCGATGGCAGATTTTCTCGGCACCGGTGATCCGGGAGAGGTGATTATCGGGGCCAATATGACGACCCTCACCTACCAACTGTCGCGCAGTCTCGCGCACCAATTTGCGCCTGGTGACGAGGTCATCATTTCTCGCATGGAGCACGAGGGTAATGTTTCGCCTTGGCTGCAGATGGCCGAGGAGAGGGGAATGGTGGTGAAGTGGCTGGAATTCGACCGCGATACCTGGCGCGTTGAACCTGCCTCACTGGAAGCCCTGCTGACGCCGCGGACCCGGGTATTGGCGCTGAACTACGCCAGCAACCTTACAGGCGGTGTTAACGATGTGAAAACGCTGACAGCGATGGCCCAAGCCGCCGGCGCTCTGGTCTATGTTGACGCTGTGCAGTACGCCTCGCACCGCTTGATTGATGTTGCGGACCTGGGCTGCGATTTCCTCGCGTGCTCTCCCTATAAATTCTATGGTCCTCATCTGGGTGTGGTATTCGGCAAGCGAGCGCGTCTGGAGGCGCTTCACGCTTACAAGCTGCGCTGCGCCACTAATGATCTGCCCCTGCGCTTCAGTATGGGTACGCCGGCATTTGAGCTCATTGCCGGTTTGCTGGGGACGCTGGCCTACTTTACGTGGCTCGCAGAAACAATGGGCGCGACAGGTGATCGCCGATCGCAATTCAAAGGGGCGTACGATGCGATGGGTGCTCATGAGGATCAGTTAACCGAGGCACTCCTCAAGGGGCTTGCGGAGTTGCCTGGATTAACGCTCCAGGGGACCGCTAGCTTGGAGCACCGGGTGGCCACCATCTCTTTCACTCATGACCGCCATCCGGCCAGTGCGATCGCCCAAGCGCTCTCTGCCTCGGGGCTATTTTGTCATTGGGGCGACAATTACGCATTTGAGGTGGCGCGAGCCTTGAATCTGGACCCTGACGAGGGGGTACTGCGTCTGGGCCTCGCGCACTACAACACGCTGGCAGAGGTAGAGCAGGCGCTGCAGATGATTCGTTCAACGCTTGCGGCGTAGCGCGGCCTCAGCCAGCGGTCGGCGACGCTGCGTCGGCCTCAGACCAGATGGTTTCCACCCAGTGACGTATCGCCAACCCCTCCTGCCAGCGATCGGATAACTCCCGCTGATCGGCCTTGGTAATGGCGTAAGGGGGAGGACCCAGTTCCACCAAAAATCGGAGCGTAGCGTCGTCCTGCTGCCGGGCCCGCCAGCCATCGAACCCCGCCTTCCACCAACGGCGATACTGATCGACCCATGCGGCATGCTGCGGAAAACTCAGCGGAACCTGAATCTGCTGGTTATTGGAGATGCGCCCCTGAAAGGAGTCCGAGCGCTCCAGAATAGTGGCGAAATAGCCGGCGTCAGTTGCACTTAACGGGAGCTGTAATTCGCGGTCGACCACAAAGTGGGACAGGTCAGCGCACAGGCGTAGCGTCGGCACGGCGGCCAGCACTTCCAGCGTAAAAAACAAGTCATTTAGCGTGCCGTTCCGATGGGTTTCCAACAGCACGGGAAACGGATACTGCTCGGCCATGCCCAGCCAGGCATCGACCACGGGGACCGCCTCGCTTGGGGTGAGGGGCATGACCCCGCCGATGACATTGACCTGCGTAGCGCTCATTTCCCCTGCAAGATCGAGCAGTGGCTCAAGTGAGGCCACGTCGTGTGGGAATGCATTCACCATACACTTCAGATCGAGCGCTTCGAATGAGGGTCGTAGCTTTTGACAGTCGGGGATCTCGGCGACATTCGGATCGAGGCAGGCGCCCGCGTAACCCGCTTCGGCAATACGCGCAAGGTGCGCCTCCGGAGGCGCTTCGGCTATCCCGGGTATGCGTTGCTCCATACCCCACAGTGACTGATAGACCTCGAGCGAGTGGGGCATGTCAGAAGGCGGTCAAAAAAGAGGCCGCGTTCCCTCCGGTGAGTTGTGCTGATTGCGCCGCCCGCAAAAAAGCCTTGCCGTTGACCGCCTTCAGCCCCGGCGCATCGTGGAAAATACGATAGCGGCGATAGCGGTGATACATCACCAGTTGCGGCCAGAGACGAATGACCGAGTCGGGATTTTCTCCGAACAACTCGCGATGCAGTGCGGGGAGTTCAAACCAGGGCGTGGTGGGTTTGGCGTGGTGCGCGTTGTGGTAGCCAAAATTCAGTACGAGCCAGTTCACCCACTCGTAGCGCCAGGAGAGAATGGGGCTGAAGGTGTGTTCCTGCTCCCATTTCAGATCTCCCTTGTGTTCCGATACTTCATCGGTGAAAAGATTGGTCCGATAGGGGTAGTCATGTTCCAGGCCATCCACGAAGCGCAACACGATAATCATCAGCATGTAGGCAATCAGATAACCGGCAAATGCAATCGGCGCATACCACGCGAGTGCGGCCAGTAGGCCGAAACGAATGAGTATCACCGCAATGTTGCGTGGCATTTGGTGGCGTCGCTGGGGAATGATGAATGCAGTGAAGACCATAATGGTATGCATCAAAATGCAGTGGGCGGGGATGTAACACCACTCCAAAAAAATCGTGGCCCGATAGACCAGCGGGTGGTGTCTAAAAAAGGCCTCGTAGTCAAACCACACAACGTCATCGTTTTCGACATGGTGACGGAAGTGTTTGGTACGGATGTCTTCCACGGTGCCGTAACAGGACCCACACACCCAGCCCAGTAGCGTTGCCAGCTGAAGGTTATGCCGGTTTGTGCTGAACACCGTATTGTGCGCGCACTCATGAATCATGTACGCGGCAATGATCATGCCGTGGCCCACGAGCAAAATACCGGGTAAGAGGCCGCCCCAGCCGCCGCTTAGCAGACAGTACCAGCCTGTCGTATAGGCTAGCAGTGCGTAGCCGACAGCGCCGGTGTGCCACAGCCGTCCCCGATGCGTTTTAAAGGTCCAGGTGGTCATGGTGCAAGCGTCGGTGCTGTCGCAACACCAACAGTGCTCCTGAAAATGGTGTCAGTGCAGTATACGAACGCGGCAAGGCGAAAAAAACTGTTGTGATGCCATAGAAGTGGATCACTCGTGGCTTATTGCGGACGATAATCTTCGACTGCCTCGCCCAATACCCGCAGACCCAGCGCCGTCACCGCGGCCGCCAACATCATGCCCAACCACCAGGGCAATCCCAAGCTGGTTGGGATTGTCCCGCAAAGCAGCGCCGCGGCACCTGCCAGTATCGCGTAGGGCAACTGTGTTCTCACATGTTCAATATGGTCGCAGCCGGCGGACAGGGATGACATTACCGTAGTGTCTGAAATAGGCGAGCAGTGATCGCCCCATACCGCGCCGGTCAGCACCCCGGATACCGAGCTGAAGAGAATATGATAGTCCTCCGTTCCAGGCACCCCCTGACTGTTCATAATTGCCCAGCACAGGGGCAACACCAGAGGCAAGAGAATACCCATCGCCCCCCAGCTGCTCCCGGTTGAAAAAGCGGTAAAGGCGGCGAGTACAAAAATGGTCGCTGGCAGTGCCGATGCCGGCAGACTGTCGCCCAGACTGGCAATAAGAAAATCAGCCGTGTGCAGTTCGCGGCTGATTTCCGACATTGACCAGGCCAGGACCAGGATAATCATGGCGATAAACGTAAATCGCGCCCCGGATACCCAAGCATCGACAATTTCATCGAGTGACAGAAGCCGCTGTGCCGCGGTCATGACAATAGCGGTAATCGCTCCGGCGAGCGACGCCCACATCAATGCGCGATAGGAGTTGGCGGAGCCTACAATCTCGCTGATCGTCTCGCCCTCGCCAGTGATGTATAGCCCTATCAAAATGCCTACCACCATTACGACAACAGGAATCAGCGCATTCATCGCTCGAGGTGATACGCCTTCCTTCATTACTAGCGCGGCCTCGTCATCCTGACCGATCTTGGATTTAACCGGCGGTGCGGTGATGCCAGTAGATCGCGCGCGTTGCTCAGCAGCGAGCATGGGTCCAAATTCTCGTCCGGTTGTAATGATGAGCACCACGAGCAGTATCGCCATGAAGGGATAAAAGCTGTAAAGAATAGAGTTAAGAAAGATGCTGTAGGGACTCATTTGCAAGCCCTCCAGCTGTGCACTGGCATCGCCAATCAGACTCACCTGATAGCCGATCCAGGTTGTAATTAGGGCGACGGTAGCCAGCGGTGCCGCCGTAGAGTCTACGATATAAGCCAATTTCTCTCTTGAGATACGTAATCGATCGCTGATCGAGCGGCTGGTGTTCCCTACGACCAACGTGTTCGAGTAGTCATCAAAGAAGATAAGAAGGCCCAGTGACCACACTGCCAGCTGGCCGCGTTTGGCGCTGTTGGCCCCGGTGATAATCCACTCCACGATCCCCCGCATGCCGCCGTTGCGCGAGATGATGCCTACCATGCCAGCAATCATGAAGGTAAACAGCATGATGGTGGCGTGGTCGAAATCGGCCACAGCGTTCGCGATATAGACTTCGAAGCTGGTAAATAATCCGATGAAGATTCCTTTGCCGCTCATGCCTTCGAGTGCCCAAGCCCCCAGCCACAAGCCCAGCATCAGGGCCGGCAGCACACTGCGCAACAGCAGCGCCATCCCAATCGCCAATAGCGGCGGCAGAATCGATACCCAGGCGGGAATCACCGGCACGGTGACGTTGCTGGTTACGGCGTTATTCACCTCTAAACGTAGCGCTAGGGTGGGGGTATCTTGCGCAATGACCTCGACGAATACCCAGTTATCGCCCTTTCTCTGGGCTTGATAAACGCGGTCGTTGACGATCAACTTGGGGACGCTGATTAATGTCGATGCGTCGGACGCGCCCGTGGTGCTGACCGCTAGATCGTAGGGAATGCCCTCCAGAAATACTTTGGGGGTTGCAAGGCTCGCTTCACCAGCTAGCGCGATGGGTGCTGCGGCGCAGAGGGCGGTGATACAAAGGGTGCGCATCAACCCGCCGAAGAAGTTCCCTCGCATGCAACGTCCTCGATGATTTATGCTCGATTATTACAGCAATTGTTGACGCTGTGGCCGCCGCAGTGCGATTAAATAGGTTCGCCCGAGTCCCCGCTGGGTGAGTCGCACTTTTGTCTTAGGAGGAGCGATGCATGAGTTTTTTCTCCTGCTAACCGCGGGTCTGTTGGGTGGCGTTGTCAATACCGTCGCTGGCGGTGGCAGTTTTATAACCTTCCCTGCGTTGCTGGCGGTCGGTGTGCCGCCGGTGGCGGCAAATGCGACCAATACTTTTGCGTCTTTTGCTGGTTACGTTAGCGGCGCGGCGGGTTTTCGTCAGGCATTGTGGGCACATCGCACCCGGCTTTACGGTGTGATCGCGATAGCGCTGGTTGGCGGCTGTTTGGGGGCATGGCTGCTGCTTCACACGCGGGAGGCCACTTTTCAGCGTGCGGTTCCATGGCTTTTGCTGCTCGCAACCCTTTTACTCTTGCGTGGAGAGGCGATTCAGCGCGCCTTGCAGGCGTGGCGCACCCGCAATCCCAATCGCTCTCGAACCGTTATGGTTTTGTTGGCGGCGCTGCTTCTCTCGGCCTGCATCTACGGCGGCTTCTTCAACGCAGGCCTGGGCATCATTTTGCTGGGCTATTTGACCTTTGCCGGCTATTGCGACATTCACCTGATGAACGGTATCAAATTGCTGGTTTCGGCGATGGTGGCCGTAGTGGCGATCGTTATGATTGGCGCGGGGGGTCTGTTCGCTTGGTATCAGGGTTTGGTGGCGATGACCGAGACCGTGATGGTCGGCTATGCCGCAGCGCGCGCGGTGCAGGTTGTTAGTCAAATCTGGGTGCGCCGCTTTATCGTCAGCGTCGCTGTTGCTATGACCCTCTATTTTTTTATCGAGGCTTACGCGACGGTTTGATGCAGCGGGCGTTGGACGTGTCTGGAAAACTGCATCGCAGCTACCGCGCCGACCACTGAAAATATCAGCAACATGATAAAGAGGTGCTGAAAACCTAAAAGCCCCGGATTTTGATCGATCAGGAATCCAGCGACGGCCCCCACATACACGTCTGGGGTATATCCGATTACCGATACCAACCCAACGGCAGTGCCCGTTTGTGCCAAAGGGATACGACCTTCCTCCAGTAATCCAAAATACAGCCCGCGCAGCCCGAAAATTGCGACGCCTGTCACCAGCGTGTTGAGCAAAATCATGGTCATGGAGCCGAGGGCGGTGCCGGTGAAGGCAAACAGCGAATGACTGATGATGAGCAGCACGAAGCACACCAAAGCCATGCGGGAGATGCCCCACCGGTCGCCGAGTATACCTAGTGCCAGCGCGGCAATAGGCCGGGTCCAGGCACCTATCGTGACGATTTCTGCGGCGTCGACTTCATCGATGCCATGGCCCCGCACCGCGAACAGCGCATATTGATCGAAAGCCTTATAGCTGGTGTAGGCACAAACCAGCACCGTCGTCTGAAGCCAGACGACCTTGAGTCGGAGGACGGATTTCACCTGACGAAAAAATTGGCCGGGAGAGAGACTGCCAGAATGCTGGCTGGGGTCACTCAGCCCTTTGAGTGTAAACCACACCATGACGCCGACGGCCGCGGTGACGGCGGTGTACCCGTAGATGACCTGCCTCAGCACGTCGCCTTTCTGGGCTAATGTGGCAGCGTCGTACCCCAAAGGGAATGCGGCCGAAAAAACGAACACGCCTGCAGAGGCGAGGACCGCCGCGAGCAAGCCTCTGCCGCCATCCAGCAGACCATAGGCCATCCCCTGTTGGTCATCGCCCCCCCACGCCCGCGTAACTTTTATCAGCGCCGCCCAGAACATGAGGATGTTGGTCAAACCGAAGAACGCCCATGCCAGCATGACCCCGAAAACGTCCGGAAAAGACACCAGATACAAACCGCCCGCAGCGGTGGCCCATAGCGAGCCGGCCAGCAGCACGCGGGGTTCATACCGATCTGCCAGCGGGCCGCCAAAAAAATACGCCACCATGGCGACCAATCCGTAGGCGCTCTGTGCTACGCCCAGTTCGGTCGCCGTGAGCTCAAAAACCTCAAGAAAAGTCGGTCTGAAAAAACGCGTGATGTGATAGGGCAGGG